>Ga0208849_1000067_pt1 | contig 100886 bp, 89 predicted proteins | sample NGESurdeep072012_10_FD_184470 | JGI IMG/M metagenome (GOLD analysis project Ga0208849, IMG submission 184470) | Arctic peat soil microbial communities from Barrow, Alaska - NGEE Surface sample 53-3 deep-072012 (SPAdes) | ecosystem: Environmental > Terrestrial > Soil > Wetlands > Peat ...
GTCCGTTCGTGCGCCGTGCTTGATCGTGATGAGTTCGGCCGATCCACCGCCGGAGTCATCTGGCAAAGGTCGGGATCGCGGCGAAGTTTTTGGTTTGGCTTGCGCATAATTCGGGTGCGAACAAAAAACGCGCCGCGAGAACGGGAAGCTATGCCTTGCGCCCCCGCGATAGCGGGGAGGATGAACTCAAAACAAATCGAAATACTCGTTATGCTCCCAAGCGGTCACATCACCGGTCGCCGTATCGCCCGCTTCCGCCTTGAAGCGCGCAAATTCCGCTTCCTTGAGCCGAACGAAATAATCGACAAACGCGTCGCCAAAGCCTTGGCGAAACACGTCGCTGTTGTGCAAAGCCGCCAGCGCTTCGCCCAAATTCTTGGGCAGCATCGGCGCCTTGGTTTCGTAAGGCGCGTCGGCCGACGGGCCCGGATCGCGTTTGTTGGCAATGCCATCGAGGCCGGCATAGACCTGCGAGGCCATGTAGAGGTACGGATTGGCAGCCGGCTCGCCAACGCGATTTTCCAGATGCGTCGAAGGTTCGCCGGGCCGGCCGAGCACGCGCACCATGACGCCGCGATTGTCGCGCGCCCAGATCACGCGATCGGGCGCGAGCGCATAGGCGCGGTAGCGCTTGTAGCCGTTGACCGTCGGCGTGGTGAAAGCGGCAGCCGCGGCCGCATGCGCCAACAGGCCGCCGAGACAGTGCAACCCCAGCGCGGACAATCCTTCGCGTTCGTGGCCGACAAAGGCGTTGCGCTTGCGTTTGCGGTCGATCAGCGACAAGTGCAGGTGCCAGCCGGAGGAAAAAATATTCGGCAGCGCCGGCCGACACATGAAACTCGCCAACAGGCCATGGCGCCGCGCGATCTGTTTGGTGGCGGCGCGAAACAAAATCATCGTGTCGGCGGCGTCGAGACCCGGCTGCGGCCGGAAGGTGAATTCACACTGGCTCGGGCCAAGCTCGATTTCGAGCGAGCGCAGCGGCAGACCAAGCGCCGCGAGACCGCGGCGGATCGGCGCCAGCGCCGCATCGAGCTGATCGTAGCGGCTCTCGGTGAGATACTGATAGCCCTGGTTCAGCAGGCTCACTTCGGGCGCGCGCGGCGGCCACGTGGCGTCGGACGGCGCGAGCCGCAAGTTCTCGATCTTGAACAAATGAAATTCGACTTCGAGCCCGGCGAGGAGGTCGTAGCCTTCGTGCGCGAGCCGCATCAGCGCGTCGCGCAGCACCTGCCGGGTCGAAAACGGCACCGGCTTGCCGTCGCCGAAATAGAGGTCGCACAACATCCAGCCGGTATTCGGCTCGCCGTCGCCGGTATTGCCTTCACTTTGCGGCCACGGCAGCACGCGAAATGTCGCCGGGTCGGGTACCATGACGAAATCGCCGCCGCCTTGCATCTCGGTCATGCCGAAGCCGCCGCCCGGCGTGAACACCGGCCAGGCGGTCTTGTGCGCGGTGTCCTTGACCAAGAGCGTCGTCGTCATGGTGACGCCCGATTGCATCAGCGCCGGCGCGTCCTCGGCCATCACGGTCTTGCCGCGCAGTACGCCATGCTGGTCGGCAAACGAGAAGCGCACGAGTTCGAGCTTGCGTTGCCGGATCGTCTGCACGACCGCCCTGGCGGCGCGCGTCTGCTCGGCGGTCCACAGGCCGTGCCGTTCGACGAAGCTTTTGCTGGTGGAAATTTGGCGCGGAGGCATCAGGTATCATTCCGGGGCGACGCCATCGATTTCGTCATTGCGAGGAGCGAAGCGACGAAGCAATCCAGCAACGATCTCGCAGCCATCGCAGACGGCCCTGGATTGCTTCGCTGCGCTCGCAATGACGATTTCAGGATACTGAACCCGCCTCTGCCGAGCTCAATGCCCATTCGCCCAGCTTTTTGTCTCTTGGCGCGCGGCATCCGTGCGCTGCCAGTAACCCTGCCAATCGGCCGCCGGGCCGATGCCGTCGACGCAGGCCGGGCCGGTGATTTTTCCAGCTTCCGCGGCGTCGAGCACCATCAGGGGCTTTTCGCCTTTGCCGGAATCATCGAGCGCCTGGCGCAGCAGCCGCCGGTAGAAGCTGATCGCCTTGTCGGAGGTGCCGAGATGCTCCTCGGTGCGATCCTGGATCGTACCCATCGACTCGCAGGCCCACTGGTCGTGCACGTTGATGTCGACGCCCATCCCCGTGTAGGTCGCGTGCGCCTGCTCGTGCGCATCGAAGCCGTATTCGTTGCTCTTGTTCTTGCGCGGAACGTAATCCGGCAGCTCATACAGTTCGAGGCGCTGGTTACGCATCGTGTCCTTGTCGACGGCTGCGCCGAACGAGGTGAAGATCGCGTACCAGTAATGCTTGGTGTCGTCGATCGGCACATGCCATTGCGAGATCGTCATCTCGCGACTCATCGGAATGATGAAGGCGTTGGGAAAGATCAGATTGGTGAGGCGCACGTGCGCTTTACCGCTGCCGATCTCACGCAATGTCGCAAGCCGAAAACCGTAGGCGGTCGGCTCGATCTCGATGCGCGGCCGCGGAAACTCGCGCATGATCTGCGTCATCGGCATGTCGGAGTCCTTGGACGTATCGCGGAACATCCGGCCGTAGCCTTTGTTCGGGTCTTCGTCCTCGAAGAAGCGGTGCAGAAACGATGTGTGCACCGGATCGATGCCGACCTCGAGCGATTGCAGCCAGTTGCAATCGATCATGCCTTTGAACGCAAAGGTGTGCGTGCCGGGCGCGACAAGGCAGTCGAAATCCGGGAATGCGGGCGGCTCGCCAGGGCCCAGATAAGCCCACAGGATGCCGCTCTTCTCGGCCACCGGATAGGACTTCTGTTTGATGTTGGCGCACAAATTGCTGTTGTCCGGCTCGGCCGGCGTCTGCAGACACTTGCCGGTGACGTCGAACAGCCAGCCGTGGAAGGCGCAGCGCAGACCGCCGTCCTCGAGACGCCCATAGGCCAGATCGGTGCCGCGGTGCGGACAGTGGCGGCCGATCAGACCGTAGCGGCCCTTGTCGTCCTTGAACGCAACCAGATCTTCGCCGAGGAGCCGTACCGCCTTGACCGGACGGTTGCCGGCAAGCTCGTCAACCAGCGCCGCCGGCTGCCAATAGCGCCGCATCAGTGTGCCCGCCGCGGTACCCGGATCGGTGCGGGCGATGAGATCGTTCTGTTCAGCGCTGAGCATGCGGAGATATCCCTGTTGCCCAGCGATAATAGCGCCGAATTCGTAGGGTGGGCAAAATCGCTTACTCCGCCATTCCGCGCGGGCACGCGTCGGCGATTTTGCCCACGCTGGACGCGCCTTGCAGTGCGCCATGCCCGCCCTACAAGTCTAATGCCCCGGCAGCGCCAAAACCTTGGGCTTGGCGGGCAGCGTGGTCTTGGACACCACGACCGTCGGGACCTCGGCCCGCGCGATATCCCAGTTCTGACGCGCGCGGTCGAGGAATCGGCCAAGCGTATATTGATCGAAAAAATGCATCGGAATGACGAGCTGCGCCTTCAGCGCGGCCAGCACGTCCATCATGCCGTCGAGATCGAGCGTCAGCGAGCCGTCGACCGGCGCCATCACCACGTCGACGCGTCCGATGTCGTCGAGCTGCTGCTTGGTCAGCGTATGGTGCAGATGACCGAGATGCGCGATGCACAGGTTCGCCATCTCGAAGATGAAAATCGAGTTGCCATATTTTTCCGTCGTGCCGGCGAAGCTGCGGATGTTGGTCGGCACGTTGCGCACGCGCACATCGCGATATTGCACGTCCCAGATCGCCGGCTTGCCGGGCGTTTCGCTCCAGCCGCGCAGCACGTATTTGATCGCCGGATCGGGATGGTCGGTGTAGTGCGTGTCGTGCGCGTGATTCATCGTGGCGATGTCGGGAATGACCGCCGGCCGCACATAATCGTTGTAATCGGTGGCGATGCGCACGCCCTGCGGACTTTCGAGCAGAAACGTGGCGTGACCGATATAGCTGATGCGCACCTGATCGGCATTGAGCGCGGCGATATCGAAGGCCGCGGGCACGATGCGCGGGCGCGCGTTGGCGACCAGGCCGGGACACGACCGCGCCGCGTCGGCTTGCGGTGCCGGCTGTTGCGCGGGCTGCGCACCCGCGATGCCGCCGCACAACGCCAAGCTCAGTGCGACCGGAACAGCGACAATCGCAAGCTTGCGCAGCAGGAACGCCGAGCCTTTCGCAAAGCCGTTCATGCCTCGCTCCGTTCCGGATCGCCAGCCACGCCCTATATGACAGCAAGCTTGGCATGGAACGCGGCGGCAAGGCTAGAGTCCCGCGTTGGGGCGGACGCAACAGGGAACACTGGGATCGATGATCATTCGCCCGCGCTTATTGTTTGCCGTTTTCTGGATCGCCTGGATGGTGAGCTGGATCGTCGCGGCGTTCTGGGCCAACCGCACGGAAAAGCGTGCGTTTACCTGGGACACGGTATTCTATCAGGTCACTGTCCTGACAGGCGCGGCGCTGCTAGCGCCGTGGACGGCGCGACGGCTGAACATGCAGCAGCTCTGGCACGTCGGCTACGACGGCGGCATGGCGCTGGCGCTGCTGACCTTGGCCGGATTGTTGTTCACGTGGTGGGCGCGCTTCCATCTCGGACGGCTGTGGTCGGGCACGATCACCCGCAAGGAAGGCCATCGCGTGATCGACACCGGGCCGTACGCCCTGGTGCGGCACCCGATCTATACCGGATTGATCTTCGCGCTGTTCGCGACGGCGATTGCGCAGGCGACCTTCACCGGCCTCGCGGGCGCGGTGTTGATCGCTTTCGGATTGTGGGTGAAGGCGCGGATCGAGGAGCGCTTTCTGACGGTGGAGCTTGGCGCCGATGCTTACGGCGCCTATCGGCGCCGCGTACCGATGTTGATTCCAGGAATCAGGATTTCAGGTATCAGGAATTCAGATCTCTGATCCCTGACGTCCTGTCATGGATTCGAGCTGATCAATCCGCGTTCCGTGACGACGATCCACGCGCCGTTCTGGCGTTTGATCTCGCCGACGCGGCCGAGACCGGGAAGCGTGCCGCCGGAAGCAACCAGGAACATGCTGCCGTAGCGGGTTTCGATCATGGCGCGGCCGTTGCGCACATCCTGCACGATCCAGTCATGGAGGACAGGGACGACAGGGGCCGCCTTGGCTGCTGGCGCCGGCGCGGCGATCGAGCCGGTGACTTCGGGCGCGGCCGCCGCCGCGACCCTCTTGCCGAACCGATCCACGGCCTCGGAGATGTGCGTCAACTTGCCCGCCTGATCGGTCTGAGCGTGCTCGATATTGCTGACCCGCTCGGCGATCTTGCCGAATTGCGCGTTCGCGCTGCGGCTTTCGCTGTCGAGGCTCGTCTTGAGCGCGGACAGTTCGGCGCGTTGATTTTTCAACGCCTGGATCACATCGCGCGAGTCCGCAGTCCGTGTCACGGCAGCCGGCGCCGCATTCTGATGGCCAAGGCCGAAGGCTGCCAGCGATCCGGCGAGCGCGCCGATCCCGGCCGCGCCAGCAATTGTCGCCGCCAGCAGCGCGAAACGAAACGAGCGCGGTTGCGGACCTGGACCTGCGGCAGCCGCACGTGGCGCCTCGTCCACCGGCACACGAAACAGTGCGGGGAGCGCGGTAATGGATTTGACCGGCGCGCCGCGAATCTGTTCGATCGCCGGCTCCTCGATAGTCTCGCCGCCACCGAGCCGCGGGGATTCGATGTTTGGCAATTGGCCGGCGGCGCTGCTCTCTGCGCTAGACGGCGTCTCGCCCTCGGATGCTGCAGGGGACGCCTTAACGGCTTCGGGCTCGTTATTTTCGCCCGTGGCCTTGCCCTGATCCTGATCGTGGCGGTCGTCCATGGCAGATCCTCCGGATTGCGCAGATTTTGGCGACCCTTCGTTAACCACCGACCGTTAGCAATTCGTTACCGAAATGGTGCGTCGCGCGGCGGCATGCGCACATCGTTAACCGCCCGCGCCGTGGCGCGGACGGTAACGAATTCCAGTGAGAAACGGCGATCCGGTTCCAGCCGCGGCCGGCAATCACGCGCTGGCGTGATTGATGAATTTTTCCGGCGGTTTCTCGCCCCATTGCGAGCGCAGCGCTTCGTCGGCCGCAATCAGATTGGAGCCATTGGCGAGGTTGAGCCGGTCACTGTCGGCCCAATGCTCGTGCACGCGGCCCCATGGATCGGCCCAGTAATCATAGACCTGGCTGCCGAGCACATGGCGGCCGATGCCCCACATGTGTTCGTATTTGCCGGATTCCTTGAGATACTCGTGCCCCATGCACACGTCGTCGATGTCGGGGACCTCGAACGACATATGGTTCAAGCCTGTTTTCGGATGATTGAGACAGAAGAACACGTGATGATCGACGTAGGTGTCGCCGCGGTCGCAGCGGTTGAACGAGCCGATCAGATTGTCCTTCTGTTCGGCGTAGACGTCGTCCGAACAGATCATGCCGAGCGTGTCGCGGAACCAGCCGACGGTTTCCTTGAACTTCGGCGTCATCAGCACGCCGTGCCCGATGCGCTTGACGTGCGCCGGGCCGCGCGGCAGCCGCATCAGTTCGCCGGCGCGCGCGGTCGGGGCTTCGCCGGAATTGAGTCTTTGCCGCTTTACCTGGATCGGGGCGACTTGCTCGATGCCGCAGACTACTTCGATCTGGTAGCCATTCGGCTCGGTGAGCCGCACGCGCTTGCCGCCGCCTGGCTCATCGATGGTCTCGACGCCCGTGGCGCCAGGCGCCTTGGCGAGCCGCTTCAGGTCATCCTCGCTCTCGACGTAATAGGCAAGTCCGACGAATTTCGGATCGCCCTTTTCGGTGATGTGGAGATGATGCGCCGGATCGGTACCGCGCATATAGAGCGCGTTGGCGGTGCGGTCGGACCGGTGCATGCCGAACCGCGTCAAAAATTCTTCCATGACATCGAGGTCGGGCGCGCGCAGGCGTCCATACGCGATATCGGTGACTTTGGCCCAGGCCATGTGGTCCCTCCTGAATTGGATATCTCTCGGCGGATCGGCGCAATTTGCCACGATCCGCAGGGCGGAGCTAGCTTGATCTCATTCCGGCCGTCCGCGCAATCGCAGCAAAAATGCCGGTCCGCCCGTGCTTATAAAGGCCGTGACCAGAACCCATGACCATCATTATCACCGACCAGGACGTGCGCCGGCTACTGCCGATGCGCGAATGCATCGATGCCATGCGCGTGGCGTTTCGCGAGTTCGCCGCGGGTCGCGCGGTCAACCGGCCGCGCATGCGCTATCTGGCAGAGCATCCCGATCCGGACCGGCGCTACATGGCCAACGTCCATGTCGGCGCGGTGCCGTCATCCGGCATCGCCTGCGTGCGCGCCGGCTCGCAGATCATGCGTCCCGCGACCGCCGCGCACGAGCGGCGCACCTACGAAAATCCGCAGGCGTTCAACTGGGGCTTCGTGATTTTGTTCAGCATCGAGACCGCCGAGCCGCTGGCGCTGCTGCACGAGTTCGAGCTGTCCGGCATGCGGGTCGGCGCGACAACCGCCGTCGCGGTCGATGCAATCGCACGGCCGGATGCCCATACGCTGGGGTTGTTCGGCACCGGCAAGCAGGCGCGCAACGCGCTCGAAGCGATTGCGCTGGTCAGACCGATCGAACGCGTGAATGTCTATAGCCCCGACGCCGAACACCGCTCTGCCCTCGCGCGAGATTTGTCGCGCGATGGTCTCGCGGTCAACGCGGTGGAAGATGCGCGCGCGGCAGTCCGCGATGCGGATATCGTTTGCTGCGCCACGAGTGCGATGAAAGCCGTGTTTGACGGTGAATGGCTGAATGACGGCCAGCTTGTCGTCTCGATCGCCAACTCTGACGTGACCAACAAGCGATCTGAAGTCGATCGCAGGACGTATGAGCGCGCGCGATGTGTCATCGTCAACGATTGGGAAAGCGTCATCGATAACGACCAGACCGAGCTGCTCGATCCGATCAAGGACGGCACCATCGGCCGCGACCGCGTGTACGAACTTGGCGAGCTGCTTAACGGCACGGTCAGCGTCAAACAGGAACCGCGCACCAGCGCGGAGCAGGGAATCATCTACTACAAGAACAATTCCGGCCTGGCGATCCAATTTGCCGCAGCCGGCGGCGTCCTCTATCGCAAGGCCCTGGCCGAAGGATCGAATAAAGTCATTCCGACCGAGTGGTTGGGCAGCGATTTGTCTGCCTACTACAAGGCAGGATTTCGGCCGTCGCCGTGAGGGGCCTTACAATGAACTCCAACCGTATCCGCAACGCTGTCTGGGCCGCCATGGCCCTGGCCGCGATGGCGACACCGGCACACGCTCAGGATGTCGCCGGCTTTTACCACGGCAAACAGATCACGCTGGTCATCGGTTACGGCCCCGGCGGCGGTTACGATATTTATGCGCGCATGCTCGGACGTTACCTAGGCGCGCATATTCCGGGTCATCCGACCATCGTGCCGCAGAACATGCCGGGCGCCGGCAGCCGCAGCGCCGCGAACTGGCTGTTTCGGGTGGCGCCGCAGGATGGCAGCGTGATCGCGACCTTGGGCCAAGCCACGCCCACCGATCAGGCGCTCAGCCAGCCGGGCGTGCAGTTCGACGCGCGCAAGTTCAACTGGATCGGAAATCTCAGCGTCGTGAACAACATTCTTTACGTAACCGCGGCAAGCGGCGTGTCGACGTTCGCGCAGGCCAAGACCAAGTCGCTGGCGATCGGCGCCACCGGCGCAAGCTCACCCTCGGTGCTGTACCCGCAGGTGTCCAACAACTTGCTCGGCAGCAAGTTTCGCATCATCGCCGGCTATCCGGGCGGCGGCGACATCAACATCGCGGTCGAACGTCACGAGCTGGATGGTCGCGGCAGCGATTCCTGGGCCTCGATCAAGGCGACCCACGCAGACTGGTTGCGCGACCACACCATCAATTTTTTGTTCCAGATCGGGCCACGGCGCGAAGCCGACTTGCCGGACGTGCCGCTGTGGACCGAGCTCGCGACGAATGACGATCAGCGCCAAATCCTCGCGCTGCTGTCGGGCGACGTATCGGTCGGCCGGCCGATCCTCACGGCGCCCAACGTTCCGGCCGAGCGGGTCAAGGCGCTGCGTCAGGCATTCGACGACACGATGCGCGATCCGCAATTCATCGAGGCGACGAAGCAGGCGCACATGGAAATGGCGCCGATGAGCGGCGAGGAGTTGCAGCGGACCGTCGGCGATATCGTGTCGGCACCGCCGCATATCGTCGCCATGGTGAAAGACGTGATCGCGATCAAGGACGTCAAGAAAAAGAGGCAATAGCGCCAATATCCACCGTATGAGCATGCCCCTTGCGGGACATGCTCATATCCGAACGGCAGGGCACGCCGAGTGGTTCACGGCCGATAGTCGGCCGCGCTGGTTTCGTCGACGCGGACTTTGCTCATGCCGTTGAAGACCGGCGTCAGCACCGCGGCGATTATGAGGTTGAGGATCACGGTATAGAGCGCGCTGTAGCCCGGGAAGCCGTGACCCGCGATGACCAGCGGATAGTTCGGCGCGAGCTTGGCGGCGATGAACATCCAGGTGCCGAGCCCGATGCCCACAAACCAGCCGATCAGCAGCGCCCAGTCGTTGAACCAGCGCGTGTAGCAGCCCAACATGACCGACGGCAGCGTCTGTATGATCCAAATGCCGCCAAGAAGCTGCAGATAGATCGCGAATTTCTGCGGCACAAACACGATGAATGCGAGCGCGCCGAACTTGACGATCAGCGACACCCATTTCGCCATCTGCGATTCCTGCCTGTCGGTCGGATTCCGATTGATGAACTCGCGATGGATGTTGCGCGTGTACAGATTGGCCGCCGCAATCGACATGATCGCCGCCGGCACCAGCGCGCCGATACCGATGGCCGCGAAGGCGATGCCGACAAACCAGGACGGAAAGGTATGCAGGAACAGCGCCGGCACCGCGAAGCTGTTGCCGAATTGCTTGAAGCCGCCGGCAAATTCCGGAAGCCCGCTCACTCCCGTGGCGATGGCAAAGAAGCCGACCAGCGCCAGCAGGCCGAGCATGAACGAGTAGCCCGGCAACAGCGCCGCGTTGCGGCGCACCGCGTGTCCGCTGCTGGCGGCCAGAATACCCGTGATGGAATGTGGATAGAGGAAAAGCGCCAGCGCCGATCCCAGCGCCAGTGTCGCGTAGACGCCGTACGCGCCGGTCGTCGTGGCGCCCGGAACGGCGAGCAGCAGCTTAGCCGGAGGTATTTTGGCAAAGATGTTGCCGAATCCGCCCAACTGGATCGGAACCGCAATCACGACGGCGAAAGCCGTGAGGTAGATCAACAGATCCTTGACGATTGCGATCGAGGCCGGCGCCCGCAGGCCGCTCGTATAGGTAAATGCGGCAAGTATGACGAAGGCGATGATGAGCGGCACATCGCCCGCGTAGCCGGTTCCGGAAATGCCCATGCCGCCAATCACGACCTGCAGGCCGACCAGTTGCAGCGCGATGTAAGGCAAGGTGGCGACAATACCCGTGATCGCGATGGCCAGCGCCAGCCAGCGATTGCCAAACCGGCCACGGACAAAATCCGCCGCCGTGACGTAATTGTGCTTGCGGCAAACGTACCAGAGCCGCGGAAACACCAGGAACAGAATCGGATAGATCATAATCGTATAGGGCACCGCGAAGAACGCGATGGCGCCGGCTCCGAATGCAAGCGCTGGCACGGCGATGAAGGTGTAGGCGGTATAGAGGTCGCCGCCGATCAGGAACCATGTGATCAGCGTACCGAAACGCCGGCCGCCGAGGCCCCATTCGTGCAGCTGGTCGAGATCGCCCTTGCGCCAATGCGCGGCGACAAAGCCCAACACGGTGATGAGCCCGAACAGCAATATGAAGATAGTGAGGGCGGTCCAATTGAGCTCTTGCACGGCGAGTCTCCCGATCGATTTCTATTTGACGTCTGCTTCGCGGGGCGAGAACCCGCCGCGCTAGGCGTCAGTCGCAAAATAGACAATCGCGGTGAGAACCGCTCCGAGGATCACCCAGAGCATTTGATACCAGTAGAAGAATGGAATGCCGATCCAGGACGGATCGACCTTGTTGTAGAAAGGCACCCAGAGACTGACGATGAATTGGATCAGGAAGAGCAGATACCACCAGCTCCATCCCGATCGCTCGCTGTGCTGATCCATTTGTTTCCCCCCGAATCCTGCCCTAAGTCATCGCCTCTCGCGACCGGCTGTCCGGACTTTGCGCCCGATGCTCATCCCAACCGCGGTTGTTTGCCGTCGTTGCCGCGAATCATAATCGCGCGCCGCCGCAATGCAAGGCGGCAAAGATGGCGGAGCAAGCGCGATGCGGCAGCGCAACAAAACGTTGCGACGGCGCTAGGCCGCGGTTTTTTCCGCCGCGACGGCATGCTGCATAAAGTCCACAAACGTGCGCGCGATCTCTTCCTCGTACGGGCCCCATTCCGGAAACGGGATCAGCGGCACTTCCTGGTCGGCGATCGGCAACTGATGCACCTGACTGCCCGGAATGAGTTTGTGGGCCACAGCGGCACTGGCGCTGGAATGCGTCTGGTCGTTGCCCGGAATGATCATGACCGGCACCTTGATGGAATGCAGCTCCTGCTCGGTGACGCCCATGACGGGATATTTGCCACCGGCTTCGAAAACCTCTTTCCAGCGCGTGAACACCTTGATGAAGTTATCGACCGGCAGGTTGGCCAGATAATCGCGGCTGCGCGGATTTTCCTTAAAGCGCTCCTTCCAGGCATCCATGGCGCAGACCGCCGCCATGCCGCCCTCCCTGGCCGCTTTGAGAAACTGGCCGTAATAGTTCTCCGGCAGGCGGCCCGCGGCAAAAGCGCCGCCGGTGACGCGCAGCAGCAACAGACCGCGCACCGCTTGCGGGTATTTCAGATAGAACCGGATCGAGGTGCGCGCGCCGGCCGACGAGCCGCAGAAGAACGCCGGCAGCGCATCGTTCTGGCGCATCAATTCGTGCATATCGGAAAGCCACGGCGCCTCTTCACCCTCGTCGCCGTCGATCCAGAGGTCGGAAGCGCCGGTGTTGCGCCGGTCGTGCAGCATGACGCGAAAACCGGTGCGCGCGATCTTCTGCGCCATCGGCACGAATTCGTCGTAGCCCCGCCGGCCGCCGGTGGTCGCCATCACCCACGGACCGCGTTCGCCGATGACTTGCCAATTGATATTGACGCCGTTGATTTTGGTGAGTGGCATTGGACGCTCCTACCCCGTTATGTCTTGCCGACCGGCGCGCCGCAGGCGCACAGATTGGAGCGGGCGATGGGAATCGAACCCACGACACTCAGCTTGGGAAGCTGATGTTCTACCACTGAACTACGCCCGCGCTGGGCGCAGAATAGCGAAGCGCGGCGCCGGGCGGCAAGGGCAGACTGGAACCGCTGGGGCGCGAAGGAAAAGACCGCCAATGACGCCCAGTTCCATCGAAAAACACCGCGTTGATCAAACAATCACCACAGTTGCGGGGAATTTCAAGGCGCGCGGCGGAAGGCTGGCTAAAATGGGTTGCATATTTTCTTGTCCAAAGACCGGGGTGGCGATCGACCCAGGCATCGAGGGCGCCGAGGCTGAGGGCGCCGTGTCAGACACGGTGCTTTTTACCGCTCTTCACGTCCGCTGTCCGCATTGCGGCGAGCACCACGAAATCGAGATCGAACGCGAGGCGCTGACCGAAGCCGCGTAGCCGAGCGGCCGTTCAGATCGGCCGCTCGCCCAGCACCGTGACCCGACGCATCAGCCGGCGCTCGTCGTTGGAGAAATCGGTGCGAGCGTGCAATGCGCAGCGATTGTCCCACATCAGCAGATCGTTCACGCGCCAGGCGTGCTCGTAAATAAACGCCGGGTTTTCCTGGTGAGCGAACAGGACATTCAGAAGCTCGTCGCTTTCCGCCTCGGGCAGGCCTTCGATCGCGATCGTCATCAGGCGATTGACATAGAGCGCCTTTCGGCCGGTTGCCGGATGGGTGCGAAACACCGGATGCGCAAAGTGCGGCACGCCTTCTTTGATCCGCGTGCCGCGCTTCATCGAGGCATTGTCGTAGTCGTAGGCGTGCAGAGCTTTTCGGCCGTCGAGGCGGCACTTGATGTCGTTCGGCAACGTCTCGTAGGCCTTGTAGGCGTTGGCGAACAGCGTGTCGCCGCCGGCGCCGGGAATCTCGATGGCGTACAGCATCGAGGCCATGGCGGGTTTTTCCTGATAACACTGATCGGAGTGAAATTGCATCTCGCCGTCAGGCAGCGCACCGATCTGTTTGCCGTTCTCGCGTATGTTGGAAATCAGCATCACCGCCGGGTTGTCGGTGGTGTAGCGGCGTGTGTGGCTGAGCGCGAGCGAACCGAAGCGTTCGGCAAAACGTACCTGATCGGCCTCGCCCAAATGCTGATCGCGGAACAGCACGACGATATTGTCGTGCCAGCAGTCGCGGATGCTCTCAAACAGCGCATCCGTCATCGGCTGGCTCAAATCCACATTGAGGATTTCCGCGCCGAGCGCCGGCGACAGCGGCCGCGTTCGCAACTGATTTACCGGTTGCCGGGCATCCGGGGCAACGGCTTGCGTCATGGTCTGCATCGGCGGCTCTCCATCCTTTATGACGGAGATACTATTCCCGCCCGAACTGGCGGCGCAATTCGGTTTTGGCCTTTTCCAGCGTGCAACGGCGGCTGGCGGGCAGATTCTTGCCGGCACGGTTGATGTAGAAGGTCAGCATTGAAATCGCCGAGCGATACGGATCGGATTTTCTTCGCCGGCTGCGCTCCGCCGACCGTTTCAACGAGGCGGCGATGCGTTTGGGGTCGCGCCCTTTGAAAACACCGCCTTCGAGATCGAGCGCGTCACTTTCACGGGTCACGCGGCCGGACCAATAGCGCGTCCCCTTGCGGCGCACCGTCTTGCCGCGCACCGTCTTGCGCCGCGCAGTCTTTCGGCGCGCTGTCGTGCTGGCCATCGCGTTTCTCCTTCACTACCCGTCAAAGAGAATAGTGCAGGAGCTGACTTTGTTCCGTTCCGGACGCGACGGCACCGCTTACAGCGGATGCTGTCGCTGGTTCACTTCGATACTGGTGCCCCACGGATCGTGGATGAACAGGAGCTTCACGCCGTTCGGCAGCGATTCCGGGCCGCGGTCGAGCTTGATGCCATTCGCCTCGAACCGCTTCGCCGCCACATTGATGTCGAGCACGTCGAAGCCGATGTGATCGAGAATGTGGCCTTTGGTGGGAACGGTCGGCGTATTGGTCTTGGAGAAGGTGAGGTTGGCGCCCGGAACATCATCGGACTGGCTGGTGCCACGCATGCCGGGCTTGGCGCCGAAGTTTTTCGCATACCAGGTCTGGATTTCGGGAATTGCCGCTTCCGGCACGAAGAAATGGACATGCTGGAACACGATCGGGACGTTCTGGGTCTTGTTCTCGAGAATCTCGATACGCAAACCGTCCGCGGTCATCACAAAGGCCTGATCGGCGCGGCCGTTGCGGCCGGGCAGCACTGGCACGCCGGCGGCTTTCCACTTGGCCGCCGCTGCCGCAACGTTAGGGACAGTGAAGCCAACGTGATTGATGACGGTTCCTTCGGTACCGCCGCTCGATGGCGGCGCGCCCGGCGGCAGATTTAGGATCACGATCACGCCCGGAAAGCGCACATATTGAAGTGGCGCGCCTTCGGCTTTGACGACAGTGCCGCCCATGCCGGCGAAAATTTTCGCATTGGCGGCAACGTCGACCGAGTTGAGGTGCAGATGCCCCATGGTGACGCCGGTTTCGTTCGGCGGCATAGTTTGCGCTAACGCCGAGCCTGCGGCGAAGCTAGCAATGAGGCCTAGCGCCGCAATGGCTGCTTTCACGGTGCCCTCCCTGATCAAAAACGCGCCGTTGATCGGCGTTGTTCGGCAAAGCTACCACGAGGGCAATCACGGCGACAGCCGCGCATTCAGCCTCGCTCATTCGATGCGGGCGCCGCCGCGCCGCTATTCGGCAGCGATAGCGTGAGCGGCCGGCGATGCAAGTTCGGCAAGGCACTTTGACAGCGCCTCGCCTTCGGGATCGAGGAGCGCCGCGGTGCGCGCGCTGGCAACGGCGTCAATTGCTTGCCGTACCGGAATCCGGTCAGCGAGCGCGGGCTCGATCACCTGCGCAACGATCGTCTGATAATTGCCGCTGCCCCGTTTATGCGTATCCCCGTAGCCTTTGATGAGGCGCGCGCACTCCGCGATCTCGAGCGCGAGGTCGGCGGACAGCGGCGCGGCCTGCGCGATCAGGCGCAGCCACGCCTCGATTGCGCGCTGCTCCTCGCGATAGCGATGCGTTCGCGGCCGCAATGCGCGCAGTTTGGCGAGCAGATAAAAGCGCAAGTAGCCGAACAACGACGCCGTGTTGATTTCCATGCCCCAATGCGCTCGGCCAAGCGCCGAATGCCGGTCGGCGTAGGCCAGGATGCGCGTGCCGAGCCAATGCGGCAGGATCGAGCAGAATTCTTCGACCCCAGGCTTGAGGAATTCGGTGACGGCGAACGGCTGTCCGGGTTTGATTCCCATTTGCGCGGCGATCCGGCCCGCCCTGGCGGGGTCGATCTTGGCCTGCGCGACGCGAATCACGTCCTCATACGACATGCGCACCGCGAGATGCCGTGCCGTCTCGGCGACGAACTGGCCGCCGGCTTCAGCCTTCGCGTCGGCATCGCGCACCGGCGTGAGACGATCGAGATAAAGCCGCGCGTAGCCGATATCCTGATAGGCGGCGAGCCGCCGCACGCCTTCGCTGGCGAATGCACGAGCGGCTTGCGGCAGGCGGGCGACCTCGCTGTCGAGTTCGGCGAGTGACGACCCAGCCTGTGGCGCGCGCTTTCCCGCAGCCGCAGCCGGCTGCGCGCCGCTCTGCGCGGCCGCAAGACCGGCGCGGAAGCCACGCAGGTTTGACTCGACCGCTTTGCCGTCGGTGCGGATCGCCGCCTCGAACGCCTCGGCCGGAATCGGCAGCGCGCCCGTGCCCGCGACCACGCCTAGCATGACCGCACTGATCATGGCGCCGCTCTGGCGTGCGATCGCTTCCAGGTCGAGCAGAAGCGAATTTCGTGAGTTCTTCTGCACCGCCTCGATCAACCGCTGCTGATCGTAGCGGCCATCCGCCATCGCCATCTTCTCGACCACCAGATAGGAGCGGCTCGTCGAGGCGATCGTCGTGGTGCGGTCTGACGTCACGTAGCCGCCGGCAACAACGCGGCCGGCTTCCATCAACTCGCTGGCGACGACGAGGTCGACGTCGCCGACGCCCGGCGCGAGCGCCAGAATCGGACGCCGGTCACTCGTCGCGACCTGCGGCAACAGCTCGACGTGATAGGTGGTCGCGCCGGTGCGCTGAGCCACGCCGGGAATCGACGTCGATTGGACCGGAAAACCCTGGCTTGCGGCCGCGGCCACAATCCAATCGGTGAGCACACCGCCGCCTTCGCCACCCAGCGCGGCAATGAGAATGGTCATTGGGCGCACGACCGACTGGTCGACAAGCTTCACGAGCGGCGCGTTTAGCGATGCGACTTTGTTTCCCCCTCGTCCAGAAGGGTTAGGAGGCGGCGAATTGGTCTCCGCGGAAGCAGGTGAGGTGCCGCGCATCCAGCCGATCGCAGCGCTGCGCAGACGAAACAGCGTGCGGTCCCACCAACTCGGATTGCTGATGACATCGGTGCGATAGAACGACGGACAGAGCACGGCAGCGTGCGCGACCTCGCCGCATAATCCACAGCCGACGCAGCTTTCAACGACAGTCGCGACCGGATCGGTCCGCAACGGATCTGGATTCGGCTTGACCGTGAGCGAGGGGCAGCCGGACAGCCGAATGCAGGAATGATCGCCGGTGCAGATTTCGTCGTCGACGCCGAAGCGCGTGGTCACCACGCGCTCGCCGCGTTTGAGCTTTTCGGAATTTTCGACGCGCAGCCGACGCTGGCGCGCCAGCATGCATTCGCCATCGGCGATGATGACCTTCAATCCGCGCTCGGCCGTGAGCATGGCTTCTTTGAGCGTCGCCACCATCTTGGCGACACTGTAGGTGCGCACCGTGCGCAGCCAGGTCACGCCGAGCGAGCGCACCGTGCGTTCGATGCTGATGCCGGTCGGCGTGCCGGAGCGGTTCGCATTGCTCGACGGCAGGTATTGCTGGCCGGTGGCCGAGGCGTAGCCGTTCTGCATCACGATCAGCACGCCGTCGCCCTTGTTGAACATGTTTGAGGCGACGCCGGTGATCAGTCCGTTGTGCCAGAAGCCGCCGTCGCCCATCACGGCAATCGGCCGCTGCGCCATATTCGGACCGACCGCCGCGGCGCTGGCAAGCGACATGCCGTAGCCGAGGATCGAGTTGCCGAGCGAAAACGGCGCAAAGGTCGCGAACGAATGGCAGCCGATGTCGGCGCTGATATGCGTTGGCCCGATCTCGCGCTGCGCCAGCTTGATGGCGGCAAAGACCGGCCGCTCGGGGCAGCCGGTGCAGAAATTCGGCGGACGCGGCGGAATATCGCCCGCGGAGGCAAGTGCGTCCGGCTTATGGGCCAGCATGTCTTTGACGCGCGCAGCGATACCGTCGGCGCCGATCCCTGCCGGGCGCGCTTCGGTCAGGAACGCCGCGATACCGCGCAAAAACACTTCCGAGGCGTAATCTCCGGTACGTGGCAAGCAGCCCTTGCCGAACACCCGCGTTGCAATACCGGCGCCGCGCAGAATGACGTTGATCTGTTGCTCGACGTAATCGGGCGAGCCCTCTTCAACCACGAGTACCGCACGCTTTTCCGCGCAGAATGCCGTCACCTCTTCCGGCACCAGTGGATACGCGACGTTGAGCACATAGATCGGGATGCGCGAGTCGCCGTAGAGATCGGCCAGATCGAGCCGGGCCAGCGCGCGCAGCAGCGGATTGGCCAATCCGCCGAGAACGATGATGCCGACATCGTCGCGGTCGCCTGCGATTGTCTCGTTGAGCTTGTGTTCGCGAACGAATTTCTGCGCGGCCGGCAGCCGCTCTTCGAACTTCAGCCGCTCCTGCGTGAAGATGACCGGCGGGTGGGCGAGGCGGCTATATTCGAAAGGCGGCGGCCCATCGAGACGGTGCCGGCCGCTATAGACGGCGCGTTTGTTGTCCTTCGCGATAAATTCGCCGGTCAGGTGGCAGGCGCGCACGCGAAGATCGAGCATGACCGGCGCATGGCTCGCTTCCGAAAGCTCGAATCCCTGCTCGACCATGTGGACGATGGTCGGCAGATCGGCGCGCGGATCGAGAAGCCACATCGAGGATTTCATCGCATAGGCGTACGAGCGCTCCTGAATGACGCTCGCGCCTTCGCCGTAGTCCTCGCCGAGCACGATCAGCGCGCCGCCGATGACGCCGGGCGAGGCGAGGTTAGAGAGCGCGTCGGCCGCCACATTGGTGCCGACAATTGATTTCCAGGTCACCGCGCCACGCAGCGGATAATTGATCGAGGCGCCGAGCATCGCGGCGGCGGCGGCTTCGTTGGTGCAGGTTTCGACGTGCACGCCGAGATCGGCCAACAGGTCCTCGGCATCAACCATAACGTCGAGCAGGTGCGATACCGGCGCGCCCTGGTAGCCGCCCACATAGCTCACGCCCGACTGCAACAGCGCCTTGGTGACGGCAAGGATGCCTTCGCCGCGAAACGTCTCGCCGGCACCGAGCCGCAGTGCATCCACTTCCTTCTTGAACGAGCGTTCCATGGCGGGTGTTTCGCAGCCTGTTGAAGACGGACTCGTATACCCGCTTTTCCCAAATCCGTCATTCAGAAGCACTGCGGGGCCTTATGATTTTGTGCTCCGGAAGGGCTCCCATACCTACGGGGACAGGTCCGGGACGCGGCGTCGTCTCAGCTTGTGTTCCGCGGCACTCCGGGTAGGGTGCGCCCCGCCGGCAGACGGGAACCAGCCGGAAGGGCATGGGGACCCTATGAGCGGCCAAATGACCGGCCAGGCGCAGATCGTCATCGACAAGGTGAATCACACCTACCGGCCGCCGCGCGGCAAGCCGGTGCTGGCGCTCGCCGACGTATCGCTGGAGGTGCGGCCACGCGAATTCCTCGCCATTCTCGGCCCGTCCGGCTGCGGTAAATCAACGCTGCTTTATCTCGTCGGCGGCTTTTTGCCGATCGAGGCCGGCCACATCATGGTCGAAGGCAAAGCGGTCGCCGCGCCGGGCCCCGACCGCGGCATCGTCTTTCAGCACTTTGCGCTTTTTCCCTGGAAAACGGTGCGCGGCAACATCCTTTATGGTCTCGAACGGCAGGGCTTGCCGCGTGCCGAGCGCGAACAGCGCGCCAAAGCCTTTATCGACCTGGTTGGCCTGCGCGGCTTCGAGGACAGCTACCCGTCGCAGCTGTCCGGCGGCATGAAACAGCGCACAGCGATCGCCCGTACGCTCGCCTTCGATCCCAATATCCTGCTGATGGACGAACCGTTCGGCGCGCTCGACGCACAAACCCGTTCGCTGATGCAGACCGAATTGCTCAGCATCTGGCAACGCACACCAAAGACCGTTATTTTCGTCACGCACGACGTGCAGGAGGCGGTTTATCTCGCCGACCGCGTGGCGGTGATGTCGGCACGACCGGGCCGGATCAAAGCGCTGGTCGACACCAAGTTCGATCGCCGCGACCCGAGCATGTTCCGTGAGAAGGCCTTCGTCGAAAAGGTCGACGAGTTGTGGAATCTGGTCCGCGTCGAGGCGCTCAAGGCGCAGGAGGACAAGGCTCCGTGATGTTCATCATCGTCATTCCGGCCGAGGGGGCGCCATGAAATCGACGGCGCTGCGCTATCTGCCGCTCCTGCTGCTGGCGCTCAGCTGGGAACTCTTGGCGCGCCTCAACATCGTGGATTCGCTCGCCTTGCCGCCGCTAAGCAAAATTGCGGTCGCCTGGCTCGACCTGATGCGTGACGGCGAACTCGTCGACAACGGCGCGGTGTCACTCTACCGCGGCTGCGTCGGCTTGTTGCTCGCCATTGTCATCGGCGGTGGGCTCGGCATGGCGATGGCGCGCTGGCGACTGCTCGACATTTTCCTCAATCCACTGGTCGAGTTGTTCTACCCGCTGCCGAAATCGGCGCTTATTCCAGTCACGGTGATTTGGCTCGGATTTGGTGATGGTTCGAAAATTTTGCTGATCTTTCTCGGCTGCATGATTCCGGTGACGATTGGCGCCTATAATGGCGCGCGCGGCAGCGAACAGGTGCTGGTCTGGTCGGCGCGCAGCATGGGTGCGAGCCCGATGCGCATGATGTGGGACGTGGTGATGCCGAGCGCGCTCCCCGAGCTGCTCAACGGTATCCGCACCGCACTGGCGCTTGCGTTCATCCTTTTGGTCAGCGCCGAGCTGATCGTTTCGCAGCAGGGCTTTGGCTATTTGATCGGCTATCTCGGCTCCACCGGCTCGTACGAAGGCATGTACGCGGTGGTGTTGACCGTCGCTTTCCTCGGCTTTGCCGCGGACCGCATCTATCAAACAATCATGCAATGGCTGCTGCGATGGCGCGAGTAGAAGACCAGGCCTCGCTGGCCGCGGCCGAAGCGGATGTCGCAGACGCCGCAACGCGGCGGCTCGACGTGGTATTCCGTGGCGGCGCCGCGGTATTCTCCATGCTGATCCTTCTGATTGCCTGGGAGCTGTTCGCCCGCAGCGGCAAAGTAACGATGTTCATGCTGCCGCCGTTCAGTGTGGTAGCCAAATACATCGCCAAAGATGCCGTCTCGGGCGTCCTGTGGATCAATCTCGGGCTTACGTTGTATCGAGCCATGGTTGGCTTCGTGATCGCGGCAATCGGCGGGATCGCACTGGCGACGCTGATGTCGCGCTTCAAGCTGGTGCGCTGGTTCTTCGATCCGATCATTTCGGTCGGCTTCCCGATGCCGAAGATCGCGTTCCTGCCGGTCATCATTCTCTGGCTCGGCGTCTACGACGTGTCAAAAATATCGATCGTGGTGTTCGACGCAATCTTCCCGGTGGTGACGGCGACACTCGCCGGCATCGCGGCAGTCGAAAAGGAGCTGCTGTGGTCCGCCCGCAACATGGGCGCCAACGAACGCGAGCTGACCTGGCAGGTGGTGTTGCCGGCCGCGTCGCCGCAAATCCTGACCGGCCTGCAAGTCGCGCTGCCGATCGCACTGATCGTCGAAATCATCGGCGAGATGGTGATGGGCGGCTACGGGCTCGGCGGCGCCATGATGAGCGCCTCACGCTTTGCCAATTCGCCCGGCGTGTTCGCCGGCATCGTCGAGATCGCCGTCGTCGGTTTCGCCATGATCAAGGCCACGGCGATGCTGCGCCGCCGGCTTCTGGTATGGCACCAGGAAGCGGCTTAACCAAATTCCGGCACCTCCTTGGCGGCTCGGTGCGGCAACAGATAGACTTGCGCTGCGACAGCGTTTGCGCCGACAATCGACGCCGAACGGCGCCTGCAAAGGCTTGGCAACAAAGCAAAGCCGTCAACCTGGGAGGGTCAATCATGCGCGCAGTTACTGCGGTTTTAGGTCTGGCTTTGATGCTGCTGGCGGCCGGCGCTGTGCGCGCCGAACCGGTTCAGATTCGTGTCGCCTGGGTCGCACCGATTGCAAACTGGATCTCCATCTGGCTCGACAAGAAGGACTTGGCCCAGCATCTCGGCAAATCCTACACATTCACACCGGTGCATTTTGCCGGCACTCCGCCGATGGTCACGGCGATTGCCAACAACGAGGTGGAAGTCGGCGACCTCGCATTCTCTACGCTACCAATTGCGATCAAAAATGCCGGCCTCGACGACATTCGCGTCATTGCAGACGACTTCCAGGACGGCGTCGACGGTTATTGGACGATCCCATTCGCCGTGCTCAAAGACGGGTCCATCAAAAAAGTAGAAGACCTCAAGGGCAAGGTTGTCGCCACCAATGCGGAAGGCAGTGCCGTAGACGTCGCCATGAAGGCGATGCTGCACAAGCACGGGCTCGAACCCAATCGCGACTACACCGTCATCGAAGCGCCGTTCCCGGCAATGAAAGCGATGCTCTCCGAGCACAAGGTCGATCTCATTCCGGACGTTCTGCCGTTCGCGCTCGATCCGCAAATGAAGGCAATCGCAAGAACACTGTTCACCGCCAAAGACGCCATCGGTAAATCCGAATTCGTCAGCTTCCAGGCGCGCAAACCGTTCATCGATGCGCATCGCGCCGCATTGGTCGACTGGCTGGAGGACACGCTGCGCATCCTGCACTGGTACACGGACCCGAAGAACCACGACGAGACGGCGAAGATTGCCGCTCGGTTCGTCAAGGCGCCGCCCGAGCGGATGGGCTGGGTGTTTACCAAAACCGACGCCTATCGCGATCCCGATATGCTGCCTGACCTCGCCGCACTGCAGCGGAATGTCGACATGACCAAGGAGCTCGGCTTCGCGCAGGCGAGTTTCAACGTCAAGGCTTACTCAGACTTGAGCATGGTCAAGGAAGCGGCGCAGCGGCTGAAATAACAAGCCCGCGCAGCCAGGACGTTAACGACGAGGTGCGGCAAGTCATACGCTGCGCCGCACTTTCCGTATGCGCACAATTGTTCTAATAAGGCAGCTTGCGAGGTCGCGCGGCGACTCAACCACGCCGAAAAGGCGTGGAACGGCGGCCCGGCAATCATAAAATCAGCGTCGGAGGATATATGCGTACTTTAAGTCTCGCCTGGGCGGTCGTCTGTGCCTTGGCGCTTGTGGGCCCGGCCCAAGCGGCACCGCTGAAGATTCGCGGCGCGTGGGTTGCGCCGGTGTCGAACTGGGCATCGATCTGGCTGGCAAAGAAGGACCTCGCCAAGCATTTCGGACAATCCTATGTATTCGAGCCGACGCATTTTGCCGGCACGCCGCCGATGGTCACGGCCATCGCCAACAATGAGGTGGAGATCGGCGATCTTGCCTTTTCCACCCTGCCGATCGCCATTTCCAATGCAGGGCTCGATGATATCCGCATCGTCGCCGACGAGTTCCAGGACGGTGCGGCGGGATATCGCGACGACACCTACGAGGTGCTTGCCGACGGACCGATCAAGAAGATCGAAGATTTGAAGGGCAAGGTGGTGGCAACCAACGCCATCGGCAGCGGCGTCGATGTCGCCATGCGCGCCATGCTGCGTAAGCACGGACTTGAAGCCAACCGCGACTACACGATTGTCGAAGCGCCATTCCCCGCCATGGCCGCAATGCTGACCGAGAAAAAGGTCGCTCTGATCCCGGCGATCTTACCGTTTGCGCTCGGTCCCCAATACAAGGTCGCCCGGCCGCTGTTTACCGTCCATGACGCGATCGGCATCTCGCAGTTCGTAGTCTGGACCGCGCGCAAGCCATTCATAGACGCGCACCGCGCCGCGCTGGTCGATTTCATGGAAGACTCCATGCGCATCGAGCGCTGGTATCTCGATCCGAAGAACCATGACGCCGCCGCAGCGATCGCCTCGCAGATGACCAAGCAACCGGCCGAGCGGTTCGGCTGGCTGTTCACCAAGCAGGACTATTACCGCAATCCGGACATGAAGCCGAACCTCGGCGCGCTGCAGCAGAACGTCGACATGACCAAAGCCCTCGGTTTCGTCCAATCGAGCTTTGACGTGAAGACACATTCCGATCTCAGCCTCGTCGAAGACGCGGCCAAACGGCTCAAATAAACAACATGACGCGCGAGGCGCCGAGCAACGGCGCCCGCACACCATTTGGGAGGAAACAATGCGTTTTACGAAACTCGCGGTGGCGGCGCTGTGCGCGGCTTGTTTCGCCGGCGCTGCCGGTGCCGAGCCGCTGAAAATCAACGAAGGCTGGGTTGCGCCCGGCAACTGGGCGTCGATCTGGCTGCAGAAGAAGGATCTGGCCAAGCATTTCGGCCAATCCTACGTCATGGTGCCGGAGCATTATGTGGGCACACCGCCGATGGTCACGGCGCTCGCCAACAATCAGGTCGCGATCGCCAACCTCGCCTATTCGACGCTTGGCATTGCCATCCAGAACGCCGGCCTCGACGATCTGCGCATCGTCTCAGATGAATTCCAGGACGGTGCGCCCGGCTATTACTCGCAGGAATTCATGGTCCTGAAGGACAGCCCTATCCGCAAGGTCGAGGACCTCAAGGGCAAAGTCGTTGCCACCAATGCCGAGGGCAGCGCCGTCGACGTCGCCATGAAGGCGATGCTGCACAAGCACGGCTTGGAGCCAAACCGCGACTATACGGTCGTCGAGGCGCCGTTCCCGGCCATACGCGCCATGCTGGCGGAGAAGAAAGTCGATCTCATTCCGGCAGTGCTGCCGTTCTCCTACGATCCGGCGCTGCAAAAAATTGCCCGCGACCTGTTCGTCCAGAAGGACGCCATCGGCGTCGCCGACATGGTGGTCTGGGTGGCGCGCAAGCCATTCATCGACAAGAACCGCGCCGCTTTGGTCGATTTTTACGAGGACACGCTGCGCATCACGCGCTGGTACGAGGACCCGGCCAATCATCAAGCGGCGATGCGTATCCTCGGCGATCTGGTCAAGCGCCCGCCCGCAATCTTCGATTGGGCGTTCACCAAGCGTGACGTCTATCACGATCCGAACATGATCCCGAACCTCGCCGCGCTGCAGAGCAACGTCGATCTGACGCACGAGCTTGGTTTCACCAAGGCGAGTTTCGACGTGAAGAAATACACCGACCTCAGCATCGTCGAAGAGGCGGCGAAGCGGCTCAAGTAACGCGCGCTTCGCGCAGCTTCAATGCATCGACTTGCCGCCGTCGACGTTGATGGTCTGGCCGGTCATGAAATCGCTCGCCGGCGATGATAGGAACATTACGGTGCCGACCAGATCGGCCGGCACCTGAACGCGCTCGATGGCGCGGCCAGCGATGCGGGTGGCGAGGTAATTTCCCGACGAGCTTGCGACCTGCGTCTCGCTCTGCGTCATGCCGGGCGTCACCGCGTTGACGGTGATGCCGAACTCGCCGACCTCGCGAGCGAGCGCGCGGGTAAAACCGATGACGCCGGCCTTCGAAGTCGTGTAGTGCAGACGGTTCGGCGTTCCCTCCCATACGCGCGATGAGGAAATGTTGACGATCTTGCCGCGTCCTTGTGCCTTCATGGCGGGGAAAGCGGCGCGGCAACAGAGAAACATGCCGCGCAGGTTGACTGCCATGACGCGGTCCCATTCCTCAATCGGGATTTCCATAAAAGAGCGCCGCGGTAACGTACTCATCAGCGAGGCATTGTTGATCAGCACGTCGATTTTGCCATGACGATCGAGCACCGCCGCAACCGCCGCGTTGACGGAGACCTCGTCGGAAATATCGACCCCGAGCCCGAAAGCCTGCAAGCCCGCTTTGCTCAGCACCGCGCCGACGCTTTCGGCCGCCGCCACATCGATATCGGCCGCTGCGACCCGGGCGCCCGCCTTGGCGAATTCCTCGACATAGACCTTGCCGATACCCTTGCCGCCGCCGGTGATGAGCACGCAGCAATCGGAAAAATCAAACCGCGCGTTCACGGCCATTGTCCTTGTCCCCGTGGTCATGGCACTGAATTTCTGGCACTGGATGAGAATGAACCCCATCGATCTCGAAGTCATCTACCAATCGACGCTGCAGATTGCGCGCGAGCTGACGCTCAACATGCTGCGCACCGGCTACTCCACAATCATCAAGGAGAGCCAGGATTTCACCTTCGCCATCTTCGACGCGAAGGGCCGCATGGTGGCGCAGGGCATCCCGCAGCCACTGCATATCGGCCCGGTGGCGGCGCAGGTAAACGAAGTGCGCCGCCGCTTCCCGGACGCGGCGCCGGGCGATGCCTTCATCGTCAATCATCCCTACCAGGCCTGCCAGAACCATTCGACCGACGTGACCATTGTCACGCCGATGTTTATCGACGACCGCGTCGTTGGCTATATCGGCAACACCGCGCACAAGCCCGATCTCGGCGGCAAAGTGCCGGGCACGAACTCCGGCGATGCCACCGACATTTTCCAGGAGGGGCTGCTCATCCCGCCGATGCGTATTCTCCGCCGTGGCGAACTGGTTGCCGATCTCGAAGCGGTCATCTGTGCCAATACGCGCACGCCGGAGGTCACCTGGGGCGACATCAACGCCCAGATCAACACCAACAGCTACGGCATGACCCGCTTCGCCGACCTGTTCGGCAAATACGGCACCGATAAAGTGCTCGCCTGCTGGCAGGAATGGATGGACATTTGCGAGCGCGAGTTGCGCAAGGAAATCGCCAAGGTGCCGGACGGCCTGTACGGCCCGGAGACTGATTATCTCGACGACGACGGCGTCGATCTCGAAAAGTCGCACCGCATCTCGGCAACGCTCGAGGTGAAGGGCGATGTCCTGCGCTTTATCCTCGACAGTGATGCGCAGGCCCGCGGCCCAATCAACTTGCGGCCGTGCGTGTCGCGCAACTTCATCCAATGCCTCGTCAAAATGGTATTCATCCCGAACCTGCCGGTAAATGACGGGCTGTCGCGGCCCGTGCAGGTGTCCTATCCGCCGGAGGGCTCGCTTCTCAACCCGCGTTTCCCGGCGCCGGTAAACATGTACGTGCGGCCGAGCCAGGTGACGACTTCGGTCGCGATTCGGGCACTGGCCCGCGCAGTACCGGGCCGCGTGCCGGCACCGGGCAGCGCTGCCGGCGGCTCGATCTCCAGTGCCGGACGCCATCCGCAATCGGGCCGCTGGTATTCGCAATATGAAATCTTGAGCGGTGGCACGGGCGCGCGGCCGGACAGCGATGGCGTCAGCGCCATGGACGAACTCGTCGTCAACGTCATGAACACACCCGTCGAGGCGGTGGAAACTGAATTTCCAGTGCGCGTCGAGAGCTACGGGCTGGCGCAGGATTCCGGCGGGCCGGGCACCTACCGAGGCGGCCTTGGCGTGCGCCGGCAATGGCGCATTCTCGGCGACGAATCGGTCATCAATCTGCGCACCGATCGTTTCAAGTTCTCGTCGCCGGGAATATTCGGCGCCAAACCCGCACATGCTTCGGCAGCATCGCTGCAGTCCGGCGCCGCGCCGCCACGGCCACTGACGTCGAAGGTCGCTGGGCTGCGGTTGAAAAAGGACGACGTCCTGTCGATGGAATTTGCCGGTGGTGGCGGCTGGGGCGATCCGAAAGACCGTGCGGTCGAGCGCGTGCGCGAAGACGTCGAACGCGGATATGTCTCGCGCGACGCGGCGCGCGAGGATTATGGCGTCGCTTTCGCCGATGATCTCAGCGTCGATGCTTGCGCAACGGCACAACTGCGCGCCGCAGCCAAGCCCAAGGCGGCCTCATGAGATTGCGCGTTGGGATCGATGTTGGCGGGACATTTACCGATGTCACCGCCTTCGATGAGGACGCCGGCGCGCTCGTTGCCGTGCGCAAATATGTATCCAATCCGGCGCAGCCGGCCGCCGTCATGGAACAGATTACGCGGGACCTCGCCACTGATTTCGGCGCGGACTCGGTCGCATTGATCCTGCATGGCTCGACCGCAGCGCTCAACACCATGCTGGAAGGCAAGGGCGTCAAGGTCGGTCTGATTACCACGAGCGGTTTCCGCGATGTCTATGAGATTGGCCGCCAGTGGCGCGGCGACGAAGTGTTCAACATCTTTGCCCCGGCGCCAAAAATGCTGCTGACCCGCGACCGCATCCACGAGGTCCGCGAGCGGCTTGATCCTCGCGGTCATGTGATTGAAAAAATCGATGAGGAGGACGTTGCCGCGGCGATCCGCCGGCTCGTTGCTCAAGGCGTGGAAGCCGTCGCCGTCTGCTTTTTGTTCGCCTACGCCAATCCGGCGCACGAACAGGCGGCGGCGAAAATTATCCACGAGATCGCGCCGAACCTATTCGTCTCATTGTCGCACGAAGTGAATCCCGAATGGCGCGAATACGAACGCACCGCGTCGTCAGTTGCGAACGCGTATATCGGCCCGCCGGTTTCACGCTATCTGCACGAACTGGAAGCGCTGTCGCTGCGGCGATTTCCAGGCGCGCGGGCGCTGATGATGAAATCCGATGGCGGCGCCGCCAGCGCTCGGATGCTTGATCGGACGCCAATCGAAACGGTGATGTCCGGCCCGGTCGCCGGCGTCATCGGCGGCCGTTACCTGGGCGACATCAAAGGCATCGAGAACGTCATCACCTTCGATACCGGCGGCACCTCGTCCGACATGGCGGTGCTGCCGGGACAGCCCCTGTTCAGGTCGGAATTCTCGGTGGCGCGGCATCCGCTGCGAACCCGCACGGTGGATATCGAAACCATCGGCGCCGGCGGCGGTAGCATCGCCAGTGTCGATCATGGAGTGCTCAAGGTCGGACCGCAAAGCGCCGGCGCCAATCCGGGACCCGCCTGCTACGACCGCGGCGGCAGCGAGCCGACATTGACCGATGCTCTGGTGGTGCTTGGCCATCTCAGCCCTACGGCGCTACTCGAAGGCGCCATGCCGATTTCTCGGGCAAAGGCGCACGAGGCCGTAAACACACGTGTCGCGCAGCAGCTTGAGTTTACGCCGGTTGAAGCAGCCTGGGGCATCCTCACAGTGCTGGCTACCAATGTCACGATGGCGATGCGCACCATCACCATCGAGCGCGGCTACGATCCGCGCGAGTTCACGCTGATCGCCTTCGGCGGCATGGGACCGACGATTGCCGGGCGCTTCATCGGCGAGCTTGGCATCGGACGTATTCTGGTGCCGCGCGATCCCGGGACTTTTTCGGCCTTCGGCATGCTGGTCACCGACGTGCATCAGACCAGAAGTTTTACCCGTATCACCAGGCTCGATGCGGCGAAGCCCGAGGAGCTTGAACTGACCTTTGCGTCGATGGAGCAGGCCGCACTCGCCGAATTACTGCAAGAGCAGTTCCCGCGCGAGCGGCTTTCGACGCTGCGCAGCGCCGGCATGCGCTACCGCGGCCAGTCCTACGAAGTCAGTGTTCCGGTCGCGGCGCTGCAAAGCGACGCCGATCTTGCCGCACTCGCGGAGCGCTTCCACGACGCGCACCAGCGTCGCTACGGCCACATGGCGCAATCCGAGGCAGTCGAGATCGTGAACTTTCAGGTCACTGCGGTCGGATCCATTCCCAAACCGCAAGTCCATGAACTTGCCGCACGAGAACAGCGGCCGGCGCCGCACGAAACCCGCACCGCTTATTTCGGCCCGAGCGAAGAAACCCGTGTCCCTGTTTTTTCCCGCACAGCGCTCAAGCCCGGCGCCGTAATCGACGGCCCCGCCATTATCGACGAAAAAACCTCGACGATCGTGCTCTATCCCGGCCAACGCGCGGTCGTTGACGGCTACCTGAACATCGAGATCGCGCCCGTCAGCGCGGTGCCCTAGCATTACAGTTGCCCTTTCTGAGTGTTTCTGAATCCATGAGCAACCATGATTCGAAGATCGTGGACGCAGGCAGCGTCGATTGAAGAGACGCTTGCGTTATGGGCGGCGTCGCTTCGGGAGATCAAGAAGCGGATACGTCCGTTGTTCAGGCAAGAGCGTGTTGCGACGAATGCAGGCTTGTTTCTGGAAGGTCTGCTCGGAGATGAGCAACGCAAAACCGGTTGGATGCGCGCGGAGGCGGCTGGCGATCCTGGCCCTTGGCGACAACAGGCGATCCTGGGTCGTAGGGATTGGGATGCTGATGCTCTGGGCGATATCGCCCGCGATTATGTCATCGAGCATTTGGCGGATGACGATGCGGTCCTCGTGATCGACGAGACCGGTTTTCTCAAACAGGGCAAGGCGTCGTGCGGAGTAGCGCGGCAATACACGGGTTCCGCGGGTAAGATCACGAACTGCCAGATCGGAGTCTTTGCTGCCTACGTTTCGCGCTACGGTCATGCGTTTATTGATCGCGCGCTGTATCTTCCGAAGGAATGGACCGACGATCCAGATCGCCTGGAAGCTGCCTACGTGCCCCCCGATGCCGGCTTTGCGACCAAACCAAAGCTTGCGACGAAAATGATTGCACGCGCCATAGCGGCGTCCGTACCATTCAAGTGGGTTGCTGGCGATACTGTCTACGGTGTTGGCGAGATCGAACAACAACTGCGCCGGGCAGGAAAAGGCTATGTACTCGGGGTCAGCAGCGCTCATGTATTTCAATCCTGGGGCAAGCGGCGATCAGTCACCGGCAAGGCCGCCGACATCGCCCGGACGCGGCGCTCGTCCGATTGGAAACGCCTCTCTGCGGGGGCCGGAACCAAAGGACCGCGGCTTCACGATTGGTGCTATCTCGAATTGGCCGATCTCGGGGGCGAAGAACTTAACAGCGCAAGTCATGGTCTTTGGACACGCGGTTTGCTGATCCGTCGTCATATCGCCGATGGCGATCTCGCCTTCTTCACCACCTGGTGTCCAGCGGCAACATCCATCGAAACGCTGGTGGCGGTCGAAGGCCACCGGTGGGCGATCGAGGACAGTTTTGAGACCGCGAAAAACGAGTTCGGGCTCGATCACAATGAGAGCAGATCCTGGCATGGGTGGCATCGCCACGTTTCTTTGGTGATGCTCGCCTTCGCCATGATGGCGGTGATCCGCCATCGCGCCAATCCGCCACCGCCAAAAAAAACGACACGCCGAACCACGGCAAAGACAAAAGCATCGCCAACCCGTCATTGATCCGTTGGTCAATCCAGGAAGTCCGCCGGATCGCCATCAGACTCGCGCGAAAGCGGATCCAACCCGCACACATCATCGCTTGGTCACTCTGGCGTAGAGCTCACCAAGCGCTCGCTCAGCGAGCGCACTACAAAGCAAACGGACAACTGTAATGCTAGGCCCGCGCTGAGGTCAGGTCACAAGGACGTTGGAGAACTGCCAGGGATCGCGTTTGTCGATATCTTCCTCGAACAGGCCCGGCCGATCCTTGATCGGTGTCCAGTCGGTGTAGGCACCGATCACCGGACCGAGATACGGCGTCTGCACTTCGAGGCAACGGCGAAAATCCATCTCGTCGGCCTCGACAATACCGGCGTTCGGATTCTCCAGCGTCCAGACCATGCCGGCCAGCACCGCCGAGGTCACCTGCAGGCCAGTGGCGTTCTGATAAGGCGCGATCGAGCGCGCATCATCGATCGAAAGCTGCGAGCCGTACCAGTAGGCGTTCTTCTTGTGGCCGTAGAGCAGCACGCCGAGTTCGTCGATGCCGTCGACGATCTCGTGCTCGTCCAAAATATGGATTGCCGGCTGCCGGCTGCCGGCCTGGCCGAACAGTTCGTGCAGCGACAGCACCGCGTCATTGCACGGGTGGTAGGCGTAGTGACAGGTCGGGCGGTAGATCACCTTGCGGCCGTCGCGCAGCGTGAAAAAGTCGGCGATCGAGATCGACTCGTTGTGGGTGACCAGAAAGCCGTATTGCGCCTTGGCGGTCGGCGTCCACGAGCGCACCCGCGTGTTGGCGCCGGGCTGCGTCAGATAGATTGCTGCCTGACAACCGACCCTATGCTTGAAGCCGTTCTTCGGCAGCTTCTTCTCATGCGTGCCCCAGCCCAGCTCGGCCGGCTGCATGCCTTCCGACAGGAAGCCTTCGACCGACCAGGTGTTGACGAACACTTCGAGCGGCTTGGGTTGCTTGGCGCGCTGGGTGTCGCGCTCGGCGATGTGAATGCCCTTGACGCCTGCCTTTTTGGCCAGGCGGCCCCACTCCTCGCGGGTTTGCGGCTCTTTGAACTTGAGTTTGAGATCGCCGGCGACGTTGAGGAGCGCTTGCTTGACGAACCAGGACACCATGCCGGGATTGGCGCCACAGCACGACACGGCCGTGGTACCGCCGGAGTTCTTGCGCCGCGCCGCCAGGACGGTCTCCCGCAGCGCGTAGTTCGAGCGCTTCTCGGGACCGAGCTTGGAATCGAAATAAAACCCGGCCCACGGCTCGACCACGGTGTCGATGTAGAGCACGCCGATCTCGCGGCAGAACTCCATGATGTCGAGCGAGGAGGTATCGACCGAGAGATTGACGCAGAAGCCCTGGCCACCGCCCTCGGTGAGCAGCGGCCGCAGCAGCGTGCGGTAGTTGTCGCGCGTCACCGCCTGGTGGATGAAACGGATGCCCCGTTCGTCCAGCAGCTTGCGGTCCTTGTCCTCGGGGTCGATGACCACGAAGCGGGATTTGTCATACGCAAAGTGACGCTCGATCAGCGGCAGCGTGCCTTTGCCGATCGAGCCGAAGCCGATCATGACAACGGGTCCGCTGATGCGGGCGTGAATGGGCCACTCGGTCATTCCCCTGCCTCCCAGAACAAAGAGTTGCTTTTGCACTCAGGCAGCGCGTTTCTCAAGCTTGCGTGCACGAGGACGATGGCTGTCGCTGCTGGCCGCGATCAGCCTGTTCAGGTCGGGCTTCGGCTGTGGCTCCCCGGTCGCGCCGATCAATCCGCTCGCACCAACAGGCGATCGCGCTCGAACTGTCCGGGCATCCACACGTGGCCGGTTTGTGCAGCCGTAAAGCCGAAACGGCCGTAATAGGCGGCGTCGCCGATCAGAAGGATTGCGCGGTGGTCCGCCAGGCGAGCGCGCGCGATGGCGCGGCGCACCAGCACCGAGCCGATACCCCGGCAGCGATGATCGGGATGCACCGCGAGCGGACCCAGCAACAAGGCAGAGTGTGCCGGGCCGGCGGTGACGTGCCAAAGCCGGACCGTGCCGACGATTTGTCCACAGTCGATCGCAACGAGCGACAGGCCGCGCGCCGGCTGGCGGCCTTCGCGCAGCCGCTCGGACGTTTTGGCAAAGCGTGCCGCACCGTAGGCCGCGTCGAGCAGAGCTTCGCGCGCGGCGGCGTCGGATGCTTTTTCTTCCCGGATGTTGACCATGGTCCCGCTCCTTTCTCCCACACCACCGGCGCGGCCGCGCCCCGAAGGGAGAGCCGCGCCGGGGCAACAGGGGCCCGCCACGCTTGTTCAGATGTGATAGGTCCGCAGCGGCGCGAAGCCGTTGAAGGCCACCGACGCGTAGGTCGCCGTGTAGGCGCCAGTGCCTTCGATCAGGACCTTGTCGCCGATCTCAAGACTGATCGGCAGCTCGTAAGGCCGCTTCTCGTACAGCACATCGGCCGAGTCACAGGTCGGGCCGGCAAGCACGCACGGTCCGACTTCGTCGCCGTCATGCGGCGTGCGGATCGGATAGCGGATCGACTCGTCCATCGTCTCGGCGAGGCCGCCGAATTTGCCGATGTCGAGATAGACCCAGCGCACGTGGTCGTGCTCGCTCTTGTTGGAGACGAGCACCACCTCGGCCTCGATCATGCCGGCATTGCCGACCATGCCGCGGCCCGGCTCGATGATCGTCTCCGGGATGCGGTTGCCGAAGTGCTTGCGCAGCGCCCGGAAGATGGAGCGGCCATAGGACTCCACCGCCGGTACGTCACGCAGGTACTTGGTCGGAAAACCGCCGCCCAGATTGACCATCGACAGGTTGATGCCGCGGTCGGCGCAGGCGCGGAAAACCGCCGCCGCCGACTTCAGCGCTTCGTCCCAAGCCGCGGTGCGGCGCTGCTGCGAGCCGACGTGGAACGACACGCCGACCGCATCGAGGCCGAGCCGTTGTGCGTGTTCGAGCACATCGACCGCCATTTCCGGATCGCAGCCGAATTTCCGCGACAGCGGCCACTCGGCGCCGGCGCAGCCGAACAGGAAGCGGCAGAAGACCTTGGCGCCAGGCGCGGCACGGCCAATCTTCTCCACCTCGGCCTTGCAGTCGACCGCGAACAGGCGGACGCCGAGCGCGTAGGCACGCGCGATGTCGCGCTCCTTCTTGATGGTATTGCCGAAGGAGATGCGCTCGGGCGCGGCGCCGGTTGCGAGCACCATTTCGATCTCGGCGACCGAAGCGGTGTCGAAGCAGGAGCCGAGCGTGACGAGCAGCGACAGCAGCTCGGGCGCCGGGTTCGCCTTCACGGCATAGAACATCCGGCTGTCCGGCAGCGCCTTGGCAAAGGCCCTGTAGTTGTCGCGCACGACGTCGAGATCGACGACGAGGCACGGACCATTGTCCAGTCCGTCATCACGGCGGCGGCGCAGGAAATCGCGGATGCGCTCGGTCATCGGAGCCGCTCCTTCATCCAGGTTCAAGGAGACACGCCGCGACCGCAGCGTGGCTCAGCATTGAAGTTTGGCCGCAGCGCTTGCGCACGAACGACCGGCGTCAGCGGCTTTCAGTGCCTCCCGCCGACCGCGCGTTGGGGACACGGTAGGGCGCGCGGCGCTGTCGCCGAGATGCTGCCTTGGATTGGAGCGGGAATACCCGTTCCGCACGGCCGGCAAGATGGACAAGCCTCTTCGGTGCTGACCTATGGACGGCCAACGAGACCAAAAAAGCCCGCTCCGTCGTTGCTTTAAGCCGCGTCCCCCGTTGAGCGCGGGGTGCGCCGGTTTCGCCTCCGGCTGCCGATCACGGTGTGAAGCTCCAAGCCGAGCCTCAGGCGACTGTCCGGCCTCTTGTCCGGATGCCTACCGATCGACACACGGCCACAGGCACGTGCGAATTTGGGCGAGCGGCAAATAGTCGTATCGATCCCGCATTGCAAGAAAAATCGACACGCACGGCAAAAAATTTCTCAACGCGCGCCGCGCACCAGCGACGGCGGCATGCGCGCCGGCTGGATGACGCAGCACAGCGGCTGTGTGATAGTGGCGCGCTTCGATCGCTCCTCGCTCCCAAGGATGAGAATTCATGTCTGGCTTGCCGATGACTTTCGCCTGCGGCCTCTACGACCGCATGCTCGCCCTCTACACCGGCGAGATCCAACCCGACGGCATCGATCTGAATTTTCTGGTCATGGACAATCCGCGGGAAATCTTCGACCGCATGTCCAACCGGCTGGAATTCGACGCCTGCGAGATGTCGAGCTCCGAGCTGATCAGCCGCCACGCCGCCAACAAGCTGCCGTTCGTCGCCATTCCGGTGTTCGCTTCGCGGGTGTTCCGTCACGGCTTCATCACGGTCAACCGCAACCACGTCAAGAAGCCGAAGGACCTCGAAGGCAAGCGGGTCGGCGTGCCGCTCTACACGCAAACCGCGGCGCTGTTCGTTCGCGGGCTGATGCAGCACGACCTCGGCATCGACCTGTCGACCATCGAGTGGGTCGAGGGGGCGGTGAACGAGCCAGGCTCGTACGGCAACCCGTCGGTGATGCCGCTCCTGAAGACGATCAACCTCAAGCCGAATACAAGCGGAAAATCGCTGAGTGACCTCTTGGCGGCGGGCGAGATCGCGGGACTGATCGGGTCCACTATGCCGAACTCGCTCAAGACGAGCCCCGATGTGGTGCGGCTCATTCCCGACTACCGGGCACAGGAGAAGGACTACTACAAGCGCACCAAGATTTTCCCGATCATGCACACCATCGTTATCCGGCGGGATCTCTACGAGAAGAATCCCTTCGTGGCGACCAGCCTCTACAATGCGCTCAACGCCGCCAAGGACCGCGCCTGGCAGAAAATCCGCTTCAGCGGCACGCTACGTTACATGCTGCCGTGGCTGCCCGACGACGTGAAGGAAATCGACGACGTGTTCGGCGGCGATTGCTGGCCCTATGGGGTCGAGCCGAACCGGCCGACGCTCGAGGCGCTGGTGACCTACATGGTCGAGCAGGGATTGATCCCGGAACAGATCCCGATCGAGAAGCTGTTCGTGCCGACATTCGGGTAGAAATCGCGCAAGCCGGTGTATGCCGCTAAGCCATCACCGGGATCGCTTCGCACGGACCTTATTGACTCGCCTGCCCGATCGGCTTGTGACCGCGCGCGATTTGACGCGAGGCGGCAGTTCACCTGCCTTCTGCAGCCGTGTGGTCCAATATTCCCAGGCACGTCCTATTGGCCGCGGCTGCAATTGTCGCGGTTCCGCCCGCTCGCGTTCGGCTGCGGTTAAAGCGCCGATTGTGCCGAGCATCATCGATCGCAACTGTATTTCTGCATTGGCGTGCGAATAGACGGTGCGGAACACCAGCTCCCTTAAGCTCCTCCCGGCCACCGTCGCACCATGGCGGCGCATCAGCACCATCCAGTGCGGGCCGAGCGCTCTGGCGAGCGAATGCCCCTCCTCCGGCTTGACCACCATGAGATCAGTGTCGCCGAGCTCGTCGCGACTGTCCCAGAACGGCACCACTTGGCCCATCACCGGACCCATGTGGAATACCGGTTCGAGTGCGACGCCGGTGACGCAGAACGGCAGCACTGACTGGGAGTGATGATGGCAAACCGCATTCACGTCCGGCCGTGCCTGATAAATGCAGCCATGAATGACCCGTTCGCCATACATGTCGCCTTTGGGCGGCACTACCGGCTCGGAATCAAGCGTGAATTCCAGAAGATCGGTAGGCTCGATCAATTCCGGACTGCGCGAACGCGCCAAGAGGTAGCGGTCGGGGCGATCCGGATGGCGCACGCTGACGTGCCCGAAGCCGTCGAGCACGCCCTCGTGTGCGATGATGCGGTTAGCGAGCGCAAGCTCGTAGCGCGCCTCGTCGAGAGCCTTGGACATCACACCGCTTTCAGATGCGCGTCCTTGCGCTTGAACAGATCCTCATCGGCATAGCCCATGGTTTCCGGCTTGCCGCGTCCGAGCATGACCTGAAAATAGACCGCGCCAAGTGAGTCGTTCTGATAGCCGTGGATCACGCCGGCCGGGCAGGAAATGCACTCCCATGGCCCAAGCCGCGTCGTCAGCCGATGGCCGGTTTCGTCCTCGACGAAAACATCGAGGAAACCGTCCAGCACGAAGAAACATTCCTCGACTTCGTGGGTGTGCGCCGCATTGCCCTGGCCGGGCTCGACATACATGATCGACAACGTGAAGTTGCCGGCCGGAATCACCGACAGATCGCCGTGCTTGCCCGAACCGCCGGCGCCGATGAAGCGATGCTGTGCACGCTTGTAGCCCTCGATTTTGGCGTCTTCGAATGCAGCCCAGTCCGGCTTCTTCTCTTTGAAGCGGCCGACATACCTTTTCATGATGTCCTCGACGGGGACGTCCTCAAGCTCCTTCGAGCGCGGATGACGAGCGACAGACATGGCTTTGCTCCTGATTGAGAAGTTGAGGCAAATCTATTCTTGCAGCGACCGCTCGTCCATCTCCGGTCATCCTAAGGTGCCCCGCGCGCAGCGCGGACCTCGGAGCGTGACGTATCAGCGGTTGCGCGCGTCCTGGACGAGTTGCCAAACGGCGCTCGGCGACAGCGGCAAGTCACGCGGCTGGACGCCGAACGATTGCAGCGCATTCGCCACCGCGTTCGCCATACAGCCGCCGGCTGCGACGATGCCGCCCTCGCCCGCGCCCTTGGCGCCGAGCGGATTGGTCGGCGACGGATGGTCCTCGGTCACGAAGCAACGCAGGTTCGGAAAATCCGAAGCGGTGGGCAGCAGATAATCAGCGAGTGAACCGGTGAGGAACTGGCCCTGCGCGTCGTATTTAAGATCCTCCAGCACCGCGCCGCCGAGTCCCTGCACCAGCGAACCGATCACTTGTCCGCGTACCGTGAGCGGATTGATGGCGCGGCCAACATCCTGCACCACGACATAATCGACAATTTCGATATGGCCGAGCCGCGCATCGACCGTGATGTGAGCAGCATGGGTTCCGTAGCTGTAGGTGTGCTTGTGGTTGAGGAACGCACCCTCCGCGGTAAGACCGGCGAATTCCTTGAGCGGCAGGGTGATACCGTCGCCGCCGACCCTGTCGACGTCGAGTGTGACTTTGGCCTCGGCGCAGCCGAGCCGCTTGCCCGCCGCCTGGCGCAAGAGCGCCATGAACTTTTCCGCGGCGTCGAGCACCGCCGAACCGCCCATCACCACCGAACGCGAATGATAGGCGCCGTAGCCGTCGCTCACGATGCCGGTCGAGCCATGATAAACATGCCGGATACGCTCGATCGGCACCTCAAGTGCGTCGGCGGCAATCTGGGCGTAGATCGTCTCGACGCCCTGCCCAACCGACGCCGTGCCCATGTAGACCGTTATCGTGCCGTCGTCATTAACCTCCAGTCGCGAGCTTTCCTTGGGACCGGCCCCCCCGCCCTCGATGAAGCACGAGACGCCGATGCCGTGATACTTGCCATCGATCAGCTTGCCGCCGAGCTTAGAGACGTCGGCGTAGTTGAATTCCTTCAGGCAACGGTCAAGCGTTGCTTGGTAGTCGCCCGAGTCGGTCTGGTCATGGGCGTTGGTGGGCTGCGCGGTTGCGAGCTTATAGGGATGCTCGGCCTTGCCGATCAGGTTGCGCCGGCGCAGTTCGATGCGGTCGATATTGAGATCGGCAGCGACCATATCGAGCAGCCGCTCCATGTAGAAGCAGCCTTCGAAGCGACCCGGCCCGCGGTAGGTGCCAACCGGCGTTTTGTTGGTCATCCACAGGTGCGAGTCGACCTTGTGGTGCGGGACACGATAGGGCCCTGTCACGAACTGCGGCGCATTGCGCGCGCCGACCGCACCGTTGGTGCGCATGTACGCGCCCATGTCGGTATGGACCTCGCCGCGCAGCGCGATGATTGTGCCGTCGCGCTGACAGGCGATCTCGAGATCGGCCTCGGTCTCGCGGGCGTGGTTCATCGCCATCAAGTTCTCGCGACGATCCTCGATCCACTTCACTGGTCGGTTCACGTGCATCGCGGCAAACGGAATCAGAAAGTCTTCCGGATAGAACTCGCCGCGCGCACCATAACCGCCACCGACGTCGTTCTCGATCATCTCTATGGCGGATTCCGGCAGCCCGATCTGCTTTGCCAGAATGCGGCGATTGGCGAATGGCACTTTCGCGGCACCCGACACTGTGAGCTTGTTGTTGGTGACGTCCCATTCGGCCATAACGCCGCGCGGCTCCATGGTGAGGCCGTAATGGCGGCCGGTCCGCATGCGTTCGCGGCGCGTGTAGGGCGCCTCTTTGAATGCCGCGTCGGCATCGCCCTTGCGCGCCTCGAACGTGAGCGAGCGGTTGGTGCCGGTGACCTCAAACAGCACGCTTTGATTTTTTGATGCCGCTTGCGAGGTGGCGACCGCAGGCATTTCCTCAATCTTGACTTGGATCTGCTCAAGCGCGTCCTCGCCGACGGCGACGCTCGAGGCCAGCACCACCGCAATCGGCTCGCCGACGTAGCGCACTTTCTCGTAGGCGATGACCGGCTGCTCGTAGGGTTGGAATTCAGGCAGCGGCTGCAACCGCATCGGCACGATCGGCACGCCGGAGGGATAATCCTTCGACGTCATGTCCTTCGCGGTGATGACGGCGTGGACGCCATCGATTTTCAACGCGCCGGAGGCATCGACGGAGCGCAACCGGCCGTGCGCCACGGAACTGCGAAGGATCACCGCATAGAGCAGGCCGGGTACCTGAAGGTCATCGACGTAGGTGCCGCGGCCGCGCAGGAAGCGTAGATCTTCGCGGCGCTCGATCGACGCGCCGATGAAGGTATTTTTCATCGCGCCGGTCTCTTGCCTGACATTGCACCTCGCACGGCGCCCGTCATGGCACGGCTTTCTTGTACGCGGCGCGTGCGTCGAGCACCGCTTCGACGATGGAGATGTAGCCCGTGCAGCGGCACAGGTTGCCGGAGAGCACTTCGCGGACGCGATCGGCATCGCAGTCGGGCTCTTCGCTGAGCAGCGCGTGCGCAGTGGTGATCATGCCGGGCGTACAGAACCCGCACTGCAGCGCATGATGTTTGCGAAACGATGTCTGCAGCGGCGTCAGGCCTTCGTCCCGCGACAGACCCTCGACGGTCACGACCTTGGCGCCGTCGGCCTGCACCGCCAGCATGAGGCAGGATCGCACTGCCCTGCTGTCGACCAGCACCGTGCAGGCGCCGCACACGCCGTGCTCGCAACCCACATGCGTGCCGGTCAGCCGCAGATGATGACGCAGGCAATCGGCCAGCGTCAGCCGCGGCTCGACTTCAACCTCGACCTGCTTACCGTTGACTTCGAACTTGATCGTCATAACTTTTTTTAACTCTATGCGACGGCGGCTTTGAGCGCGCGTTCAACCATGACGCCGACCAGCGCCTTGCGATAGGCGCCACTGGCATGGATATCGTCGCGCGGATCGACAGCAGCGGATGCGGCGGCTTCCGCCTTGGCGATCACAGCCTCGCTGATTTTCTGACCGTTGAGGACGGCTTCAACACTCGGCAGCCGCAGAGGCCGGTCGCCGACGCCGATAACTCCGACACGAGCGTTGCGCGCCGTGCCGTTATCGTCGTCATAGAAGACCGCTGCCGCGGCAAGAGCAAAATCGCCGCGACGGCGGGCGAATTCCTGAAAGCCGAAACGACGCTTGCCCGGCCAAAGCGGGAGACGAATCTCGGTGATGATTTCGTCGGACGTGAGCGCCGTCATCAGTGGGCCTTGAAAGAAATCATCGGCAGCAATAACGCGCGAGCCGGACTTGCCGATCACAGCGATCTGCGCGTCGCAGGTCACTGCTATGCCGGGCATCTCGGCGGCCGGATCGGCATGCGCCATACTGCCACCAACCGTACCACGGTTGCGAATCTGATAGTGAGCAACGTGTTCAACTGCAGCGACCAGCAGCGGATGCGCCGTGAGCAGCCGCGCATCCTCGAGAATATCGCGCCAGCGCACCATGGCGCCGAGTACGACGCCATCCTGGGTGATCCTGATTTGACGCAACACTTCAAGCTTGCGCAAATCGACCAGCAGCGAGGGCGACGCGACGCGGAACGCCAACATCGGCACCAGGCTCTGACCGCCGGCGAGCGGCTTCGCCTCGCCATCATGCGCGGCCAATAACGCAACGGCTTCGGAAATGCTGGTTGGACAGGCGTATTCGAAAGGGGGCAGTTTCATCGGGCGCGTCCGCTTCGAACCGCAGGAAAGGGCGTATTTCCCGCATTTACTAGCATCGGGCCGCTTTGCCGGTCAACGTATTGCAAACCGCGCGGCACCGATGCATTGCAGGGCGTCACGATGCGCATGCGATGGTTGTTGTCGCGGGGTCCACGATGAATCTTATCTCGCTTCTGTTTGGTGTCGCATCGCTCGTTTGCGGCCTCATCGCTGCAGCGCAATGGTACCGCGCCAGCAAAATCGTGGTGAAACCGAACCTGTTCGAGCTCTCGGACGACGTTCACGAAACGGATTTCAATTGGGAGCTTATCAGGGCGATCATGATGGCGGGACGAGAGACGAGCACGCTGAACAAAATCGCTGCGCTCTGGACCGCGGTCGCCGTACTCCTCGGCGGCGCAACAAGCCTGCTGACAGCGCTGACGCAGCATTAGGGGTTGACGGGTTGGCCGGCTTTGGCGCGCGCCGCATCGCGGATAAGCTGCCAGACCTGAGGGGGCGACAGCGGCAATTCGCGCGGCTGCACGCCAAACGAGGTCAGTGCGGCCGCCACCGCATTCGCGACAACACCGCCGACCGGGATGATGCCACCCTCTCCGGCGCCCTTGACGCCGAGCGGGTTGAGCGGCGACGGCTTGTCTTCGAGCGCAATGGCGCGGATCCGCGGAAAATCGCTCGCGGTCGGCATCAAATAGTCGGCGAACGAACCGGTGAGCAGCTGACCGTCGTCGTCATAGATAAAATGCTCGAGGAATGCGCCACCCAGACCCTGCACCACCGCGCCAACGCACTGGCCATGCAGGGTCAACGGATTGACGATGCGACCGACATCCTCGACAGCCACGTAGTCGATCAGTTCAACGTGTCCGGTCCTCGCATCGACCGCCACATAGGCGGCATGTGCGCCATACGAGTATGTCCGCTTGTCACTCGCAAAAGTGCCGTCGGCGGTAAGCCCGGCGAATTCTTTCAATTCGATGGTGACGCGAGTTGGTCCAATAGCCGTGCCTTGGTCGATCGTGATGCTGTTTGGCTCGCAGCCCAAACGTTTGGCTGCGCCCTCGCGGATCAGAGCGCGCAATTTGCTGGCGGCGTCCATAATGGCGTTGCCGCCCATGACGATGGAGCGCGACGAGAATGAGCCGTAACCCTGGGTGACGTAATCGGTCGAGCCGTGCAGCACCTGATTGATGCGGGTCATCGGCAGTTCCAACGCGTCCGCGGCAATTTGCGCAAACACCGTCTCGACGCCTTGGCCGACCGAGGAAGAGCCGACATAGAGCGATATCGAGCCGTCAGGCTCAACAACGAGCCGCACATTTTCGCGCGGCCCGGTGCCGCCGCCCTCAAGGTAGCAGCCGACCGCGATGCCGCGATAGCGCCCATCGACGAGCTTGCCGTTCTGCTTGATGCGCTCGGCCCAACTGATTTCATCGATGCAGCGATCGAGCGTTTTCTGATAATCGCCGCTGTCGCACTCGCTCTCGATGTCGAGCTCCAGCACGGTCGCCAGCGGATAGGGCATCTCCTGTTCGCGGATCAGATTGCGCCGCCGAAACTCGATACGGTCGATGCCGAGATCCGCCGCCGCCATGTCGAACAGCCGTTCGCGGCAGAAATCGGACTCGAAGCGGCCCGGCCCACGATAAGTACCAACCGGAGTCTTGTTGGTGACCACGAGCGTCACATCGACCCGCACGCCCGGAATACGATATGGGCCCGTCATTACCTGCGAGATATTGCGCGCCGCCGTAGCGCCATTGGTGCGCACGTAGGCGCCGATATCGGTGAAGGCGAGGCAGCGAAGACCGCGAACTGTGCCGTCGCGGTCGCATGCAATCTCGAGATCGCATTCCATGTCGCGCGCATGATTGAGCGACGTAAGGTTTTCGCGCCGGTCCTCGGTCCACTTGATCGGACGGCGCATCAGCCGCGCTGCGAACGGTACCAGAAAGTCCTCCGGATAAAACTCACCGCGCGCGCCGAAGCCGCCGCCGACATCGTATTCGACCATGCGCACCGATTTTTCCGGCAGCGCCATCATCTCGGCCAGAGCGCGCCGGTTGGTGAACGGCACCTTGCAGACGCCTTTCACCGTGATGCGCTCCTGCACGGCGTCCCATTCGGCCAGCAGCCCGCGCGGCTCCATCGGCACCGCAGCGTGGCGTTGCACGCAGAAATGCTCACGGCGCGTGTAGGGCGCATTTGCAAACGCTGCCTCTGCGTCACCGCGCACCGCCGTAATGGTGTCGGGCAGATTGGTGCCGACGGTCTCGAAAAGGATCACATCTTCCTTGCGGGCCTTGTCGCGATCGGCCACCGCCGGCAGCAGCTCGATGTCGACCTCGATCGCCTCCAACGCATCCTCGGCCAGAGCTGGGGTATCGGCGATAACGACAGCGAGCGGCTCACCAACGTATCGCACCTTTCCGTTTGCGATCACCGGCTGCTCGTAACGCCGGATTTTCGGCGTCGGATCGTGACGTAACGGAATGGTCGGCACCTTGCCGATGTCGGCCGCAGTAATGACCGCATGGACGCCAGGGCGCGCCAGCGCCGCTGCGGTATCGATCGAGCGGATGCGACCATGCGCTACCGAGCTGCGCAAGATCGCCGCATGAAGCATCCGTTCGCTATGCAGATCGTCGACATACTGCCCGCGTCCGGTGAGAAAGCGCAAATCCTCCAGCCGCTCGATCGGACTGCCGACGAACAGATTGCTGGCGCGCTGTGTGGCCGTGCTCATATCACGATGCTCGTTTCCAGATTGATCAGGGCGCGCGCGACGCTGAGCGCGGCAAGGGCCGATGTTTTGGGGTTGGTTCGCGACGGCCTGCCTTGCAATTGAATGGCGAAGCGGCCGGCGGCGCCTTCGGCTTCGATCTCATGGACGTTGCCGGGCGCGTCGGGATCGGCGACCAGTTCCACTTCCGTCGCGTCGAAGCCAAGCCCCGCGAGCGCGACGGCCGCCGCCACATTTGCGTTTTGCGGATAAAGCAGTGCCGCTTCACCTGCAGTGCCGCGGTAGAGCACGGTGCGGCTTTTCAGGCTGTCGAGATCCGCGACCTTTTCGGCCGGGGAGCCGCGCCATGCCGCCGGCGGCTTGCGCGAGCGGTAGCGCACTGCGTTGAGGCCTCCAAGCCGCATCGCCGCGATGGCATCGATGCCGCCGATCGCCCCCGCGGGTAGCAAAATGCGCCCGCCGCTTTGCGCCGCCCCCTTGAGAGCGTTGAGTAATTTCGGCTCGGCCAGCGCCCCGATCGAGATCACCAGCAGATCCGTCCCGCGCCGTAGAACCTCGGGGCCATGCTCCATGATGGCGCCTTGTCCGGCGACCTCCGCAACGACGGTCGGCTTCCGTGCCAGCAATTCATCAAGCGACTCGACAATGTCGATCCCTGGCAGAGCAGCGCGGGCTTTGGCGGAGCGTCCCGGCCGGCACAGCGCACCGGCAAATTTCACCTCGCCGCCAGCATTGCGTATCGCCGCAACGGCGTCCTGCGCAATACAGCCATAACCGATCAGCCCGACCGAAGCCGTCACAGTCGCATGCCCGTGAACTTCCACTGCGACAGCTCTTCCATCGTGTAGCGCTCACCCTCGCGGCCGAAACCTGACGCGCCGACGCCGCCGAATGGATAAGTGTCGAGCCGGAAGCGGCTGGCGTCGTTGATCCAGAGCGACCCGACAGGCAGCTTGCGCGACACCTTGAAGGCGGCGTCGAGGCTCTTGGTGATGCAGGCGCCTTGAAGGCCGAATTCCGAGGAATTCGCAAGCACAGGCGCGGCGTCGACGTCCGCAACCGGCTGGACGACGACGACCGGACCAAATGCCTCTTCGGTCATCAGTCGGGCGCTGGGCGGTGCCTCGGCCACGATCGCGGGTCCGAGAATAGCGCCGCGGCGCTCCGGCTTGAGGACAAGTTTGCCGTCTTTGGCAACCGCATCGTCGATGCCGGACTCGATCATGTGCGGGGCGACGGTCTCGTCGATCGGCGACACCAGGGGTGAAAACGCCGCGCCGCCGGCCGCTGTGGTGCCACCGATCCAAGGCAAGAGGCGTGGAATCTCATTCATGACGTGCCTCCACTACGGACACTTAAGCGCGCGCCGCTTCGATCAAAGCAAACAACCGGGCCGGCGTCATTGGATATTCGCCGATGGTCACGCCGAGTGGCGAAAGGGCATGCTCGACGGCCGCGACGATCGCCCCCGCCGCGGGCACGCAGCCGGATTCGCCAACGCCTTTGACGCCGAGCGGATTGAGCGGCGATGGCGACTGCAAAAAATGTAATTCGATATTCGGCACCTCGGTCGCGCTCGGCAGCAGGTAATCGGCAAATGTCGTGGTCAGCGGCTGGGCGTCTTCGCTATAACCCATCCACTCGTACAGCGCGTTGCCGATAGCATGCGCGGTGCCCCCGATAAGCTGGCCCTCGACGATCATCGGATTGATCAGTTTGCCGGAATCGTTGACCACGACGTAGCGCAGAATGCGCACCCGGGCGGTTTCGATATCAACCTCGACTTCAACGGTATGACAGCCCATTCCGTAGGTCAGCGCATCGGGCAAAAAGCTCTGCAGGCTTTCCAAGCCTGGTTCGAATTTGCCAGGCATTGAATAACCAGGCACGCCGGAAACAGCCTCAGCCACTTCGCGCAGCGACAGTCCGCTGCCGGGCGCGCCGACCACTTCGACGCGGCCGTCACGGAGCTCAAGATCCTCGACGCCGGTCTCCAGCAGATGCGCGGCTACGGCCAGTACCTTTTCGCGCACGGCGACCGCCGCGAGATGTACGGATGATCCCGCAGTTACCGTCTGCCGGCTGGCGAAGCCGCCCTGCCCGTAAGGAATGACCGCGGTGTCGCCGGCGACAACCGTGACGTTGTCGGCCGGTACGACGAATTGCTCGGCGCAGATTTGCGCCAGCGCCGTGCGAATGCCCTGCCCCATTGGCATGGCGCCGGTGTAGACCGAGATGCGCCCGGACCGGCCGACCCGGACGATGCCGGACTCGAACGGCCCGCGTCCGGTACCTTTCACGCCGCTGCCAATGCCGATGCCGAGGTAGCGTCCTTGCTCGCGCGCGCGGCGCTGGCGCTCGGCAAAGCCGGCGTAGTCGATCGCCTTGATCGCCATGTCAACGCAGCGCGGGAAGTCGCCGCTGTCATAAGCGACCGGCGAGCCGGATCGCGTTTTCAGCGGTGTGACGTAGGGCATCATCTCCGCAGGCACGAGATTGCGCCGCCGCACTTCGATGCGATCGAGCTTGAGTTCGCGTGCGACGGCGTCGAGCATCCGCTCCATCGCAAAGGCCGCTTCCGGGTAGCCGGCGCCACGCACCGGCATGGTGGCGACCTTGTTGGTCTCGACCACCCTGACCCGCAGGTCATAGGCCGGCACGATGTACGGACCGGGCACCCCGGTAGACGTGTTGTACGGCAGGTTGAGACCTTGCGGCGTGTAGGCGCCCTGATCGTGGATGAGGTCGCCGCGCACACCGAGCACCTTGCCCTCGCTGTCGAACGCGACTTCGAGATCCCAATACTGATCGCGCTCCTGCACGGCCGCGCAAAAATGCTCGCGGCGGTCTTCGACCCACTTGAGCGGACGGCGCAACCGCAGGCAGGCGGCGGCAAGCGCGACCTCCTCGGGATACAGTACGAATTTAGCGCCAAAGCCGCCGCCGACATCAGGCGCCACGACTCGTATGCGGTTTTCGTCGAGTCGCAACAGCCGCATCAGAAACGCCCGCACCTCGTGGGCGAGCTGGGTCGACGACCACAAAGTCAGCCGATCCTCGTTGGAGTCATAAACGGCGACAGCGCCGCGGCCTTCCATCGAGTGCGCACCGCCGCGATGTTGCTTGAGGCTGACGCGGGCGCGATGCGGCGCGCGAGCAAATGCCGCGGCGGCATCGCCATAAGCCTGGCGAAGCTCGATGAGCAAATTAGTCGACTTTTTACGATGGGCGAGCGGCGCGCCTGGACGCAGCGCCGCGCGGCAATCAGAAATGGCCGGCAGCACCTCGTAGTCGACATCAACCAGGGCGGCCGCGTCCTCGGCAATAGCCCGCGACCGCGCGATGACGACCGCGATTGCCTCACCGACGAACACGACTTCGTCCTTGGCCAGGACGAATGGCGCGACGTCAGCTGGCAGCTGATCCGTCCGAAATTGCAGCGGCAGCCGCTCGGCCGTCAGCAGCGGCGCTAGATCGGCGAGCGTGAGTACCGCGTACACGCCCGGCAGCCGCATCGCCGCATCGGTATTGATGCCTCGGATGCCAGCGTGCGCGTGTGGACTGCGTACGAACGCCGCCTCCAGCATGCCCGCAAATTTGAGATCGTCGATGAAACGGCCGTCGCCGCGCAGCAGCGGCCCGTCTTCGAGCCGTAGCACTCTGTGTCCGACCGTGTGGGTATCAGTCACGCTGTAAATCACCTTGCCATGAATAACCAGGAAAGCTGACGGTGCTCACGATTGCAACCATTCTTCAAAGCGCCGCTGGACGGCTTTAAGGTTATCGGCCCACCAATCGAAATTGACGATGTGCGAAACCTTTTCGTTTGCCGGGTAGGAGGGCATGAGCTTGGCAATCTTGTCTTCGAGCAGCGCAATAGCCTTGGGATTCTGCGGCGCATAGTAGAGCAGCCGCGCGAACACCGCCTGATATTCGGCGCGACCCACGAAGTCGAGAAATTTCATCCCGCCAATCGGATTAGGGCAGCCCGTCGGCACGAACCAGCCTTCGCCGTGGCCCGAAAAGATTGCTCCGTTCCAGACCAGCGCGAATGGCGCCTTGTGGTCGAGAATAGATTGGGTGGCGCGCCCGTTGGTCATGTGAATGAGGTCGACCTCATCCTGCTCCATCAATTGCTGCGACTGCGAGTTGTCGCTCCACCATGTCTTAACGTGCGGCTTGATCCGATCGAGGCTGCGAAACGCGCGATCAATGTCGAGGGGGTAGAATTCGGCTTCGCTCACGCCGTCGGCTTTCACCGCCGCCTCGATCGTCCACAACGCGTCCCGTCGCAGCGCGCGGCGGCCAGGAAATTTCTCGACATTCCAGAAATCGGTCCAAGAGTTTGGGTGCCCGGCGCCAGGCCATTTCTTGGTGCTGTAGGTGACGTTCATCGACTGGGACTCGCCGCCGACGACGTTAGGTCGCCGCAGCTGAACATCCGACAGCGCGGATTTGTCGATCAGGCTCCAGTCGAGCGGCGTGAGCATGCCGGATCGCTGCGCGATGATGACCTCGACGCCCGAAGTCGTCACGGCATCGATCTGCTGGGCGTGCGCCTGATGCATCGCGACGAGTTTGCCGAAATTGTACGGCTCTTGATAACGCACCGGGATGCCGGTCTTCTTGGTGAACGGATCGCCGAAAGCCGCCATGATGGCTTTCTTCCAAGCGCCCCCATAGGTGAAATAAGTCATCGGCTTGGTATCGGCCGACGCGGAAAGCGCGGCGAACGGCGCAAGCAATGCTGAGCCAGCCGCTGCCCTGCCGAGTGTGCGGAGAAACTCGCGGCGATCCTGTCCGCGAGTCTCCAACAGAACGCCGCGCAGCTGCGAACAGGCCTCGTCAACGTCACTGGGCGGCTGATTGCTCATCGACGCACTCTCCTCAGCACCGCTTCCGTCATGTCGACCGAAAGCCATCCTGGACCCTCGGCGGTCGAACCGCCAGTCATCCACCCGACTTGCTCGGCCGCGGCTTGGACCGCGGACCCATCGGCTCGGGCTGGAATGGACCATCGCGCATTTCGAGATAGGCTTTGAGGCCCTTGGAGCGCTGGGCCTCGAACAGGCGTTCGCGATCCTCGTTGTGGGACGAGTGAACGAGAGCGCTCAGTGCTCCCTCGACCAACAGCGCCGAATGCACGCCCGCAGCCTGCATGCCGAGCATCGCAATGGCCTTGTTGATGCGGACCGATGGTTCCGGCACCAGCGCGATGCGCTTGGCCAGCGCGCGCGCACGCGTCATCAATTCGTCATGCGGCACCACCTCGTTGACCATGCCGATACGCAGCGCCTCGTGCGCATCGAAGTGATCGCCCGTCAGCGCCCAGCGATTGGCTGCCTTCCAGCCGCACAAGTGGGTGAACAGATAGGAGGAGTTCGACACGTGACGAACCTCCGGCTGGGCGAACACGGCCTTGTCGGACGCGATCGTGATGTCGGCGGCAAGCTGGTACCAGAATCCGCCGCCCATGGCCCAGCCATTCACCGCCGCTATAACCGGCTTGCCGAGCCGCCACATATGCTCCCATTGCGCCACATGCTTGCCGTCGTGCCGCTGCCAATATTCAATGAACTCGGCGTGCGTCTTGCCTTTGGGATCCGAATGCCGCACGCCGGAGGCCGGCGCAGAAGTCTGATCGTAACCGGCGCAGAACGCCGCGCCGACCCCAGTGAGGATAATGGCCCGGACGCGGCGATCCGCATCGGCCTCGTCCATCGCCTGATAAATTTCCGCCTCGAGGCTGCGCGATAACGCGTTCATGCGATCCGGACGATTGAGTGTGATAGTCGCGACCTTCTCGTCGACGCTGTAGAGCAAATCCTGATAGCTCATTGCTGACCCTTTCTTTGTTCGTTCGTGGTTTTAGGATGCCGCACGATCGGCAATATGCGCTGCATCCTGCTGCAACGCTTCGACCGCAATATCGACAGCGACGACGCCCTCTCCGCGCGGCTTGACGATGACGGGATTGAGATCGATGGCGCGGAATCGGCCGGCATACGCCAGCGCGAATTGGCCGAGGCGTACCAGAAGACCCGCGAGCGCCTCGACGTCGCCGACCTGGCGGCCGCGCTCGCCGGTGAGGAGCTTGGCGCCTTTGACTGCGTGAACCATCGCGAGCGCCTCGTCGTGCGACAAGGGCGCCACCTCGGTCCGCACGTCGTTGAAGATTTCAACAAAGACGCCGCCGAGACCGAAGCAGATCGCTGAGCCGAATAGTGGGTCGTCGATCGCGCCGGCGTAAACTTCCGCAATGCCGCCGACCATCGGCTGCATCAGCACGGTCGCAGCCGAAGGAAATCCCGCGTTGCGCGCATTGCCGATGACCGCCCGGTAGGCCTCGCCGATCTCGGCAGCACCGCAGTTGAGCCGCACGCAGCCCACGTCGCTCTTGTGCAGGAGCCCCGGCACTTCAGCTTTCACAACCACCGGCACGCCAAGGCGCCGTTGCACCGCGATCGCCTCCTGCTCAGAACCGGCGAGTGCGGCGTCGACGATCGGGATGCCATGATCAAGCAGCGTTTGCCTGATTGCCATGAAGCCGGCATTCGCAAAGTCCAGCCCGGTCTCTGCCCGCGCTGCACCCTCGGCAGGCGCCGCACCGCGCGACCAATAAGCCCGCCGGATCGGCAGATAGCGTAGCGCACGCATGGCATTCGTGGTGCCGAGCAGGACTGGCACGTTGGCTCCGTGCAGCGTACTGATCAGCTCGGAATCAAGGGGGCCGCCCAGCGGCGTGTACTGAAAAGCAGCGAATGTGCGGCCCGAGCTGCGGGCGGCATCCGCGATATGAGATGCGAGCCGCCGCATGCTTTCGTTGCCCCCGGCGCGTACGCTGACACTCGCAGCGATAACCGGGCGGCGGCGCTCGCCGACCAGCGCGCCGAAGATTTTCGGCATCAGCGCTGGATCGTCGTACATTGCGCCTGTACCATCGAGCGGATTGGTGACGCTGCCAAAATCGGGCTGTACGGCGCGCAGACGATCTTTTGTTTGCGGCTCGAATTGCGCCAACGGCAATCCAGCCTCCTCCAGCACATCGGCTGAGATCGCAGCGCCGCCGCCACTGCCGGACACCACAATCACATCATCTGAAATTTCGAGATCGCGCGGCGCGATGGCGAAAATCTCGATGGTTTCGACAAATTCATCAAAGCCGCGCACCTGAACAATGCCGTGGCGGCGCAAAAACGCCGCCAGCACCTCGGTATTGCTCGCGAGCGCGCCAGTGTGCGAACGGATCATCACCTGGCCCGCAGCCGAGCGGCCAGCTTGAAACAGCAGCAGCGATTTCCGTTGCGCATGCGCCTTGCGGGCGGTGGCGGCGAGCTTTTGCGGATTTTTCAGCGCCTCGATGACAATTGCAACGACCTGAATGTCAGGATCGTCGACAAAATGATCGATGAAATCTTCGATGCTCGCGCCCAGCTGATTGCCGCAGGAGACGAAATAGGCGAAGCCAAGCTGACGGTCCGCCATCAGCGGCGTGAATGCGGTCGCGCCGAGCCCGCCGCTCTGCGACACGATGGCGACTGAGCCTGGGCGTAACGGCTTCGCGATCGGGCCGCTGAACGCTGCCACGCGGTCTTTAACATTGATATAGCCGAAGCAGTTGGGCCCACAGATGCACATGCCCTTGGCGGCCAGAGCTTTCAGACGCAGCGCGCGCGCTTCGCCGAATCCGCCCTCGCCGAATCCAGCCGCCAGCGCCACGGCGGCCGGAATACCTTTGGCGTGCGCATCTTCAAGTACGTCGCACGTAGCGTCGGCGCCCACGGCCGCAAGGATGCAATCGACTCCAGCGGGCAGATCGGCGACGCTGGCGTAGCATTTGAAGCCGTGCACCTCCTGGTAACGCGGATTCACCGGCAGAACCTGCCCTGAAAAGCCGCAATCCCGCAGATTGGCGATGACGCTGGCGCCCCGCCCGCCGCGTTGCGAAGCACCAACAACCGCGATCGCTTGCGGCGCGAGCAGCGATTTCATCGGATTCATGCAATTTTCCGTTTCTTATTCTGATTGAGGATGCCGGCCCCTTACGATTGCAGCCAAAGCTGGAAGCGCTTCTGCATCGCCGATAGGTTCTTGTCCCACCACGAGAAATCCACCATGTGGGCGACTTTCAGGTTTTCCGGGTAGGTCGGCATGAGCTTGGCAATCTCGGGCTCGAGGAAGTTATAGGCCTTGGGATTTTGCGGGCCGTAATAAATCAGGCGGGCGAATGTCGCCTGATATTCGGCGCGTCCGACGATATCGAGAAATTTCATGGCGCCTTGCGGATTGGGACAGCCGACCGGCGCGAGCCAGGCTTGATTGCCACCCTCGCAGATCGCTTCGTTCCACACCATCGCAAACGGCGCGTGATGATGCAGGATGGTTTCGGTGGCGCGGCCGTTCATCGCAGCGATGATGTCGACCTCCTCCTGATCCATCAATTGCTGGCTCATCGAATTGTCAGACCACCAAGCCTTGATGTGTGGCTTGATGCGATCGAGACTGCGGAATGCGCGCTCGACATCGATCGGATAAAATTCGCTGTCCTTGACGCCGTCAGCTTTCACAGCCGCTTCGATGGTCCACAGCTGATCGGTCCGCATCGAGCGGCGGCCGGGAAACTTCTCGACGTTCCAGAAATCCGCCCACGTCTTCGGATGGTCGTCACCCGGCCATTTCTTGGTGTTGTAGCAGATCACGTAAGATAGCGAGTGACCGCCGATGGCATTGCCGTAACGCAGCTGCTGCGGATCGAGCGCCGAGCGGTCAATGACATTGAAATCGAGCGGCATGATCATCTTCATGCTCTCGGCCTGATAAATCTCCTCGCCCTGGACGGAAACCGCGTCGATCTGCATCGCATTCGCCTCATGCATGGCGCGGAGCTTCGCGAACACGTAGGGCGCCTGGTACACCATCGGAATGCCGGTCTTCTTCGTGAACGGGTCGCCGAAAGCTTTGGTGGCGGCCTTTTGCCAATCGCCACCGAACACGAAGGCCGTAACCGGAAGCGCCGCCGCGTCAGCACCAGCGAATACGCCGAACAGTCCCGACAGCGCAGAACCGCCAAATGCCGCACCGAGCGCACGGATGAATTCACGGCGGCCGAAGCCGCGCGTTTCATCCAACACCGCACGCAGGCGGGCGCAGGTCTCATCGGTCCCCAAGTCCCGCCGCCGTATAATCATCGCCTGTACTCCTGTTTTAGCCGTTGCGCCGGCGCGCGAGCGCCTGTGCGGTCGAGACGCTCACGAAGGTCAAAATCGCCAGCCCAATGAGAATTGCCGAGGCTGCCGCGATCGTCGGATCCGAGGTCGCCTGCACGTCCGACCAGATCTTCACTGTCACCGGCTTACCGACACCGCCGAGCACAAACATCGCGATGAGGAGTTCGTGCGCCGAATGCACGAATGCCAGGATCGCGCCGATGATGATGCCCGGCGAAATGATCGGCAGGGTGATCCGCGCGATCGCCCACAAAGGATGAGCGCCGTGAATGATCGCGGCGCGCTCCAGATTGCGATCGGCACTGCGCAGACTCGCCGCCGTGTTGATGACGACGAAGGGCATGCCGCTGACCGCATGCGCGCAGGCCAGCCCGACGATCGAGTTGTCCAACCCCAATGGAACAAAAAACAGATAGGTAGAAATTGCGGTGACGATCGGCGGCGTCACCAGGGCGCAGAGGATGAGCGCGCTCAGAAGGGCCTTCGCGGGGACAACATAGCGCACCAGTGCGAACGCCGCCGGCACCCCCAGCAGAGTCGCCAGCAGCGCCGTGAGGCTGCCGACCTTGAGCGTCACCATGAAGGCTGAGACCCATTCCGGATCGCCAGCGATCGCCCGGTACCAGCGCAACGACAGGCCGGGCGGCGGAAATTCCAAGAAATTTCCCGCGCTGAACGAAATCGCCAACACGACGATGACGGGAAAGATCAGATAGGCGACAATCGCTGCGGCGGCCGCTCCCAGCACAATCCGGTCCGCGGTGGGATTCATGCGTCGGAACCTCCCCACAGCCGATCGAGACTGAAATAGCGGTTGTAGATCGCGGCGATCAGCGTGGTGATGACCAGCAATATGAAACCTGCCGCGCTCGCCTGTCCCCACTCGAGCAGCTCGCTCGCCTCCACCATGATAGTCTGCGCAACCATGGTTTGACGTGGGCTGCCAAGCAGCGCCGGAGTCACGTAAAACCCGAGCGACAGCACGAACACCAGAAGCGCCGCGCCATAGACGCCTGGCAGGCTTAGGGGAAAGAACACGGTACGAAACGCGTTCCAGCCGCTAGCGCCATGGATTTTTGCCGCTGAGATCAGCGTGCGGTCGATGCGCAGCATCGCGCCGAACAACACCACAATGGTCAACGGCAGCAGGATCTGCACCATCCCGACAAGCACGGCGAACTCGCTGTAGAGCAGCGGAAGCGGCGCGTGGACGATGCCGAGCTTTCTGAGCAACCCGTTGATCAACCCGTGATCGCCCAGCAGGATCAGCCAGGAAAATGTGCGGACAATGATATCGACCCAGTACGGAATGAACACGAACATCAGGAGCAGCCCACGCCAGACGCCGCGAGTAATGGTCAGCGTATAGGCCATCGGATAGGCGAGAAGCAGCGCGAGAACCGTCGCGATGCTGGCGCTTTCCAGCGTAGTGAGCATGACCTTGGTGTAGAGCGGCGAACTGAACACGATCCAATACGCCTTGAACGAGTACCCGTCGGCGGCAAGACTGCGCCAGCACATCAGGACGAGCGGCAGCAAAAAGAACACGGCGATCCAGGTCAGCGCCGGCAGCAGCAATAGCGCCGGCATGGCGCGTTGCGGTTGGACGGCTTGCGCTCGCGGCGGCGCGTGCTCGGCGATCGCGGTCATGGCGCCGCGTTCCTCCCACCCGCGACATCGTCACTTGCCGGCAACAGCCGCGCGGCGGCACTCTTCCAGGTCAGGACGATCTGCTGCCCAACCTCAAAGGACGCGCCGTCTTCACGCGCAACTCTCGCTTTGAGCAGGTCGCCGCCGACCGCAATGGACAGCTTGAAGACATCACCGTGAAAGCTGCGTTCTTTGAGAATGCCAACAATCCGCTCGCCCTGCATCGGAGTTTCTTGCGCACTTTTCGTCAACGGACGGACCGTCATGTCTTCGGGGCGGATCAGAAGGAAGGCATGGTCGCCGGCGGAGGCCGCAAAGGCGGGCGGCGCGGCGTGGATGAGAGCGCCGTCGCCGGCCTTCACGGTCCAACGATCGCCGACCACGCCCACGATCGCTACATCGATCAGATTGGAGTCGCCGATGAAATCGGCCACGAAAGCGTTGGTAGGCGTCTCGTACAACGCATTTGGCGGCCCGATCTGGGCGATGCGCGCGCGATGCATGACCACAACCAGATCGGACATGGTCAAGGCTTCCGACTGGTCGTGGGTGACATAAACGACCGTGGTGCCGACACTGCGGTGGATGCGCCTGATCTCCGTTTGCATCTGCTCGCGCAACTTCTTGTCGAGCGCGCCAAGCGGCTCATCCATCAACAGGAGCCGGGGCCGCGACACCAGCGCCCGCGCCATGGCGACCCGCTGCTGCTGCCCGCCTGAAAGCTGGCGCGGATAGCGCGTCTGCAGATGCGAAAGCTGCACCAGCGCCAGCATTTCGGCGATGCGCTTTTTTGCCTCGTCGCGTGTGAGTTTGCTGCGCATGCGCAGCGGAAATCCGACGTTGTCCGCCACCGTCATGTGCGGAAACAACGAATAGGACTGAAATACCATGCCGATGTTACGTTTGTGCGGCGGAACGTCTGCAACCGAACGATTATCGATGAGAATGTCGCCTCGATCGGGCGTCAAAAAACCGGCGATCAGATTGAGCGTGGTGGTTTTGCCGGACCCGCTCGGCCCCAACAGCGACACGAATGCGCCGGCCGGCACATCGAGCGAGACGTCATCTACAGCCGCAACCTCGCCGTAGGACTTGTAGAGATTGCGCAGCCGAATCTGGGCCCCACTCGCGGTATCGGCGGATCGGTCCATACGCGACGGCAACCTCATGAGAGAAAGCAGACAAGAGAACTTGTTCGATGATCCGCCCGCATCGCGGAAAAATCAATTGGCCCTGACCGCGCAGCCGACCCGCCCGCTCCGCACAGCAGGGTTGCAAGGCAAAGTGGCACTGCGATCAAGCAAAACAATACCGTGTGTGCACCGCGCGCGAGTTCTGCTAGGCTTGGGATAAAGTCCGGGCGCCCAAAAGGCGCCGCACACGAGCTGGAGGAAGCCATGGCGAAGCCGACCCCGCGTAAGGATCAGAGCGCCAAAAACGGCAACAAGAACGGTCACAACAACGGCAACGGCCGCCCGCGCGTCACCGAACTGCCGAAGATCACCACCACGACCGATACGCGCGAGATTCTGGCGCACGCCGCCAAGGAGGCGCGGCGCGACGATTATTTCATCGTCGACGTCGACGCCCACGTCACCGAAACGGCGTTCTGGCCGGACGTCATCGACCGCATGGAGAGCGACGTTTACAAACAGATGGCGCGCGCATTCAAGGAGCGCGGCGGCGCGCCGGGGCTGCTCAATACCTCACCCGGCATGCTTTATCAGGATGTGTTCGGCCGCATTCCGCATCAGCAGCGCCTTGGCGAGGACGCGCCGGGCGGCCGCACCCACAAGCAGGTCACGCTGGTGCAGCGCGCCATGAACTCGCTCGGCATCGATTACATGGTCGTGTTTCCGACGCCGATGCTGGTGCTCGGCATGCACCCGCAGGTCGAAGTTGAGGTCGTCGTCGGCAACGCCTTCAACAAATGGCTGACTGAGGAGGTGCTGCCGCAAGAGCCGCGCATGAAGGCGATGCTCTATCTGCCGTTCAATCATCCCGAGGCCTGCGTCAAGGCGGTCGAGATGTACGCCGACAATCCGAGCGTAATCGGCTTTTCGGTCACCTCGACGCGCTTCCGCGCCGTCAATCACGACAGCTACATGCCGCTCTATTCGGCCATCCAGGCCACCGGCAAGCCGTTGGCATTCCACTCCGGCTTCCACTGGGGCGACCAGTCAATGCAGCAATGCAATCGTTTTATCTCCATGCACGCAATCTCGTTCGTCTACTACAACATCATTCACATGACGAACTGGATCATCAACGGCATGCCGGAGCGCTTCCCGAAGCTTAAGGTGATCTGGATCGAAAGCGGGCTGGCCTGGATCCCATTTCTGATGCAGCGGCTCGATTCCGAATACATGATGCGCTCCTCCGAAGCGCCGCTGCTTAAACGCCGGCCGAGCGACTACATGCGCGAGATGTATTACTCGAGCCAACCGCTGGAACGCTCCAATCTGGAGCTGACAGAGGCGACCTTCAAAGCCATGAAAGCCAACACGCAATTGTTGTTCGCCTCGGATTGGCCGCACTGGGACTTCGACCTGCCCAGCTCGATCACCACGCTGCCGTTTCTTGACGAGCAGGCCAAGCGTAACATTCTCGGCCTCAACGCGGCGCGCCTCTTCAATCTCGAAGTGCCAAAGCACAAATTGATAAAGGCCAAGCCGAAGCCGGCATCCGTTCGCGAGCCGGTGACGGCGTGATCCGCAATGGCCAAGGCGTTTCGGCGTAAGACGGCGAGAAAGACGGTAAAGCGCACCGCGAAGCCGGTGCGTAATCGCGCGGGCGCAAAAAACACGGACTTTTGCGCCGCGGCACGCGATGCGCTCAGGCGCGGCGAGCCTGACTCGATCTCTGACAAGACGCTGCAGCAGGTGCTCACTGCGGCCGTGAAAGTTTACGCCGCCAAGGTGGAGCGGCGCGGGCATGACGTGGCGCCGTTTCCACACAATACGGTAACGGCCACCGAAACGGTCGTGACCGCCTGCGGCATGATCCGCGCCGCCGACCTCAATATGTTCGACGTGGCGATCTGGTTTCATCGCCCGCCGGGGATCGAGTAGCGCGCTTCCGCGCACGGAAATGATGGAGAGCGCCATGGATGAAATCTCGGTCGGCAAACTCGCCGATATTCCGGATGGAGATTACCGCGTCTTCGCAGTGGATGAGTTCGAAGTCGGCATCTTCCGGACTGGCAGCAAGGTACTGGCCTACGAGAATAGCTGCCCGCACGCCGGCGGCCCGATCTGCCAGGGCAAGATCTTCAACAAGGTCGAGGAAATCATCACACCCGACAAGAAAAGCGCCGGACTGCGCTTCGGCAAGTCACGGCACATCGTCTGTCCATGGCATGGCTACGAATATGATCTCGCCACAGGCTGCCATCCGGGCGACCCTTCGGTACGGCTTACGCCGGTCAAGGTTTCGGTCCGCGAGGGGCAGATTTACATCAGTTTGCCGGAGTGACCCGTGCGCCGCCGACGCGGCGCACCAAGGTCACGCGTTTTCTTGCAGCATCTCGGCCGCGAGCTTCTCCGCCACCATGATGGTTGGGATGTTGGTGTTGCCGCGCGGTGGCGTCGGCATGATGGACGCATCGATGACGCGCAGACCCGTCACACCAAGCACGCGGCCAGCTGGATCGGTTACCGCTTCGGGATCGCCCGGAGCGCCCATGCGACAAGTGCCGACCGGGTGAAACGTGCCGGCGACGTTCTGCCGGATATGCTCGGCGAGCGCATCGTCATCCGAGGCGAGAGCCGCAAGATCGACGCGGCGGTCGGCAAGCGTCGCAAAAATCGGCCCGGCAAGCGCCGGCGCAAGGTCTATCAGCGCGGCGACAGCCGTGCTTTTGATCTTGTTGGCCGGTGTGATGCGGTTGAGCCGCCGCAGGCGATCGGAGAATTTCACCGGGAAAGTCAAACTCGTCATGCTGCGCACCGCGTCGTGCGCCAAAATATCGACGCAGCGGCGGAAGCCTTGCATGAAGCGCTGAAGATCGAGGTCGTGGCCGGTGAAGTTGAACTCGACCAGCGGATGTGCCGCCGGATCGGCAGAGACGAGCGAGACGCGGCCGCGCGCCATAGGCTTGAGCAGCGACGGCGCCAGATTGCCCACTCGCGCGCCGAGCGGGCTCCACGACGTCTTGCACTGCACGTTGATATACATGTCGAGGGGCGGCGCGCCCGGCAGGTTCGAAGAATAGCGAAAACACGTCATCGGATGCGGGCGGATTTTTTCCGCCTGACGCGCGCCAGGCTTCTGCAATAGCCCGAGAAAGAGAATGGCGTGGTTGGCGAGGTTTTTGCCCACGCCCGGCAGATCGGCGCGCACCTCGATGCCGTGCTCACGCAGTTCGCGCGCCGCACCGATTCCGGCGCGCAGCAAAAACGCCGGCGAGTGTATGCCGCCGAGTGCGACGACAATTTCGCGTCCGCGGAATTCCTTTTCTTCGCCGCCAATCCGCACCCTGACGCCGACCGCGCGGCGTCCGTCGAAAATGAGGCTGGTCGCAAATGCCTGTGAAACGATCGTCAGATTGTCGCGGCGGCGGGTCGGCGCATCCAAATAGCAGATCGCCGCCGAGCCGCGTCTTTGGGGCCAGTTGCTCATTGGCACCGCGCCGTAGCCGTCGCGAAAATCCGCGTTCATGTCGGCGATGAAGGGAATCTGCCGCTCCTGCGCAAAAATTTGCACAGCCTTGGACAGCGGCGCCCAATCCTCAATCGCGGTGCGCCGGATCGGCACGGGGCCGTCTTGGCCGTGCAGCGCGCCGCCGAAATCGAGATCGTTCTCCAGCTTGCGGAAGAACGGCAGGACGTCGTCCCAGTCCCAACCGTCAGCACCGAGCGCCTGCCACTCGGCGTAATCGTGCGGCGTGCCGCGATAAGCGACCATGCCCATCACCGACGAGCCCCCGCCGATCACACGGCCCTGCGAGAAACCGGTCAGTGGAGAATTATCGCGGCGCCGCCAGTGCGCTTTCAGCTCGGGCCAAAAATAGGCGTCGTTGTAGTAGGAGCGCGGATAGGTATCGAGAATGTCTTCCGGCTCGGCGCCGGGCGGCGCATCACGGCCGGCTTCGAGCAGAAGAACGCGCGTGCCGGAGCGCGCCGACAGCCGGTTTGCCAGCACACAGCCGGCCGCGCCACCCCCGACGATAATGACATCAAAAGTATCGGTCATGGCTCTGCGGGCCGTCTCGCCGTCACGCGTCGAACAAGCGCTGCACGAGGCGTCGCGCCAACACGCCAGCGACGCGGCGGCGATAGTGGCCCGGCGTGAACGTTGTCTTCATCGCCATGATCTGATCGCGCACCAGCGCTTCAAGATCTTGGAAGACACGATCGTCGAGCGGGCCGCCGCACACCGCCGCAGTGCCTGCGAGCCGCACCGGCCGCGGATTGGTGCCGGTGAAGGCGACGCGCAGGTCTGCAAGCGTGTCGCCATCACGGCGCAGCGCCACGGCGACGCCGGCCACCGGATATTCGATCGAACGGCGAATGCGGATCTTGTCGTAGGCGGAGCGCAGGCCGAGCGTATTGTTCGCCCGCACCGTTGCGACGAATTCGCCCGGACCTAGCGACAAAAAATATTTGCCGTCGCCTTGCGTCTCCGTCATCGGCACGTCCTGGCGCGCGTAGCCGATATAGAGATCGGCGAGCGGCATCGTGCGCCGCCCGTTCGGACCCGCAATGTCGATCTCGGCGTCGAGCGTGAGCAGCGCCGGCGCCAAGTCACCCGAGAACGTGGCGAAGCAAACCCCGCGACTCTTCGGTGCCACGTGGCAGATCGCGCCTGTGGTCTTCAGGCAATGGTGATTGGCACCGCGCCACCATTCGCTCTGATTGTAATAGATACAGCGCGTGTCGAGACAGAGATTGCCGCCAACAGTCCCCATGGCGCGGTGCGTCGGCCCGGCGATATGCGCGGCCGCTTGCGCCACCACCGGATAGTACCGCAATACGTCGGGATGCGCGGCAAGATCAGCGAGCGTGACGGCGGCCCCGATTTCAAGCGCGTGCGCATCCGCCCTGACAGTACCCAGCTCCGAAACGCCGTTGACATCGATCAGCACCGGCGGCGCCACGATGCCGCGCCTGATATTGACGACGAGGTCGGTGCCGCCGCCAAGAAGACGGCTTTCGGCATGACGCGTGCGTGCAGCAATCAGTTCGTCGAGCGTGCGCGGGCGAAGGATATCGAATTGCGGCAGCGCGTCCATCAGCCGCCACCGTTTTGCTTGCGGCCGGCCTCGCGCACCCGCTTTTCCAGCGCCGCAAAGACGCGATCCGGCGTCACTGGCAGATCGTTAAAGCGCAGCCCTGTCGCATCGGCTATCGCATTGGTCAGCGCCGGCAGAAACGCGGCGAGCGAACCCTCACCGGCTTCCTTGGCGCCGAACGGACCGTGCGGATCGATGCTCTCGATAATACCGACTTCGATCGGCGGCGAATCCTGGATCGTCGGCACGCGATAGTCGAGCATATTGGCGGTAAGCATGAGGCCTTCGTGATAAGCCGCCTCCTCGCTCATGGCTTGGCCCATGCCCATCCACACCGAGCCTTGCACCTGGCCCTCGACCGTGAGCCGGTTAAGCGCGCGGCCGCAATCATGCGCCACCCAGACCTTGTCGACGGTGACGACGCCGGTGTCCTCGTCGACGCTGACCTCGACCACCTGCGCCGCGTAGCTGTAGCCCATGGTGCCGCCGATCGCGGACCCGCGATATTTCTTGCCGCCGTGGGATTCGGGAATTGTCGAATAGTTGCCGGTGACGGTGATGGTGCCGGTGTCTCTCAGCGCTTCGGTGACGACTTCGTTGAAAGTCAGACCCTTGTCCTGCGCGCCGGCGCGATAGAGTTCGCCGAGGCACTCGATCTCGTCGGGCTTGGCGTCAAGTTTTCGCGCCGCCGCGGCAATCAGCACGGCCTTGAGATTGTTCGCTGCATCGATGGCCGCGTTGCCCACCATGAAGGTTACGCGCGACGAATAGGAACCGTTATCCTTCGGCACCACATCGCTGTCGCCGGTAACGATACGGATGCGGGACAGCTCGAGCCCCAAAACCTCCGCAACGCTCTGCACCAGTACGGTCGAGGAACCCTGGCCGATCTCGGCTGCGCCGGTGAGCAACACGATCGAGCCATCAAAATCGAGTTTGAGCTTGATGGTGGCGTGCGGTTCTCCGGTCCAATTCACCGGTTTCGACGCGCCGCTGATGTAATGCGAACAGGCGAAGCCGAGACCCTTTTTGATGCCGTTGGGACTGAGCAATCTGCCCTTACGCTCCTTCCAGCCGCTCGCTTTCTCAACCCAATCGATGCATTCGGGAAGACCGTAACTGTTCACCATCAGATCGTTATCGGTGAAGGTCGGCACCTTCAGCAGGTTGGTGCGGCGCACCGCGATGGGATCGAGTCCCATCTCGCTTGCCATCTGATCGAGCAGGCTTTCGAACGCGAAGCGCACATCGACCGTGCCATGGCCGCGGAACGCTCCGCACGGCGGCGTGTTGGTGAGCACGCGCTTGCCGATGTACTTGACGTTGTGCAGGTCGTAGATGGCGTAGAGCATCGAGCCAGCGTAGAGGATCGTCACCACGCCATAGCCCGAATGGGCGCCGCCGCGCTGTGTACACTCACACTCAACGCCGGCGACGCGGCCGTCCTTGCGCAGGCCGATCTTGAGACGGATATCGGTTTCCGGCCGGCCGCGGTGCGTGATGAACGTTTCCTCGCGATTGACCACGAGGCGCACGCAGCCGCCGGCCTTGCGGGCCAACAGCGCGGCGATCAGTTCGACATTTAGTGTCTCGGTGCGGCAGCCGAAGCCGCCGCCGACGTGCGGCTTGACCACGCGGATGCGCGACATGTCCATGCCGAGAATCTGCGACAGCATCAGGTGCACGTAATACGGCACCTGCGTCGAGGCATGGACGGTGATGCGGTCGCGCACGGCATCGTAGTCGGCAAGCGCCGCATGCATCTCCATCTGGTTCTGGCACACTTCGGCGCAATTGTAGGTGCCTTCACGCACCAGATCGGCGCCCGCAAAGGCCGCCGCGACATCGCCCAGCTCAAAGAAAACATCGCGCTCGATGTTATGGGCGCGACACTCGTGAATGTTGATGGCGTCGGGCGCCAGCGCCGCGCCCGCCGTGTGATATGCGGGAAGCTGACGTACTTTCAGCTTGATGCGCCGCAGCGCCTCCTTGGCGGTGGCGTCGTCGACGGCGGCGACGGCTGCAACCGGCTCACCGCAATAGCGGACCTTGTCGCGGGCCAGCGGATGTTCAGTGCGGGCGATCGGCAGCACACCAAAAGTCTTGTCGCAATCGGCACCGGTGACAATCGCCTTCACACCGGGCAGCTTCGCCGCCTCGGTCACATCGATTTCGAGAATCTCGGCGTGCGAGTAGGGGCTGCGAAAAATGTGCCCGGCGAGCGCGCCCGGCACCACTAGGTCGGCGGTGAATTTAGCACGGCCGGAAACCTTTTCCGGACCGTCGATCATCGGCACGTAGTCGCCGATATTATGGGCGGGCATGATCTGGTTCACGGCGCCATCCCCTCGGCACACAGCGCCGCCGCGTGCTTTACCGCCTCGATAATTTTTACATAGCCCGTACAGCGGCAGATGTTGCTGCCGAGCGCATCGCGAATCTCATCGTCGCTGGGGCGCGGATTGCGACGCAACAATCCAGCCGAAGCCATAATGAAACCTGGCGTGCAATAGCCGCATTGCGAGCCGAGTTTTTCGTGAAACCCGCGCTGGACCGCGGACAGGCGGCCGTCGACAGCAAGCGCTTCGACCGTATCGATGCGGCGGCCATCGACCGTTGCGGCCAGCGTCAGGCACGCCAGGCGCGAACAATCGTCGACCAGCACCGTGCAAGCGCCGCATTCACCGCCGTCGCACCCGGTCTTCGTTCCGGTAAGTCCGGCGACCTCCCGCAAATAGTCCAGCAGCAAGAGATTGTCAGGCACCGCATCGGTGCGGGTACGGCCATTGAGCGTGAGCGAAAGAATGCGCGCCATAGCTCGACTCAATTGGCTCGAATGACTGGCGATTGATGGTTTCTTTGTTTGGCGCTTTCCATATCAGCATCTGTGCTTGCCTTCAAATCGGCCGCCACCCGCAACCGGGCGGTTGAGCGGCGCGACAGGCGGGGGCCCTCGACGGTAAGGCTCGCGCCTTCCATAATGACGGGGATAATAAAGTCAGGGGACCGGGTTCCGTGCGAATTTTGTCGTTCCAGTCGGGTCTTCACGATGCGTCGGCAGCCGCATTCGAGGATTACCGGCTCGTAGCTGCTGTTCAGGAGGAGCGGCTGCGGCGCGAGAAGGGCTGGGGCAATGACGTGCCTTGGCTTGCCATTGACGAAGTGCTGCGCATCGCCGGATGGTCGCGCAATGAGGTTGACGTGATCGCCGCGATCCGCGGCGTCTTCCCACTACACTATTACTCGTTCCCGCTGCCGCGCGACGTCTACTATACCATGCGCAAGCATTTAGGCCGCGAGCGGCTCGACCGCGATCTGTCCAACGCCATCACGCGCAGCGGCACTGGCGAAGACCGGCTGTTCCGGAGCGACCGGTTTCTTGCCGAAAACGGCTTTCGCGCCGACACCGAGCTTCACTTTATCAACCATCACGAGGCGCACGCGCTGGCGGCCCTGTTCTTCACCGATTGGGACGACGCGCTGATCTATACGGCCGATGGTGTCGGCGACAACGTCAGCTACAGCATCCGGAAACTCCAAAACGGCCAGCTCGATTGTCTATTTGGCGGCGACGAATGGCTGAAAGCCAAACACGCGCCGCGCAACAGTCTGGCCACGGCTTACGGCCACGCCACGAAGGCGGCTGGTTTTCGCATGTGGCGTCACGAGGGCAAACTCACCGGACTGTCCGCGCGGGGCGAGCCAAGGCTCCGCGAGGCGCTGGGCCGACATTTTCGCCTTGGCGACGATGGCTTGATCGCGTGCGACTTCACCAGTTGGCGCGTGATGGAGAAAGGCATCGAGTCGATCTGTCAGGGACAGAGCCGCGAAACGATCGCCGCGTCAATTCAGCAATTGGCGGAGGATCTGATCTCGGGCGCGGTCGGGCATTGGCTGTCGCGGACTAAAGCCCGGCGACTCGGCCTCGCCGGTGGATTGTTTGCCAATGTGCGGCTCAACAGGCTTTTGGCCGAGACACTGCCAATCGAAGAGGTCTTTATCTTTCCCGCTATGGGCGATGATGGCTTAGCGGTGGGCGCGGCGCTCTGCTACCTGCGCGACCGCGACGGCCTCGCAACCTGGCTCCGACAGCGCCGCCGCCTCGACAATGTTTATTTGGGCCAGGACTTCGATTCGCGCATCGACGCCGTTCTGGCAGCGGATTCCGACGTCCGGCAATTGCCGGGCGATCCGATCGAACTCGCTACCTCCTTGGTGGAAGGTGGCGCCGCCGGGGCGGTGTTTGTCGGGCGTATGGAATACGGCCCGCGCGCGCTCGGTGCCCGCAGCATCATTGCCAATCCCACCGATTCAACAATTAACGATCGGCTCAATGAGCGCCTCGACCGTTCGGAATTCATGCCATTTGCCCCCTACGTGCTGGAAGAGGACGCCGAGCGTGTGTTCAAGATCGGGCCGGTTAACCGCTACGCCGCCCGCTTCATGACCATCACTTGTGCGGTGCGGCCGGAATGGCGGCAGCGTATTCCCGCGGTGGTGCATATCGACGGTACGGCGCGGCCGCAGATCGTTCGCGAGGCCGATAACCCGTTGTTTGCCGGCATTCTGCGCCGATTTCGCGACCGCACGGGAATACCGGTCCTGATCAATACCAGCTTCAACGTGCACGAGGAGCCCATTGTTAACAGGCCCGAAGAATGCCGCCGGGCCCTTGTCGATGGCCGGGTCGATTTTGTGGTAACAAAGCGCGGGGTCTACGTCACCGCCCGGGGACTGGAAGCGGCACGCACGGCAACCGGCGCACGAAACAGCCGGGCGGCGTTTACCGCAGCAGAAGACTTGCGTTGACGCCGACACGTCCACATTCTTGAGTAGGCCGCTATCGGGGCGAACGGCTCGCGCATGTCTAAGACCAGCTTGGCACTGAATAACCTGCGCGGGTACGCCATTATCATCGTCTTGGCGTTTCATTCTTCCATTGCCTACGTGAGCCATCAGCCGCCTGCCGCGCTACCATTCGACCAACCGCCCTATGCCTGGATCGCCAATCCAATCGTCGATAGCGATCGGTGGCTTGGCTTCGACATCTTCTGCGCCTTCACGTTTCTCTACATGATGCAGCTGATGTTTTTTCTGTCCGGCCTATTCGTATGGCCGAGCCTGAGACGAAAGAGCGCAGCCGTCTTTCTGTATGACCGGTTCGTGCGGCTTGGCGTACCGTTTGCGCTCGGCGTCTATCTGCTGATGCCGGTCGGCTATTTCGCGGTTTACCGCCAGACCGCGGTCGATCCGAGCTGGTCGGCTTACTGGTCGCACCTCACTGCGCTGCCATTCTGGCCGGCAGGACCGCTGTGGTTCCTCTGGATTCTGCTGCTGTTGAACGTCGGCGCATCCGTCCTGAGCTGGATTGCCCCGGGCGCCGTCGACCTTCTGGTGCGGAAGGCCGCCAAATCTACGCCTAACCGGCTGTTTGCTGCGCTTGCCAGCCTCACCGCGCTAGTTACGCTCGCCATGTCTGGATTGTTCACCCCATGGCAGTGGATCGACTATGGTCCATTTTCGTTTCAGCCGTTCCTGTTGCCGCAATATGCGATTTACTTCTTCTTCGGTCTCATCGTCGGGGCGCAAGGGCTGGATCGTGGCCTGTTTGGCGCCGAGGGCACGCTGGCAAGGCGCTGGGGACGCTGGTGCACGGGAGCGATCGCTTCATTCGTTGTATGGATTACGTCGACTGCGCTGATCGTCACCGGACATGGCGTGCCGGGACTGCAAAGCATCGCCAATCTTGGCCAAGCCATGTTTGCGGCGACCGCGTGCTTCGCCGCCGCGGCAACATTCTTGCGCTTTAGCGCGAAGCCTTGGCCGTCATTCGGCAGCATCTCCGAGAATTCCTACGGTATTTATCTGTTCCACTATGTCTTTATTCTTTGGGCGCAATACCTTCTCCTCAGCATCGCAATGCCTGCCATCGCTAAAGGCGTGGTCGTGTTCGGCGTCACGCTCGTTCTGAGCTGGGCCGTGACCGCCGCGGTCTGCGCGGTTCCGCTCGGCGCACGCGTGCTGCGCGGGCAACGGCGCACGGCGATGGCTGCAGCGCGCACAACGGCCAGCAGCAGCGCCGTAAAGCAGGGCGGCAGTTAAGTCCATAGATCGCGGATGCGTGGCGCCTTCACGCTCGACTCGAATTCCCGCGCCAGGGTTCCGACGTCGAGCATCACCACCCGCGGCGAAATCTCGAACATGCGCTTGATCTCGCGCTCCACTTCGGCCGCGGCAGCTGCCGGGTCGGCCTCCCGCCGAATCTCGATGGAGACCCGCAATTCTTCGAGATCGTCCACGGTCACGGCTTCTAGTCCGTGTCGGTCACCCAGCCATATCGTCCGGCCACAAAGTTAATTGCGAGGGATGGCCCGCCTCGCTGCCCGCGGCATCACAGTGGATGGAAGCGCTGAATGATCTCGCGGGGAATCGGCTGCGATTTCAGTTTCGAAGGATCGGCCGGATCGCGCCCGGCCCAGACGCGCGTTTCCTGGCCCTCGACGGCGAGCATACCGCTCACAAACAGCTGATGACCAACGTCAAAACTCGAGCGGCGAAACGCAATGACCTGGGAGGCCAATTCGACACGGTCACCAAACCGAGCGGGGGCGATAAACTTGGCGTTGGCATCAACCAGGGGCAGCGAGTCCATGCCGAACGCGACGGCGAGTTCTGGGGGCCGCACGCCCAGCGCCGCTTCAAACAGGCTCCAGGTGCCCCAGTCGAAATATTCAAAGAAACGGCTATTAAAAACGATGCCGGCAGGGTCACAGTGCGACCATTCGATTGCAAATTGCCGCCGGTTGAGAAAATTGGCCATTGTGCGTCCGCATAACGCCCGACAATTCCGGCGATCAAGCGCGTCTGCGGCGTTATGTCAAATCAGCAACGCACTGCAATCGCTGCCTATGAATGCATCATCGATGGGTGCGCGATTCAAGCGGACGCCTAAATCTTAGGCAGATGGCGATGCGCCCGGATTCAAAATGGGCGCGGTAACCGCGTGGATCCCCGCTCCCCGCGGAAAATTCCATCACATCAATAACTTAGATTCCTTTGGCGCTTGGCACGCTCCTTGCGATTTCTGGGCGAAGCGGGACGGCGCCGGGCCGGGCCGCGCGTCAACCAGAGGACAACGCCATGCCCTACGACTGGACAAAGCCGGGTCAGCTCACGCGCCGCCGCTGGCTCGCCAGTGCGGCGAGCTTTGCCGCCGCCACGGTCACCGCAGGAGCGGCTTCGGCCGCCGACACCATCAAGGTCGGCATTCTGCATTCGCTTTCCGGCACCATGGCCATCAGCGAGACGACGCTGAAGGACGTGATGCTCATGCTCATCGATGAGCAGAACAAAAAAGGCGGTCTGCTCGGCAAGAAGCTCGAAGCCGTCGTCGTCGATCCGGCCTCGAACTGGCCGCTGTTCGCCGAAAAGGCTCGCGAACTGATCAGCAAGGACAAGGCCGCCGCAGTGTTCGGCTGCTGGACGTCGGTGTCGCGCAAGTCGGTGCTGCCAGTCTTCAAGGAGCTCAACAATATCCTGTTTTACCCGGTGCAATTCGAGGGCGAAGAAGGCGAGCGCAACGTGTTCTATACCGGCGCCGCTCCTAACCAGCAGGCCATACCGGCAGTCGATTACCTGGCTAGCAAGGACGGCGGTTCGGTGAAGCGCTGGGTGCTGGAAGGCACCGACTACGTTTATCCGCGCACGACCAACAAGATCCTCGAGGCGTACCTGAAGGATGTCCTCAAGGTCGCGCCCGACGACATCATGATCAATTACACGCCGTTTGGCTTCTCCGACTGGCAGACCGAGGTATCCAAGATCAAGGCGTTCGGTTCAGCCGGCAAGAAGACGGCCGTCGTGTCAACGATCAACGGCGACGCCAACGTGCCGTTCTACAAAGAGCTCGGCAACCAGGGCATCAAGGCCACGGAGATTCCCGTCGTGGCGTTCTCGGTTGGCGAAGAGGAATTGGCCGGTCTCGACGCCAAACCGTTGGTCGGCCACTTGGCCGCGTGGAATTATTTCGAATCGATCAAAACGCCGGCGAATGCGGCCTTCATCAAGGCTTGGCACGCCTTCACCAAAAACCCGAAGCGCACCACCAACGACCCGATGGAAGCGCATTACATCGGCTTTAACATGTGGGTGAAGGCGGTGGAGAAAGTTAAGACCACCGACCCCGACAAGGTGATCGCCGCATTGCCGGGCATCAAGCAGGCTAACCTCACCGGCGGCGTCTCGACGATGCTGCCCAATCACTACATCACCAAGCCGGTCTTCATCGGCGAAATCCGCGCGGACGGTCAGTTCGACGTGGTGTGGAAAACCAAAGGCCTGGTACCAGGCGAGGCCTGGTCGCCGTATCTGCCGGGCTCGAAGGATCTGGTCGCCGATTGGGTCACGCTCAACTGCGGCAACTACAACAAGATGACCAAGAAGTGCGGTAGCGGCGGATAATCTTCGCGATAGTCGCATAACGATAATGGCGTGAAGGCGGTATCCATCGCCTTCACGCAGCAGCGCCGGGGAAATTTTGCGATGCGTTTTGGCCGAGCATGTCTCGCTGCTCTGCTATTGGCCCTGAGTCTTTGCCTCGGGCACGCGAGCGCGCGTGCCGCGACGCTTGACGAGGCCCTGACATCCTTCACCGCTGACGATTTCGACCAGACCCAAGCTGGGATTAATGCGATCGCCGCGAGTGGCAGCCCACGCGCAGAAATCATTTTGCGCGCGCTGCAGAACAGCCAGCTCATGTTCAGCGCGGCGCAAAAGAAGGTCTACATTCAGGACGACGCCGGCAAGCTGTTTGACTCCGCAAGCGGCGCACCGAGCGCAGGCGCGCCGCCTGACGATCTCGACACTGTCCGCATCAACAACCGGCTGCGGGGAATGATCGACGCGGCGCTGGGCACGCTAACATTGCTCTCCAAGAACCCGGACACGCGCTACAAAGCCGCGCAAGCCGTGTTCAAATCCCACGAGGCGAGTGCCCTGCCGACGCTCGACAAAGCCATCGCGCAGGAGACTAACGCCGGCGTCAAGCGCGCGCTCGAACAGGCGCGCGCCGCCATCGTGCTCAACACAGGCGGGGTCACGGATGCGCAGAAACTCGACGCCATCGCGACCCTCCGCGATCGCGGCGATCAGGACGCGCTGGCGCTGCTTACAGACATTCCCAAACGTGAATCGCCCGGGGTCGCGCAGGCCGCGACTGCGGCAATTGCGGCGATCCAGACGCGGCTTGCCGAATGGGGAGCAGTGCAGAACGCCTGGTACGGGATTTCACTCGGCTCGGTGCTGTTGCTCGCCGCCATCGGGCTCGCCATCACCTTCGGTGTGATGGGCGTCATCAACATGGCGCACGGCGAAATGGTCATGCTTGGCGCCTATGTGACCTTCGTCGTGCAAGACGCGATCCGCGCGCACGATCCGGCGCTGCTGGATTATTCACTGGCCATCGCCATTCCGCTCGCGTTCCTGTTCTCGGGCGGCGTCGGCATCCTGATCGAGCGCAGCATCATCCGATTTCTATACGGGCGGCCGCTGGAGACGCTGCTGGCAACTTGGGGCCTGTCGCTGGTGTTGCAACAAGCCGTGCGCACCGTATTCGGACCGACCAACCGCGAGGTCAGCAACCCGTCGTTCATGAGCGGCGCCTTCGATCTTGGCGGCATCACCATTACCTATAACCGGCTCTGGATCATCTGCTTTGCGCTCGCGGTATTTGTAGCGCTGATCGGTCTGTTACGTTTCACCCGGCTCGGACTGGAAATGCGCGCGGTGACGCAGAACCGCGCCATGGCGGCGTCAATGGGCATCCGCACCGGCCGCATCGATGCGCTGACCTTCGGCCTCGGATCCGGAATCGCCGGCATGGCCGGCGTCGCGCTGTCGCAGATCGACAATGTCAGCCCCAATCTCGGTCAGGGTTACATCATCGACAGCTTCATGGTCGTGGTGTTCGGCGGCGTTGGCAATCTGTGGGGCACCTTCGTCGGTTCATTTTTGCTCGGCATCGCCAATAAATTCCTCGAACCGTATGCGGGCGCGGTGCTCGGCAAGATCACGATCCTGGTGCTGATCATTCTGTTCATCCAGAAGCGGCCGCGGGGCCTTTTTGCCCTCAAGGGTCGCGCGGTCGAGGCATGATGGGCGCGACAATGGGCGCGGGGCCGCACCTGCTCATCCGCTCACTCGACCGCGGTGCAATACTGTTCCTCACCGCCACGGCGGCGATCGCAATCGCGGTACCGTTTCTCAATCTCGCCGTTCCTCCGTCATCGGCATTTCATCTCTCGACATATCTTGTGGCACTGTTCGGCAAGTATGCCTGCTACGCACTTCTCGCTTTGTCGATCGATCTGATCTGGGGTTTCTGCGGCATTCTCTCGCTCGGCCACGGCGCATTCTTCGCGCTCGGCGGCTACGCCATGGGCATGTATCTGATGCGCCAGATCGGCACGCGCGGCGTCTATGCCAACCCGATTCTGCCCGACTTCATGGTGTTCCTGAACTGGAAAGAACTGCCGATCGCCTGGTACGGCTTCCAGCATTTTGCCTACGCGCTCCTCATGATCGTACTGGTGCCGGGCGTGCTTGCCTTTGTGTTCGGCTGGTTCGCGTTTCGCAGCCGCGTCACCGGCGTTTATCTTTCGATCATCACCCAGGCGCTGACCTACGCGCTGATGCTCGGATTTTTTCGCAATGATTTCGGCTTTGGCGGCAACAATGGCCTGACCGACTTCAAGGACATTCTTGGCTTCAACGTGCAGGCAGAGACAACCCGCGCGGCATTATTCTCGATCACCTGTCTGGCAGTGATCGCGGGCTTTCTCGTGTGCCGCGCCATCGTGGCCTCAAAGTTCGGCAAAGTCCTGGTAGCGATCCGCGACGCCGAGGCACGGACCCGCTTTCTCGGTTACCGCGTGGAGTCCTACAAGCTGTTCGTCTTCACCTTGTCGGCCTGCATGGCGGGCATTGCCGGCGCGCTTTATGTGCCGCAGGTCGGCATCATCAATCCCGGCGAATTCACCCCCGGCAATTCGATTGAGGCCGTCATCTGGGTGGCGGTTGGCGGACGCGGAACCCTCACCGGCGCTGTCATCGGCGCGGTCCTGGTCAACTACGCCAAAACCTATTTCACCTCTGGAATTCTCGCACCCTACTGGCTCTACATGCTCGGCGGCCTGTTCATCGTCGTGACGCTGCTGCTGCCACGCGGCATTGTCGGCAGCTTGCATCATTGGACCGCACTGCGTCGCGATCGCGCTTCGGCAGCGGCGGAAGAAGGCGTCACCGAAGCGCTGCCGGCGGAATGAGGATCGGCCGATGAAACTGCAGGAACGGCTGGAGAAGAAAGAAAAGGAGGCAATGGATGCCTTCGAGCGCACACTGCTGTTCATCGAGGACGTAACGGTATCGTTCGACGGTTTCCGGGCGCTCAACAATCTGTCGTTCACGATGGAGCCGGGGGAGATGCGCGCCATCATTGGTCCCAATGGCGCCGGCAAGACCACGATGATGGACGTCGTCACCGGCAAGACCAGGCCGGACAAAGGTTCCGTCATCTTCGATCAGCGACACGATCTCGCCCGCCTCGATGAAACGGAGATCGCGCTCCTTGGCATCGGGCGAAAATTCCAGAAGCCGACGGTGTTCGACAGTCATACCGTGTTCGACAATATCGAGCTCGCGCTCAAGGCCGACCGGCACGCGCGCGCGACGCTGTTGTGGCGCGAAACCGAACGCGAAGAGCGCAACGTCGACGAAATACTGAAAATCGTCCAGCTGTCGGCGGTGCGCAATCGGCTTGCCGGCAGTCTGTCGCACGGCCAGAAGCAATGGCTCGAAATCGGCATGCTGCTGGCACAGGATCCGAAGCTCCTTCTGGTCGACGAACCGGCCGCCGGCATGACCGATGCGGAGACGCAGCAGACCGCCGAACTCCTCAAAGAGATCAATCGGGAACATACCGTCGTCGTAGTCGAGCACGACATGGCGTTTGTCCGCGAGCTTGGCGTCAAGGTTACCTGCCTGCATGAAGGCGCGGTGCTCGCCGAGGGGTCGATCGACGAGGTGTCGGAGAATGAGCGGGTGGTCGAGGTGTATTTGGGGCGCTGAAACATGCTCGATGTGATGGCCATCGATCTGCATTACGGCGCCGCGCAGGCGCTCCGCGCCGTGTCGCTTAAGGCGGAGCCCGGCAAGGTAACTTGCGTGCTCGGCCGCAACGGCGTCGGCAAAACCAGCCTGCTCGATGCGCTTGCCGGACAGCATTCCGTCAGCCGCGGCACCATTACCTGGGAAGGCCGCGATATCACCGCACTGCGGCCGCCGGAACGCGCGCGGCGCGGCGTTTCCTATGTGCCACAGGGCCGGGAAATCTTTCCGCTGCTGAGCGTCGAGGAGAATCTGAAGACCGGCTTTGCGCCGTTGCCGCGTGCCGAGCGCAGCGTGCCGGACGACGTGTTCACCCTTTTTCCCGTCCTCAAAGACATGCTGCGGCGCCGCGGCGGCGATCTCTCGGGCGGCCAGCAGCAGCAGCTTGCCATCGGACGCGCCCTGGTAATGCGGCCGCGGCTGCTTTTGCTCGATGAGCCGACCGAAGGCATACAGCCGTCGATCATCAAGGATATCGGCCGCGCCATTTCCTATCTGCGCTCGCTCGGCAATATCGCCATCGTGCTGGTCGAACAGTACCTCGACTTCGCCCGCGAGCTGGGCGATCATTTTGTCGTCATGGAGCGCGGCGCCATCGTCTACTCGTGCGAGCGCGCTAATCTCGACGAAGGCGCGCTGCGACGCGCAATGGCGATTTGATACGGCGATTCGACGATGCCAGCATCGAGTTCGGCTGCCGCACTGCGCGACCAGATCTTCGCCGCCAATCGCGCTACCGGGCGCATTGCGCTGTCGGTTGCGGCCAAGCACGGCTTGAGCCGGCGTGCGCGGGTGCACGAAGCGGGCTCGCTGCGCGTGCGCTTTCCCAATAGTCACAACGAAGGCGCGCTCGACGCCGTGATCGTCAACACCGCGGGCGGCATGACCGGCGGCGACCGGTTCGAGCTCGATTTTGAGCTCGACGCCGGCGCGCGGCTTTCGGTCACGACTGTCGCAGCCGAAAAGATCTACAGGTCTCTCGGCCCCGACACGAATGTCGGTGTCAAGCTCATGATCGCCGACGGCGCGGCGCTCGCCTGGCTGCCGCAGGAAACGATCTTGTTCGATCAAGTGCGGCTCCGCCGTACCATCGATGTCGAACTTGCCGGCGACGCTCAGCTCCTGCTCGCTGAAGCAATCGTGTTTGGCCGAGCCGCCATGGGCGAAACGTTGAGCTTTGGGCATCTGTTCGACCGCTGGCACGTACGACTCGACGGAACGCTGATCTTTGCCGAGACCACGCGGATTGACGGCGGCATCGCAGAGCAGTTCGCCGCCAGGGCGACAGCGGCGGGCGGCGCGGCAATTGCCGGCATCCTGAAAATCCCCGGGGACGAGGCGGCGGTTGCAGCCGTGAACGCCATGCAGCAGAATTTCAGCGGCGAAGTCGGCGCTTCGGCCTGGAACGGCCTGGCGTTGGCGCGCCTCGTTGCGCGCGACGGCGCGGCGCTGCGGCACGATCTGGCCGCGATCGTGTCGACTTGGAGCAATGCGCCGCTGCCGCGGCTTTGGCTGAATTGAGGAAGCCCACCGATGCGTCTCACTCCGCGCGAAAAGGACAAGCTCTTGATCGCCATGGCGGCGATGGTGGCACGGCGCCGGCTCGAGCGCGGCGTCAAACTCAACCATCCGGAGTCGATCGCGCTCATTTCCGATTTCATCGTCGAAGGCGCGCGCGACGGCGAAAGCGTCGCCACGCTGATGGAGAAGGGCGCTCACGTCTTGACCCGCGCGCAGGTGATGGACGGCATCGCCGAAATGATTCGGGAAATACAGGTCGAGGCGACATTTCCGGACGGCACAAAACTCGTCACGGTACACGAGCCGATTCGATGAGGGCACAAAAGTGACAAGGAGGAAATCATGGGCGGTCTTTCGATTTTGCATTTGCTCATCGTTGTCGTGATCCTGATTTTGTATCTCCTCCCAATTGTGAAAATACTCCAAAAAGCAGGGTATAGCGGCTGGTGGTGTCTGATCGTCTTCGTTCCGCTGGTAAACGTCGTCATGTTTTATGTATTCGCCTTTGCGAATTGCCCGATTCTCCGCGACAAAAGCGCGGCATGAGAAGCATTGGAAGGTCAGGCCGATGATCCCCGGCGAATATTTCATCCAGAACGGCGATATCGAACTGAACAAGGGCCGCAAGACGGTCTCGCTGAGTGTTGCCAACAGCGGCGACCGGCCGATTCAGGTCGGCTCGCACTACCATTTCTTTGAGACCAATCCGGCCCTGCGGTTCGACCGCAAGAAGGCGCGCGGCATGCGACTCGATATCGCGGCCGGTACCGCGGTACGATTTGAGCCAGGTCAGACGCGCGAGGTGACGCTCGTGGCGCTCGGCGGCACGCGCACAGTCTATGGATTTCGCCAGGAGGTGATGGGGAAGCTGAAGCCGTGACGAGGCGCCGAAGATATCAGCGCTGCTACCCGCCGCTGCGAACCGTTTTCCAGCAACATCATGCACACTTAGAACGCGTCGGAGAAAATCATGCCAGCACGTATCAGCCGCGCCGTTTATGCCGACATGTTCGGGCCGACGACGGGCGACCGCGTGCGGCTCGCCGATACCGATCTGATCATCGAAGTGGAAAAGGATTTTTGCACTTACGGCGAGGAGGTGAAGTTCGGCGGCGGTAAGGTGATACGCGACGGCATGGGGCAGTCGCAAGTTACCAACAAACAAGGCGCGGCCGACACCGTCATCACCAACGCGCTCATTCTCGATCACTGGGGCATCGTCAAAGCCGATGTCGGCATCAAGGCCGGGATGATTTCCGCGATCGGCAAGGCGGGCAATCCCGACATCCAGCCCAACGTGACGATCATCATCGGCCCGGGCACCGAGATTATCGCCGGCGAGGGCAAGATTCTCACGGCCGGCGGCTTCGATACGCATATTCATTTCATCTGCCCGCAGCAGGTCGAGGAAGCGCTGATGTCGGGCGTCACTTCCATGCTCGGCGGCGGCACCGGGCCGGCGCATGGCACATTCGCGACCACATGCACGCCCGGTCCGTTTCATATCGGGCGCATGATCCAGGCTGCCGACGAATTGCCGGTCAATCTCGGCTTTGCCGGCAAAGGCAATGCCGCGCGGCCGGCAGCCCTTGAGGAAATGATCGAAGCCGGCGCCTGCGCACTCAAGCTGCATGAGGATTGGGGCACAACGCCGGCGGCGATCGATTGTTGTCTCGCGGTCGCGGACGATTATGACGTGCAGGTGATGATCCACACCGACACGCTCAACGAATCGGGCTTCGTTGAGGACACCATCAGGGCCTTCAAGGGACGCACCATTCACGCCTTTCACACCGAAGGCGCCGGCGGCGGCCACGCGCCCGACATCATCAAGGTGGCGGGACTGAAAAACGTGCTGCCGTCGTCGACCAATCCGACGCGGCCTTACACGCGAAATACCATCGACGAGCATCTCGACATGCTGATGGTATGCCATCACCTCGATCCGTCCATCGCCGAGGATCTGGCGTTCGCCGAAAGCCGGATCCGCAAGGAAACCATCGCTGCCGAGGATATTCTGCACGACCTCGGCGCGCTTTCGATGATGTCGTCGGACAGCCAGGCGATGGGCCGCGTCGGCGAGGTAATCATCCGCACCTGGCAGACCGCCGACAAGATGCGCAAGCAGCGCGGTCGGCTGCCGCAGGACAAAAGCGACAACGATAATTTCCGCGCCAAGCGCTACATCGCCAAATACACGATCAATCCCGCCATCGCGCACGGGGTGGCGAAACTCATCGGTTCGGTGGAAAAGGGCAAGCTCGCCGATCTGGTGCTGTGGTCTCCGGCGTTCTTCGGCGTCAAGCCGGATTGCGTGATCAAGGGCGGCTCCATTGTCGCTGCACCGATGGGCGATCCCAACGCATCGATCCCGACGCCGCAGCCGGTGCATTACCGGCCGATGTTTGGCGCTTACGGCCGCGCCCGCACCGCCTCGTCGGTGGTATTTGCCTCGAAGGCGGCCGTTGCGGCCGGGTTGCGCAAAAAGCTCGGTATCGAGAAGGAACTTTTTGCGGTGCAAAATACGCGAGGAAAAATTTCCAAAAAAAGCATGATCCATAACGATGCTACTCCCAACATCGAGGTCGATCCCGAAACCTACGAGGTGCGCGCCGACGGGGAACTGCTGACCTGCGCACCCTCGGACGTGTTGCCGATGGCACAGCGGTATTTTCTGTTTTGAATAAAATGCGGCCGGTCGCACAGGGCCCATGCATCGACTGCATGCTTTGAGGATAAACACCTATCGCTTTGACACTGCTGCATGGTCTCGCTGTGGCATGCTGTGACATCATCATGACATCGCCGCCGAGGTCCTTGACGCTGGGAAGGCGAAGCCCCAAGCTAACGACATGGCGGCGGATTATTCGACGACGGCGGTCACTGTTGGGGGCTGCCGCATTCGGCTGATGCGCGGTGGCGCCGGCGAACCGCTCCTGTATTTGCACGGCGCAAGCGGTGCGAACTGGTTGCCATTTCTGCAAAAGCTGACAAAGAACTTCGACGTCATCGCGCCGGAACATCCCGGCTTCGGCGAATCTGATTCGCCGGCGTGGCTCGATAACATCCACGATGTTGCCTATTTCTACCTCGATGCGCTCGATGCGCTGCAATTGTCCGGCGTGCACCTTGTCGGCAACTCGCTGGGCGGCTGGATCGCGGCGGAAATGGCGGTGCGCTCGACGCAGCGCCTGGCGTCGCTGACGCTGGCCGGCTCGGCCGGGCTCTATGTTCCCGGTGTCTCGCAGGTCGATTCGTTTCTGATCACCGAGGAACAGCGGCTGACCAACTTTTTCTACGATCAGAGCAAGGCCAGGGAGATGATCGGGCGCGTTCTGCATCCCGACATGGAAGACACAGCGCTGAAGAACCGGCAGACGACCGCCAAACTCTCGTGGCAGCCGCGCAGCCACGATCCGCATCTTGCCAAATGGCTGCATCGTATCGATGTACCCACACTGTTGATCTGGGGCGACACCGACCGGCTGTTCCCGAAGGAACATGCGCAAGCCTGGCAGGCGGCCATTCCCGGCGCCAAGCTTGTGACCATTCCGAAATGCGGACACGTGCCGCAGATCGAACAGCCCGACGCGTTCAATGCCGCGCTCGAAGAGTTTATCGGCGGACGGCGGCAGCGACGCAAAATGGCCTGAGGACTCAGCATGAAATTCTTCAACTTTCATCTGATGCCGTACGCGCATGCCGATCTCAAGGCGATCGCCGAACACGGCTCGGCCTGGGTGACGTATTCCAACAGCCATTACGATCCGGAGAAAGGCGCCGAACTCTATCACGACTATCTGGATCAGATGGAGTTCGCCGATCAGCTCGGCTTCGACGGCGTCTGCCTCAACGAACATCATCAGACCGCGTACGGCCTGATGCCGTCGCCGGGCGTGATCGCCGGCGCGCTGGCGCGCAACGTCAAGCGCGCGAAGATCGCGATCCTCGGCCGCGCGCTGCCGCTCGTCAACAATCCACTGACGATCGCCGAAGAATACGCAATGCTCGACAACATCACGAAGGGCCGGATCATCGCCGGCTTCGTGCGCGGCATCGGCGCCGAATATCACTCCTCGGGCGTCAATCCGGCGGAATCGCAGGAGCGATTTGCCGAGGCGCACGATCTGATCGTGCGGGCGTGGACCGAGACTGGTCCGTTCGTCTATTCGGGCAAGCATTATCAGTTCCGCTATGTCAACACCTGGCCGCGGCCGTATCAGACGCCGCATCCGCCGATCTGGATTCCGTCGCAAGGCTCGGCCTCCACGATCCGCTGGGCGGCGAAGATGCGCTACACCTACGCCCAGACGCTCTCCCCGATCGCCGCGGTGGCGCGGTTCTTCCAGCTCTATCGCGACGAGGCGGCAAAAGCCGGCTACGAGGCTTCGCCCGACCAGCTTGCCTGGTCGAACACGATCTACGTCGGCGAGACCGACAAGAAGGCGATCAAGGAAGCCAAGCCGCATCTCGAAGCCCTGGTGAATTATTTTCTCAAAATGCCGACCGAGATGCTGCTGCCGCCGGGCTATACCGACACCGCTTCGATGAAGCGCGTGCGCGCCGTGAAGGTCACCGGCAAATCGCAGACGCTCGAAGAGCTGATGGCTGCGGGCGTCGTCATTGTCGGCAGCCCGGAAACCGTGCGCGAAAAGCTCGCCGAATATCAGGACCTCGCCGGTTTCAACACCTCGCTGACCAAAACCCAGTTCGGCACGCTGCCCAACGAAATGGCGCGCGCCAACATGACGGCGATCGCCGAAGAGATCATCCCGGCGTTCCGCGACCGAGAGCCGAGCACGGCAGCCCGCCAGGCGGCGGAGTAGTCGGCCCGTCATTGCGAGAAGCGATGGCGACGAAGCAATCCAGCGGGGCCTCTCGGTCATCGCACCCCGCCCTGGATTGCTTCGCTTGCGCTCGCAATGACGCATGCGTGATCCTTCTCGCGATGCGTTTTTTGTTCGCACCCGAGCTATGAGGCACGCCATTCCCAAAAACGACGCCGCCAGCCCGACCTTCGTCAGATGACTCGGGGGTGGAAAGCCCGGAGCATCACGATCGGATGTGGCGCACTCGCTTTCTAGGGTCGGCTTCGCTGTCGCTCAGCCCACCCAAAACGCACGAAATAAACAAGGAAGCAGAACGCCGACAGACGCTGTCCGTAACCGCTTGCCTCGCGGCAAGCGCGCACCCTGCAGGGCGCGCTCGCCTGTCGGCGTTCCACGGCGGTTCTGCCTTCGGGACTCACGCATCCCGAAGTGCGGCTCGGACCAGGTTTCGCGGAGCAGGCGCCTGTAGGTGGCGGGGGTATCCCGCCAGCGTCCGCCCCGGTTCCAGCGAGCACCTCGCATGCCGGTCATAATGCCGGCAGACATGATGTCCGAGCCGCCCGGGAGCAATGGGGACGAACCCTTTGCCCGCGGGCACCGCACCCGCCCCCGCCAGCCGGAGTCACCGGCGGACGTCCTTGCACGAGGAGCGAGAGGCCGACGGTTTTACAGGTTTTGTGACTACTGTCAAGATAAGTCGCAACGAAGGGGACTATAGTGCTGATTCAACGATACTTTTCCATGGCGACCATTCCATCCGCATGCCCCGCCTGACACGCCTTTCGTGCGAATCAAGCGGGCATTAACCATTTCGGCGCACCCTGAGGCTGTGTGACGCCAATTTGGATGACCGCAAGTCCGCCACACCCGCGCCTCATTCTCTTCCTCGGATAGGGTTAAGGTATGCGTGTCGGAAGTCGGGGATCTAACGCTAGGAAGTGACTCGGGGGAAACCGCGGCGGGGCGGTTCGGGACAATTTGAGGATCTGGCAGTTAAGCTGCGTTGTCGGCGCCTTGACGGCGCTGATCGTTGCCGGGTTTTGGCAGCTCGCGAGCGAGCGGCCAGCCATGGCGGCGACGCGGCCGAGTGCGCGCATTGAGGCAGCGTTCAGCGCTGTATCCCTCAACACCACGACGATCCTCGCCAAGTTCAATCCTCCTCCCGCCAAAGACAGTCCTGCGACGTACAGCCTGGCGTCGGCGCCCCAGCCCCGCGCCGAAGACAAACCCCGCAACACCGTCGCACCGAATCTACTGGTCGCCGCAGCCTTCAGGGCGGCATGGCCCGACGCGCTGTCTACGTCCGCCGATCAGGCGGAACTCTCACACGGCCGCGTGCTGGCCTATGCGGACGCCACCGGCTCGATCCCGCCGATCCGGGATGACGCACCGGCGCTGCCAAACATTCACACCAGTCGCGCACCAGCGCCGACCGGCCCGCCGGCGCCAACCGGCTCGACGGCCTGGGCCAATCAGGAACTGCCTTACCTCAAATATTACGTCTATTCCGAACTGCCGCCGCCGAAGAAGCCGTCGGCGATTGCGCTTTCAGCGCTGAGCGACGTTCCGCTCGGCACGCCGGTTGAAGAAATCACGCGCGCGGCCGATTCGTTCGGACTCGACGAGAATTTCCTCAAAGCGGTCGCCAAGATCGAATCCGATTTCAATCCCAAAAACCGCACCGGCTCCTATATCGGCCTGTTCCAGCTCAGCAAAGGCGAGTTCAAGCATTTCGGCGGAGGGGCGGGCGAGATTACCAATCCGCGCGACAACGCTATTGCGGCTGCCTACAAATTCGTCATCGAAGCCGAGATGTTCGAATACGTGACGCACAAGCGGCCCACCATCGCCGATCTTTATCTGATTCATCAGCAGGGCTGGCAGGGCGCCGCCGAACACGTCAGCCATCCGGATTGGGTCGCCTGGAGATCAATGTGCGCCACCGACGAAGGCAGGCAGAAGGGCGAACACTGGTGCAAGAAGGCCATCTGGGGCAACACGCTGCCGGCTGTTAAAAAGGAATGGAAAAGCGTCGACCGCCTGACCTCGGCGGGGTTCGTTGCGATGTGGCGCAGCCGCATCGATACGCTCTACGCCCGCTACGCCGATGCGGGCACGCAGCAGGCGCAGGCGAAGCAGTAATGACGCAGGCCGGATGAGCCAACGGCTCTGGCCGGCCTGATGACAGACTCCGTAACCTCCGGGATTGGCTCATCTTCAACGGTGCTTGAGCGTGATCCTATCTATCGCGTCATGGCTGGACTTGCTCCGGCCACCCACGTCTTTGTTGTTCATCGGTTTTTGAGACGTGGATGCCCTCCGCCAACCGGCGGGGGAAAAAGCAGATTCACTCCGGCTTTAGCCCCGCCTTCGCAATCACCGCCCGCCAGCGTTCGATGTCGCTGGCGATACGGGCGCGCAGCGCTTCGGGTGTGCCTGATTCGGCGTCCACGCCTTGCGACAGCAGGGCCGCTTTTACCTTCGGCTCGGCCAGCACCTCGGTAAGGGCGCGATTGAGCCGCGCGACGACCGTCGGCGGCACGGCCGCTGGAGCCTCGATCGCCATCCAGAGCACAGCCTCGTAACCGGGAAGCCCGCTTTCGGCGACGGTCGGCAGGTCCGGCAGCACCGCGTTGCGTTTCGCGCCGGTGGTCGCGAGCGCCCGCATCTGGCCGCTGCGGATGAGCGGCAGCGTCGGCGGAATGGTGGCGAACTGCATGTCGACCCGGCCGGCCATCAGATCGGTGACCGATTGCGACGTGCTCTTGTACGGGACATGCACGATATCGACGCCCACCGTGTTGGCGTAAAGCACGGCGGCAAGATGGGCGAGGCTGCCGGGACCGGCGGAGCCGTAGGTCAGCTTGCCAGGTCGCGTCTTGGCGAGCGCGGTGAAGTCCGCCACCGTTTTTGCGCCGAGCCCCGGATAGGTCACCATGACGTAGGGGGCGCTCCCGACCATCGACACCGGCGCAAGATCCTTCAGCGGATCGTAAGCCAAATGCGCGCTGAGACTCGGCGCCAGCGCTTGCGTGCTCGTGGTGACAAGGCCGATGGTGTAGCCGTCAGGCATCGCGTGCGCGACGTACTCGACACCGAGCATGCCGCTGGCGCCGACACGGTCCTCGACCACGACGGCTTGGCCGAGTCGCTCTCCGAGCGACTGCGCCACAATACGCGCGACGACGTCGGTGCTGCTGCCGGCGGGAAACGGCACAATGAGCTTGACAGGCTTGACCGGCCATTGCGGGCCGGATGCGTTTTGCGCGTCGGCGCCGCCAACCGCGATCATCAGAGCCAGCAACGTCAGAAAAAATCTCGACATCATCGCGTACATTATCCCCATCAAACGAGAGAACAGACCAGAGCAAAAAAATCACGGCGGAGCAACGCACGCAATGCCGCATTGGGGCACGCTCATGCCAGCTGCTGCATGATCAAAGCCGCATAAACCCTGGCGGCATCGCGGGTGCGGTTCACCGAGGCCATATCGAGGTCGGTGTGGGCGTATTGCGCTTCGCCGGGCCCATACGTGCAGGCTTCGATGCCGACGTGATTGAGAAATCCCTGATCGAAGGCGTTGGTGGCGTAATACATTTCCGGTGCGGAACCGAGCGCCGTTTGCGAGGCGTGCGACAGCGCGCGCGCGACGCCGGAATTTTCGGCGACCAGCGCCGGATACATCATCGGGCCTTGTGTCACCTCCACGCGCCACGCCTTGCCGCTGGCCGGGTCCTTGGCGCCATCCACGGCCTTGGCGACCGCGGCGATGTCTACGACCGCCGCTTCCGGCGTCTCACCGGGCAACAGCCTGCGGTCGATGCCGATGTCGCAACGCGCCTGAATGGTGTGGGTCGAGTCGGGAAAGCTGGCGATGCGATTGACGGTCAGGCTCGCCGGCCCAAGATGCGGATGCGCCGGTGGCAGCCGCAGCTCCGCGGCCAGGCGGCGCATGACCTCGACCGCGCCGGTGATGGCGTTGCAGCCCTCGGCCGGCCGGCTGCTGTGACACGGGCTGCCGTGGACCGTCACGGTGACGTCGACACGGCCGCGATTGCCGAGGCTGATGCGATTGCCGGTGCCGTTGAGCACCGCCATGTCGGCGCCCGCGCCGGTGGTTTCGAGGATGCTGCGAATGGCGTCATGCCGTCCGGTTTCGCCGGAGACGCAACACAGAAACACCAGCCGGCCGCCGAGCGCCACGCCGCTTTGCGCGATCGTTTCCAGCGCGACAAGAATCGCAGCCAGCGGCGCTTTCTGTTCGCTCAAGCCTTTGCCGAGAACGACTTCGCCCGGCAGTCCATAGGCTGCGCCGTCGCGGACTTCGCCGCCATAAGGATTGGGCATGGTCGAGGCCGGTTGATTCATCGCGTTGGTCACCAACATCAGCGAGCGGCCGCTCTCGCCGCGGCCCCACATCGCCGCGAGATTACCCATGGGGTCGCGCCGAATATCGGTGATGCCCAAGGACCGAAGCCGCGGTTCGACCGCCGCATCGATGAAAGCGCGGAGCTGCGGCTCGGCCTCAAACAGCGCGGTGAGCGGGCTTGGCACGCGGGCCAGTTCGACCATCACGGATTTGATGCGGGACGCGGCAATCCGGGACAAAACACCGCTGAGCACATTATCTTCGCCGGCCATAAACGATCCCGCGCTCCCTAATTGCGGCGGCCGTGCCGCCGGCAGCACAATTCCACGTCCGGTCTCTCGCGCCTTGACGTAAAGGTGGTGCGCCAGTGCGATGTCGTGCGCGACCAGCCCCGTGGTATGAAGGAGAATGCGCTCCTCGGCGCTGGCACGTCCCCGCTTCGCGCCCGACACGAGGTCCTGAATCTCGGCGTACATCATGTGCTTGCTGAACTGTCCGTTCTCCACCATCGACGAGAAGACCGGCATGCGCATGTTCATTTCCCAGCTGTCGAGCACGACCTTGTCCATGTGCTTCCAACCGTCCGGGTCAAGCTCGCGGCGCGCCAGAGAAATGAACAGCGAGCCGGGCTTGAGCCACGGCTCGCGCGCCATGATCTCGGAGGACGTTGTGCCGCCAACCGCGATGTCGGCGCCGCGCACCACCTCCTCGACGGTGTCGACGGGTCGCACCGGAATGCCGAGTTCGGCTGACCAATGGGCGGCGAACGCCTCGCGCGTTTCGCGCCGACGCGACGTGCAGCGGATTTCCTCGAACCGGTAGAGCCGCGACAGGCAACGCAGCGAATTCGCCGCCATGGAGCCGACGCCGATCAGGCCGAGCGTGCGCGGCGCAGCGGGCGCCAGCCATTTGCATGCAATCGCCGCCGCCGCGGCGCTGCGAACGCCGTAGGTCAGATGTTCGTCGACCATCGCCAGGCCGTGGCCGGTCTTGGGATCGGCAAGCACGATGTAACGCCCGCATTCGAGCGCACCCACCGTGTTGCGTTTGCCATCGTCGAAATAGTTGTAGAGCCGCACGCCTGTGGTCGGAATTTCCCGCAGCAATGCCGCCTTGACGTGCCAGTGGTTGTTGAAGTCCTCGGCGACGTCGAGCTTGAAACTCGGCGGCCTGGAATGCGCGACGCTGCCGCGCGCCAGCATGTGGTAAACCTCCTCGCAGACGCGCATGGCATCGTCGATGTTGAGGAGTTCGAGCGTGTCTTGATACGACACAAACAGCAGATCGGGATAGCTCATGAGTTTTTATTTCCGGCGGATTGGGATTTTTATCCGGAAACGCCCGATCATTCGACCACGGTGAAATCGAACTGGCGTCCGGCCGGCGCGTAGATTTCAAATATTTCCAGAACCTCGTCGGAGAGGTTACTGAGCGAATGCGGCATGCCGGCTGGTATGAAGATCACCTGATCGGTACGGATCGTGTAGGACGCGCCGTCCGCCGTCAGCATCCCCTCGCCGCGGCGCACGATATAGACGTTATCGGATTGCGAATGCCGATGCAGCTTGCCGCGCGGGCCGCCCGGCGCCAGACGGTTGAGATGGAGATCGATCTTCTCGGTGCCGGTGCCGGAATTGATCAGGCGGACGGTCTCGCCGCGGCCGTTTTCCATCGGTGCCGTCGCGCATGCGTTGAGATCAAATATTTTCAGCATGGCAAGCCTCAACGCTATCGCTTCGGCGGGGTAGCGGCAAAGGCCGAGCCGCGTACGCACAGCCGGCCGCGCGGATCCTGCCAGAGCTTCTCGGTCGTGTGCAGGTGGCCGATGGCGCGCGCCACCGTGTTGAAATCGAAGCTCGCGAATTTCTCCGCGACGTCGGTGTAGTACAGCGGCTCCTTGGCGATCACTTCTAATATTTGCTGCGCCAGCGCCGCAATCGCCTTCTCATCGCCGCTCGCGCCTGCCGCATCTTTCTTGCCTTTGACGTAATCGTCGATCTTGGCGCTTCCCGCATAGGCGTAGGTGATGCGCTCGTAATATTCGTGCGGAATGCCTTCCGGAATGGTGGCGTCAATGCCGACCTTGGCGCCGGTCGGCACCACGCCGTAGCCCTGCGGCAAACTTGGATCGAGCGGTTTTGCCCGCGCATTGGAAACGATCATCACGTCGCGGTCGCCCTGCACGCGCGTGGCAATCGCCCACTCGACTTCGCCCGGATCGTTGACGTCGATGTCGTCGTCGACCACGACGACATGTTTGAGATCCATTACGGATAACGCAGCAAGCAGCGCGTTCTTGCCCTCACCGGGCTGTTTCTTGATCGAGATCACCGCGTGCCAGAACGCGCAGCCGCCGAGCGTGACGTTGATGTCCTTGACCTGGACGCCGGCGGTGCGCAGCGCCTGGCGGATCGCGGCGTAACGCGTTGGCGCCGCCAGCCACGTGTTCTCCCACGGCATGTGCAGATTGTAGTAGATCGCGTCCTTGCGCATCGCGATCGCCTTGATGCGCACCAGCGGATTCCAGTGCAGCCCGCCCATCAGCCGGGTGAACTCGCCGAAGCGGCCTTCCGGCCAGGTCCAGCCGGTCGGCAGCACCTCGGCTTCGAGCACGATCTCGGCATCGGCAATGTAAGGCACGTCGACGGTCGAGCATGGCGCCAGCGCCACTGCCTCGCCGCGCAAGCCGCCGGCGATCGCCATTTCGTCGACGCCGAGCGGCGCGCGGAAGCCGGAGCCCGTGATCTCGAACGGGTGCGTGCCGATCGAGATGGAAATCGGCAGCGGCTCGTTGCGGGCGAGCGCGCGCTGCACGAACATCCGCATGTTGTTGGGCGTCACCAGATCGATGCCGGTGAGCGCCTTTTCCTTGACGATGAAACGGTAGATGCCAGAGTTGAAGCCAAGCTCGGGATCACGCGCGATGACGACACCGGCGGTGATCATCGGGCCGCCGTCGTAGATCGACGACATCGGGATCGGCAGCTTGAATAGATCGACGTCGTCGCCTGTCAGCGTCACCTCGCGGGTCGGCGAGCCGTTGACGTGCCTGGGCGGGATCGGCTTGGCGATGCCTTGGGCGAGCTTCTGCTCGATCTCGCCGAAGTTCTCGCAGCCGAGTGCCATGGTGGCGCGCTCGCGCGTACGGATGATGCCGGAGACGACCGGCACGCCGTAACCGATGACATTATGGAAGAACAGCGCGGTCTCGGCCTGATCGACCAGGGTGGCGATGTGGCGGATGTCGACCGGCTGGCGCAGATCGACCAGTTCGCGATTGTCCCGCAGGCGATCGAGGAATTGGCGGAAGTTTTCTTGCATTTCACGCAGCAGCCAAAACTGCTTTTTTGATCGCTTGAGGCAGGGCTATCGAGCGGAAAAACGTTTTTGGATAAAGATAGTCGTCTCCCGATTCATCAACGACCCGCGCAAGACCATGCTTTTCAGCAGCCGGGTCGCGAAGCGCAAGATAAATCTTCCGCCTCTCAAGAGACGCCGAGTAGCCTTGATTGTTAACGCATACCACGAATTGCTTTGACTGTTGTCTCGGCATTTTTTCTCGCTTCACAAGAGGTGCTTGATCTTGAACTCCTTGCGCCCGATACCGGTCGCCTCGTACCAGTGTAGTTCAGCAAGATGGATGGAACCATCGCCCAGCCGGACACGAGCAATTCCCTTGCGTTTGCGCCATCTACCTCGCCCATACACCTTTCGCAAACGTGCAACCTCGCGGATTCCAGACCCCGACGCAAAAGTCTCGATTTCCGAGAGTTCGCCCAGAATCTCAAATCTCATACAGGGACTCTGTCAAGGTCGTGCTAGGAGATCAATGCCGCAAGTGCAATTATTAAAGAAGATCGCAATGCGAGCCCCATCACAATGAAAGCCTTAGTTCTCCGCCAGCACGGCACCCTCGACAACCTCGAAGTGGTCGAAGACTACCCCACCCCGAAGGCGACTGACGGCCATGTCGTCATCCGCGTGCGCGCGGCGTCATTCAATTACCATGACGTGTTCACGGTACGCGGCATGCCGGGCATCAAGGTGCCGCTGCCGGTGATCATCGGCCTCGACATGGCGGGCGAGATCGCAGAACTGGGCGCCGGCGTCACCGGCTGGAAGGCGGGCGACCGTGTGCTGGTCAACCCGGTCAACAGACGTAAGGGCCTGATGGGCGAAATGCTCGACGGCGGCATGGCCGAATATTGCCTGATCGCCGCCGACCAGCTGGTGCGCATGCCCGACGCGGTGAGCTATGAGGACGCCGCGGCGCTGCCGGTCGCCTACGGCACGGCGCACCGCATGCTGATCACCCACAAGACGGTGGAGGCGGGCGAGCGCGTGCTGGTGCTCGGCGCCTCGGGCGGCGTCGGCACCGGCTGCGTACTGCTGGCGAAAATGCTCGGCGCCGAGGTCATCGCCTGCGCGTCGAGCGACGAAAAGCTCGCACGGCTAAAAGCGCTCGGCGCCGACCAGGTGATCGACTACACCAAGACCGACTGGTCGAAATGGGCGATCGAGACATACGGCAAGCCGCAGCGGCGGTCTTACGACGGCGGCGTCGACGTGGTGATCAATTTCACCGGCGGCGACACTTGGCTGCCGTCGCTGCGCTGCCTCAAGCGCGGCGGCAAGCTTCTGGTCTGCGGCGCCACGGCCGGCTACGACCCGAAAGAGGATCTGCGCTACGTCTGGAGTTTCGAGCTGAAGATCATCGGCTCCAACTCGTTCTACGACGACGATCTGGCGGCGCTGATGCAGCTCATCGGCGACGGCAAGATCAAGCCGACGATCGACAAGGTGCTGCCGCTTGCCGAGGCGCGCGAGGGCCTGCGGCTGATCGCCGATCGCGAGGTGATCGGCAAGGTGGTGGTGACGCCGTGACGTATTCGGATTGAAAAACATGCCCAACGACCTGACCTTCGAACAAATCCAGACGCTCGTCACCCGTGCGCCGTTTCACCAGTGGCTCGGACTCACCGTCGTCGAGGTGACCGACGACGGCATCGAGATCAGAGCGAAGTGGCGCGAGGAATGGGTCGTCAACATCGAGCGTGGCTACACCCATGGCGGAATCATTGCGGCGCTGATCGATCTGGCCGCCGACTGGGCGATGGTGAAACAAACCGGCCGCGGCGTGCCGACCATCGATCTGCGCGTCGACTACCACCGGCCAACGATCCGCAGCGATCTCATCGCCCACGGCAAGGTGGTCCGCGCCAGCGGGCAATTTTCCACCAGCGAGGCGCGCATCTTCGACCTCGACGGAAAGCTCGTCGCCAGCGGTCGCGGCACCTATTTCACCGCGCCGCCAAAACCCGCATAATCAACCTTGGGCAGAAATAATCAGGGGCAAGGGGGAGTAACCGATGCGACTTCTGTTTGGGCTGGCGCTTGCCGGCGCGCTGTCGGCCGCGGCCTATGCGGCCGACAATCCGGATTGGGCCTATCCGCCGATCAAAGTGCCAAAGCCGGCTGATGCGACGGTCATCAAGACGGTACCCGGCAGCAGCCAGAAATACTCGCAGGCGCAGATCGACGATCCGTTCAATCCGCCGGACTGGTTTCCCAACGAGCATCCGCCGATGCCGCAGGTCGTGGCCCATGGCGGGCCGAAGCCGGCAGGACGCGCTTGCGCGCTGTGCCATCAGCCGACCGGCGACGGCCATCCGGAATCCGCCAATCTCGCCGGCCTGCCGGCGGATTACATGCGCCGCCAGGTTGGACTGTTCAAATCCGGGCAGCGCGCCGGCGGCGCGGCAGGCGCGATGATCGGCATCGCGCAGGTCATTTCCGAGGCCGATATATTGGAAGCGGTGAACTATTATTCGAAGCTCAAGCCGCACGCGGGTTATGGCAAGGTCGTCGAGACCGACACCGTGCCAAAGAGTTTTGTCGGCGACGGCGGCATGCGGTTACCCGTCAAGGACGGCGGCACCGAGCCGGTCGGCGACCGCATCATCCCGCTGCCACAGGACGCCGCCGAAGTGGTGTTGCGCGATCCGCATTCGGGCTTCGTCTACCTGGTGCCGCCCGGCAGCGTCGACGAGGGTAAGGCGCTTGTCACCACCGGGGGCAACGGCAAGACCGTGCCGTGCGGCGTATGCCACGGCCCCAAGCTCGAAGGCTCGGGCGAGATCCCGCCGATCGCCGGGCGCACCGCGACCTATCTGTTCCGGCAGCTCAACGATATCCACGACAACACCCGCAAGGGACCGGGCGCTGCGATGATGCGGCCCGTGGTCGCGAAGCTGACGCAGCATGACATGATCGCGATCGCCGCCTATGTGCAAACCCTAGCGCCGTGACGGCAGGTTTCCGTAATCTCGGCAATCTGATCCCGCGCGATCGCGATCTGTCCAAAGTCGCGATCATCGATCTCGGCGGCGAGCAAGGCCCACGCGAGTTTTCCTTCGCGCAGATCGACGGGATGGCGAACGGCGTGGCGCCCGCGCTCCAACGTCGCGGCCTGCGGCGCGGCGACCGCGTCGCGATCCTTTCGGCCAATCGTGCCGAATATATCGCGGCCTATTACGGCATCATGCGCGCCGGCTTCGTCGCGGTGCCGGTCAATTTCAAATTCCCGCGCGAGACTATCCATTTTATCCTGCGCGATGCCGGCGCCAAGCTCGTGCTCTGCGACGCGACGCGCGCGGCGGATTGCCCGGATGATATCGCCCGCGTGATATTTGGTGCGCAGTTTGATGCCTTCCTCAACCATGGCCCGTTCGATGCCGTCGTGCCGGCCGAGAATGAGCCGGCGATGTTTCTCTACACCTCCGGTTCGACCGGCACGCCCAAAGGCGTCGTGCTGTCGCATCAGAGTCACATCTGGGTGGTCGAGACGCGGCTCGCGCCCGGCCTCGATCGCCATCGTTATCTGATAGCGGCGCCGCTCTATCACATGAACGCACTGGCGCTGGCGAAACTCGCCTGCGCGGCGCACGCCACGATCGTGCTGCTGCCGCAGTTTTCGGCGTCCGCCTATATCGAGGCGATCGGCCGCTACCGCTGCACCTGGCTCACCGCGGTGCCGCCGATGATCGCCATGATGCTGCGCGAGCACGCCCTGATGGCGGCGACCGATCTCTCCAGCGTCGCTTTCGTGCGCATGGGCTCGGCGCCGGTCAGCGCAAGCCTGATGGCGTCGCTGCACGCCGCCTTGCCGCAGGCGGCGGTGACCAACGCTTACGGCACCACTGAAGCTGGGCCGGTGGTGTTCGGCGCGCATCCGCGCGGACTGCCGCAGCCGGAGCTTTCGGTCGGCTATCCGCACCCCAAGGTGTCGCTGCGCCTCGTCGATGGCGCCAACCGCGACGCCGACCAGGGCGTGCTGGAAATGAAGTGCCCGGCGTTGATGCTTGGCTACCACAACCGCCCGGATGCCGATCAGCCGATCACCGCTGACGGCTACTACATCACCGGCGACGTGTTCCGCCACGACGGCGACGGCTTTCATTATTTCGTCGGCCGCACTGACGACATGTTCGTCTCCGGCGGCGAGAACATCTATCCGGCCGATGTCGAGCGCATGCTGGAGCGCCATCCTGACATCGCGCAGGCCGCCGTGGTGCCGATCGACGATCAGATCAAATGGCAGAAGCCGGTCGCGTTCGTCATCCGTAAACCCGGCCGCACGCTGAGCGAAGACGACGTGAAACGCTACGCGCTTGCTCACGCACCGGCCTATCAGCACCCGCGCTTTGTCTGGTTCGTCGACGACCTGCCGCTCGCCTCGACCAACAAGCTCAATCGCGGGGCGCTGACGCGGATGGCGGCGGAGCGGATGGCGAAGCACTAACCCCTTCGTCATTGCGAGGAGCCAAGCGACGAAGCAATCCAGCCGGCATCTCAGAACTGGATTGCTTCGCTTCGCTCGCAATGACGACCCTATTCAATTCTCTGCGGCATTCACCGTCTTCCCCGGCCACTTGCACAGATCGGCGATGATGCACTTTTCGCACAGCGGACGGCGGGCCACGCAGGTGTAGCGGCCGTGCAGAATGAGCCAATGGTGGGCGTGCAGCAGATACTTTTCCGGCACGACCTCCATTAGCTTCAATTCAACGTCGAGCGGTGTCTTGCCGACCGCAAGTCCGGTACGATTGCCGACGCGGAAAATGTGGGTGTCGACCGCGATCGTCGGCTCGCCGAAAGCGACGTTGAGCACCACGTTGGCGGTCTTACGGCCGACGCCCGGCAGGGCTTCCAGCGCCGCGCGGGCGCGCGGCACTTGGCAGCCGTGCTGTTCGATGAGTTGCTGTGAGAGCGCGACGACGTTTTTCGCCTTGGTGCGGAACAGCCCGATGGTCTTGATCAGGTCGCGGACCTTGGCCTCGCCGAGCTTGACCATCTTCTCCGGCGTATCGGCGAGCGCGAACAGCGCCGGCGTCGCCTTGTTGACGCCCGCGTCGGTCGCCTGCGCCGACAGCACGACCGAGACCAGAAGCGTGAACGGGCTGGTGTGCTGCAGCTCGGTGTTGGGCTCCGGATTGGCAGCGGCGAAGCGGCGGAACGCTTCCTCGATCTCGGCTTTAGTCCATTGCGGCAGCGCGCCTTTGACCGCCATGGCATCGGCCTTGGCGCCCGCTTTGACTGGCTTGAGCCGCGCCGCCTTGCCCTTGCGGGCCGCCCGCAGCCGCTGCTTGACGGACTTCTTGATGGTTTTGCGCGCCATATTTCCCGTATACTGAGGCCCATGAGCGAGAACAACGGCGACTCGGCCGCCGCGCCCGCCGACCCCAAGATTTTTTCCGCTGTGATCACACCGCACCGCTCGCTGTCGCCGCGCGGTTTTCTCATCCTCATGCTCTGCCTCGGCGCCGTGAGCTTTGTGTCCGGCGTGGTGTTCGTTTCGATGGGCGCGTGGCCGGTCTGCGGCTTCTTTGGGCTCGACGTGCTGCTTGTTTATGTGGCGTTCCGCGCCAATTTCCGCGCCGCACGCGCCTACGAGGTGGTCACCATCACGGCTTCGGAATTGACCGTGCGCAAGGTGAGCCAGCGCGGCGGCGTGCGTGAGTGGACGCTCAATCCGCTCTGGGTGCGGCTCGAGCGCATCGTGCACGAGGAGTTCGGCATCGAGCGGCTGTTTCTGGTTTCTCAGGGCCGACGGCTGTCGATTGCCGGGTGTCTCGGCGCGCACGAGAAGAAGAGCCTTGCCAAGGCGCTGTCGGCGGCTTTGGGCGAAGCCAAACGCGGGCCGACCCGGACGGTGTTTGAATAGGGAATAGCGACAGAAATCGGGTGGGTTGCCCCCTAGACGCAGCCTAAATGGGAGACAGAATGATGGAGGCTCCCATGCTGTCACCCGATCGCATCGCCAACCCGATGCCGCTCGCCGCCGCCGCCGCCGATTATGACGTCGTGCGCAAGGCCATCGGCCACATCCGCGGCCATTGGCGCGAGCAGCCTGAAATCGAAACTATCGCGGAGGCGGCCGGCGTCACGCCGACCGAACTGCATCATCTATTCCGCCGCTGGGCCGGGCTAACGCCGAAGGCTTTTCTTCAGGCGCTCACGCTTGACGGCGCGCGCCAGCTGTTGCGCGACTCAGTGAGCGTGCTCGACGCCACCTACGAAGTCGGTCTCTCCGGCCCCGGCCGCCTGCACGATCTGTTTGTCACCCACGAGGCGATGTCGCCGGGCGAATGGAAATCCGGCGGCGAAGGCTTGACCATCCAGTTCGGCTTTCACCCCTCCCCATTTGGCAGTGCGCTGGTGATGGCGACCGACCGGGGTCTCGCCGGCCTCGCCTTCGCGGACCCGGGCGAGGAACGCGCCGCGCTCACCGACATGAAGCGCCGCTGGCCGAAGGCGAACTACGTCGAGGACAGCGCGCGCACGGCGGCGCTCGCGCGGCGTATTTTCGATCCGGCGCAATGGAGCGCGCAACAGCCGCTACGCGTCGTGCTGATCGGCACCGATTGGGAGGTGCGAGTGTGGGAGGCGCTGCTGGAAATTCCGATGGGCCGGCTTACGACCTATTCGGGGATTGCCTGCAAGCTCGCCGCACCAAAAGCCGCACGCGCCGTCGGCGCGGCGGTCGGCAAGAACCCGGTGTCTTTCGTGGTGCCCTGTCACCGTGTCGTCGGCAAGGCCGGCGATCTCACCGGCTACCACTGGGGCATTACAAGAAAGCGCGCCATGCTGGGCTGGGAGGCCGGCAAGGTGGCGGCGTAGGCCGATTGACGCTATGGCGCCGATCCGTAATACCCCCTTCGGCGTTGTCCAAGCAGGACAGCGCAAGCGAAGGGACACGACATGCAGCAGCGTCGGCCGGTGATGCTGGTGGTTCTGGACGGCTGGGGCTGGCGCGAGGATCGCGCCGACAATGCGGTGCGCCAGGCCAAAACGCCGACCTTCGACCGCCTGTGGCAAACGGGGCCGCACGGGTTTCTGCGCACCTCCGGCAAGGACGTCGGCCTGCCGGACGGGCAGATGGGCAATTCCGAAGTCGGGCATCTCAATATCGGCGCCGGCCGCGTCGTGATGCAGGATCTGCCGCGCATCGATGCGGCGATCGCAAGCGGCGAGATCGAGCGTGCGCCGGCGCTCGTCGACCTGATCAAAAAACTCAAAGCAAGCGGCGGCACCTGCCATCTGATCGGCCTGGTATCACCTGGCGGCGTGCATTCGCATCAACGTCATGGTGCGGCGCTGGCCAAAATTCTCGACCGCGCCGGCATACCGACGCTGGTGCACGCCATTACGGACGGCCGCGATACGCCGCCGCAATCGGCCGGCGACGACATCAAGCGGCTCATCGCCGCGCTGCCGAAATCCGTGACGATCGCGAGCGTATCCGGTCGCTACTACGCGATGGATCGCGACAAGCGCTGGGATCGCGTCGAGAAGGCCTATAACGCTATGGTCGCAGCCGATGGGCCGCGCTTCGCCGATGCGCTCGCGGTGGTGGCCGACGCCTACGCCGGCAAAAAGTTCGATGAGTTCATTGTGCCCGCTGCGGTCGGCGATTATCGCGGCATGAAAGATGGCGACGGCATCTTGTGCTTCAACTTCCGGTCCGATCGGGTGCGCGAGATTCTATCCGCGATGCTGGACGACAAGTTCTCCGGCTTTGAACGCAAGCGCACGGTGCGCTTCGCCGCAGCCGTCGGCATGGCGCAGTACAGCAGCGAGCTCGACAAGCTGATGCAGACGATCTTTCCGTCGCAGGGTCTGGAGCACATCCTCGGCGAGGTCGTGACCGAGGCCGGCCGCAAGCAATTGCGCATGGCGGAAACGGAGAAATATGCGCACGTCACCTATTTCCTCAACGGCGGCCGCGAGGAGCCCTACGAGGGAGAGGATCGCATCATGGTGCCGTCGCCCAAGGTCGCGACCTACGATCTGCAGCCGGAAATGTCGGCGCCTGAACTGGCCGACAAGGCGGTCGGCGCCATCAGCTCCGGCAAATACGACCTGATCGTGCTCAACTTCGCCAATCCCGACATGGTCGGCCATACCGGCAGCCTGCCGGCGGCCATCAAGGCGGTGGAGACGGTCGATGCGGGTCTCGGCCGCATCGTCGACGCCGTACAAAAATCCGGCGGCGCTCTCCTGGTCACCGCCGATCACGGCAATTGCGAGATGATGCGCGATCCGGAAACCGGCGGCCCGCATACCGCGCACACCACCAATCCGGTGCCGTTGCTCCTGGTCGGCGCACGCAACCGCGCGCTCAATGCCGAAGGCCGCCTCGCCGATATCGCGCCGACCTTGCTCGAGCTGATGGAATTGCCGAAGCCGAAGGAAATGACCGGCACGTCGCTATTGCGGGCGGATTGAGGCAGCGAAGCTGCGCTGTCAGAACTGATTGTACGACGCGATCACGGCGCCGAGTTCGGGAAACCAAAGCACGAAATTCAGCGCCGCCAGCACCGCGATGATGAAGAGCGAAACGTGCGTCAGGCGATCCTGATCGATTACCGGCAGCGTGAATCTGCGCTCACCCGCATTACTCGGTCGAGCGCCGGAGCGGCCTGATTTTGCCGCGGATTTTAGATCGTATTTCGCAGTCGTCCCTGCGCTCCGATCAACATCCTGACGATCACGAGCCGACATTGGCGCCTCCTTGCGACTGAGAGTGATTGCCACATCGCAACGAGTCTGCCCGATCGGCCGCGACACCAACTATGCCGCGCGTCACAGCGAGTGACGGGCATGGTTTCGGTTCGGTGGTGTGATCGGCAGCACTGAACCGCAGCCTTCGTTCTGATAGGTGCAACGAAAGCTTGATTGCTACACGCAATGATTTAATCTGTCCGACGCACAACTCATAGCCTTGGGCGCGTGAGGACCAATGAAACGGATCGTCATTCTGATTGACGGCACCTGGAATAAGGAAGCCGGCACGGGAGATACCAATGTCGCCCGGCTCGACTGCAACGAGCAAATCGCCAAATTCATTAAATCGGCCGGTGCGGACGGCACCGTGCAACAAGTCTTTTATCATCCCGGCGTCGGGGCCGACGGAGATTTGGTGCAGAGGATTCTTGGGGGCGCGATCGGCCTTGGGCTGAAGCAGATCATCAAGGACGCCTACGAGGACGTAGTGAAACACTATGCGGAAGGCGACGAGATCTATCTGTGGGGATTTTCGCGCGGCTCGTATGCGGTCCGCGCGCTGGCCGGATTGATCGGGGCCTCGGGCATTCAGCGCCGCATCGACGATGGGCTGTTCGAGCTGGCGTGGCAGCACTACCGCGTGCAGCCGCTTGCACGGCAGCATCCGGAGACCTCAGGCGCCGGAGACAAGACGACCATCGAACATTTCCGCGCGGCGCAAAACGATTTTCATCGAACGCGCACCATCAAATGCGTCGCGGTGTGGGATACGGTGGGCTCCTACGGCATTCCGGCCGGCTTCGGGCTCGCCGCATTGGCCCGATATTTCACACTCTTCACGCTGGGATTTCACGATACGAGCTTCGGAGACCACGTCGAAGTCGGAGTGCATGCGCTCGGGATCGACGAGCACCGGCGGCCGTTTGTCCCGACTTTCTGGACCATCGCGAAAGGGCAGCAACCGCAGGGCCATGTCGAACAAACCTGGTTTGCCGGGGCGCATTGCAATGTGGGCGGCGGATACCCCGACAGCGGACTGTCGGACATGGCGCTCATCTGGATGATTGCGCGGGTGCAGGCGTTGACCAAACTGAAGTTCGACGCTGCCGCCATCAAGACCCATACCGCAGCCAAGGCCGCTGGTAGCGTGATCGATTCCACCAAGGGCTGGTGGCTCGATCATCTTTTGCCGCACTACCGGACCGTTTTGTCTCCCGACGCCATCTGCCACGGCTATTTATTCAGCAGCCGAAACGCAACCGAAGAACACATCAACGAGCGAGTGCACTGGAGCGTGATCGAGAAACGCCGCAACCCCGCGGCCTACAACCCGCCGAATCTGCCGCAAAATATTCCACCCGATAAGATCGCGGCCATCACCGCCGAAGAGCAGGCCTTGACCTAGGGGCGGAAAACGTCGGGGCGGCGCCACCAAATTATCATAGTTCCGGCGTCAAACTTTGATCGCAATTAAACGCACGGATCGCCAAACTTGACGCTCATTGTCATCGATTCGTTAAAGGTAGTTGCCTGCTGTAATTCGGTGGAGGGGATCATGTCGAAAATCTCCGGCCCGGTCGGGGCTGCTTTATTTGTTACGACGATTCTGGTGTCGGGCGCCGCCATTGGCATTTCAATCGGCAGCGCCCGCGCGGATACCTGTCTTGCGGCACCAAAGACGGCCGCGCCGGGCGGGCAGCATTGGTACTTTCACATCGACCGCGCGACGCGGCGGAAATGCTGGTATCTGCACGCCGCGGGGCAACTGCGCCATCGCGCAGCTCTTAGGCATCATGCTGTGGCAGCCGCCGATGCAGAAGCCGAGCCCGCGCCTGAAATCCAGAGCGCTGCGGCACCGGCCGCAGCGCTTGCGGCGCCCGCGCCATCCGCGGCGATGCCCGCCCCGATGCCGGGCAATGGTGCCGGCGACACCCCGCCCGCGCCGCATGTCACCGTGCTTGCCGTCAAGGCAGCCACGCCCTTTGTCGACACGACGGCATTGCCGCGACAGACCACATCTGAAAAGCCGCCGGCACCGCCGTTGCCGCAAACACTGCCGCGCGACGCGGCTACGCCGGTCATGGGCGCCACCGGTCCTGCCGCCACCGGTCCTGCCGCCACCGGTCCTGCCACCACCAGTCCTGCTGACAATGCAGACAGACACGAGCCACAAGGCAAAGCGGACGCCGCATACGATGCACCTGCGCAAGCCGCCGACGCCGCAAGGATGAGAACGGCGCAAGAGTTCATTCTGCTGGCGCTCGCGCTCGGCCTCGCGGCGGCACTGACGGCGATCGTCAGCAAGATTGTCGGTATTTATCGCCGGCCGAGAATTTCAGACGACCCGGATACGGCGTGGCTGGCCTATCAATCCAGACGGCGGCTCGAAACGGAAACCGGACGTGGCGAACAGGACGTTCCATTCGTCGATCCTCAAGATCACTATGGACTGGCCGATCTGCATGCGCAGCAATGGCTCGACCGATCCGCGCCGGCGCAGAGCCAAACATCGATGGGGCCACCGCGCATCGCGGATTTCACCCAGCCGGACTCGCCGCGAGCGAGCCTGACCGATATCGAACTGGCGCTGCGCGCGCTGCGGCAAGCCCGTCAACGCGGGGCGGCATAGTCGCTGCTGCGCAATCCGATCAGGGGAATTGGCCAAGCAGAGCGACGGCCGGATCGAAGTCCGCATACGCCGCCGTCAATATCACCGCGATCAGGACTCCAAGGGTCGCGAGCCAGGAGATGGCCTCGAACTCGCCGCTGGTCAGCAGCTCTACGTTCTTGGGCGCTTCCGACGGCTGTTTGAAGCCGTGCGGCTTGAGCTTGTCGGTTCTCATCGTGTCGCGCATTGGCATCATGCGACTCCCTTCAAACACGGCGTCGTGCAAAACCGAGGCCAATGAGGGCTCGCGTGATGGCCAGGGTCGCGAACCGATCGGCGCGAACGAACAGGAGAGCGCCGGTGGCCGCAATCAGCAGCGATACGCATTGTGCGCGCACTACTGCTCGAAACGACCGAGCGTCGGACGATGATTCGAGGATAGTGAAGCGTCACGCGTTCGGCTGTGACCCTCGGCACACGACCGGCACACGACCGGCACACGACCGGCACACGACCGGCACACGACCGGCACACGACCGGTGATTGTTTTCCAGCCGGTTCGCTGAAATCCACGGCGGAACCTGAAAGCAATCCTTTCAAATAAGTTAAAGGCGAACTGAACGAACGGCGGAACTGCCGATGACGCCGCGGTCGAAACGTTTAAATCAAGATTTAGCCGTATTGTGAGAGGCACTTAACCGCGATCACGTGACTTCAAGGAAAACGCCATGCACGCCCGATGGTGGAATGCGGCTGGACTGCTCATCGTCGGTCTGCTCGGCATCGGAGCTGTCGTTTCCAGCGGCGCGATCGCCGAAACCAAGCACGACAAACCGCCGCCCAAGCGCGCCGTCCAGCATCCACGCGTGGCGCCACGTTCGCTTGCCATCCAGCGCCGCGGACTCCCCAGCCAGCAGCCAAACGTCGGCAACCGCTTCAGGCAGGGAAACTTTGTGCGACCCGGAATCGGCGCGGCGCTCGGCCCGCGCGGCAACGGCACAGGACTGCGCGCATTCGGCCCGGGGGCGCGCAACCCAACGGCTGCGCTCGGCAACGGCCGGAACGTGGGCGCGCTTGGCGGACGCAACCCCGCCCTCGCCAATGGCAGGAATCCCGGCGCCATCGGGGCTCGCGGACGATTTGGCGATTTGGGTTACAGAGGTGGGTTCGGCGCCCACGGGCGATTTGCGAACTCCGGCAGCAGAGGCGCATTCGGCGCCCGTGGGCGGCAGTTCGGGGCGCTTTCGCGGAACAGAAATGTGAGCGGCCTCGGCAACCGGCTGCGCGGCGGCAATGGCGCGCCGCCCGGCACGCGTCTGATCGACATGCGGGTCATGCCGCTGCCGCCCGGCACAGGCCTGCCGCCTGTCGGCGAAACTCGCTTCGCGACGCGCCAGGTCGTGTTGCAGTTCGGACCCGAAGTGACGCCGCAGCAAGTGACCGCCACCGCGCAACGCTTCGGCCTTACCGTCGTATCGCAACAAAACATCGGCGCGCTGCGCCGTACCCTCTACACGCTCCGCATCAATAACGGTCAGTCGGTGCCGGACGTGATTCGCGAAGTTCAGGGCGCCGGACTTAATGCGGCGGCACAGCCCGACTACACCTATAGCCTGATGCAGGATCGCCGCAGCCCCGCTGCCGATCTCGGCGATCCGGCGCAATACATCGTGCAGAAATTCGACCTTGCCGCCGTGCATCGGATTACCGAGGGCAACGATGTCGTCATCGCATTGATCGATTCACGCGTCGATCTCAAACAACCGGATTTCGCCGACAGAATCGTCGACAATTTTGACGCTGGCTGCGGCCCGAACGCGCTGCCCGATACGCACGGCACCGGCATGGCGGGAGCGATCGCGTCGCATATCGGGCTGCTTGGCATCGCGCCGAACGCCAAGATCATGGCGATTTGCGCGTTCGGCGGCACCGGCGCCTCGGCCGAGGCCACATCGGCCAATATCATTCGCGGTCTCGATTACGCGATCCAACACGATGCCAAGATCATCAACATGAGTTTTGCCGGACCGCAGGATCCGGCCCTCGCCCAGGAACTGCAAGTCGCGCGCGAGAAGGGCATTCTCATCATCGCAGCCGCAGGCAATGCCGGACCGCAATCGCCCCCGCTCTATCCGGGCGCCGATCCGAATGTCCTGGCCGTCACCGCAACCGACGCGCATGACCGCTTGTTCACCGGCGCCAATCAGGGCGACTACATCGCGGTAGCGGCGCCCGGCGTGAATGTCCTGGTGCCTGCGCCGGGTGCCAATGTGCAATATACGACCGGCACTTCGGTAGCGAGTGCAAACGTCAGCGGCGTTGCGGCCTTGCTGCTCGCCGTGCAGCCAACGCGAACGCCCGAGGACATTCGCGACCTGTTGGTGCAAACGGCGAAGCATCTCGGCTCGGAAGGCACGAACCCGCAGTTCGGCGCCGGGCTGGTCGATCCGCTCAAGGCGCTGAACTCCACGCCCGAACTCGTGAGTCAGAAATCCACGCCCGCGGCCGACACGCCGCACGTGCTGATGGTCCACTGATCGATCGTGATCCTAGTATGACTAAGGGCTCGTCAGGGAATGAGTGAGTCGAATTTGTCACGGACGGGCAAATATTGGTTCTGGGGGATTCCCCGGAAGGAGTCGCGGTTTGTAGCGTTG
>Ga0208849_1000068_pt1 | contig 100627 bp, 87 predicted proteins | sample NGESurdeep072012_10_FD_184470 | JGI IMG/M metagenome (GOLD analysis project Ga0208849, IMG submission 184470) | Arctic peat soil microbial communities from Barrow, Alaska - NGEE Surface sample 53-3 deep-072012 (SPAdes) | ecosystem: Environmental > Terrestrial > Soil > Wetlands > Peat ...
CGATGGTTGGTGGAACGATGTTCCGCCGGTGAGTGATTCAGCGTGAGATATTTCCAGAGCCTTGGTCCTCAACCTCTCTGGCAAAAAAAGCGGTGCTCACGCACCGCCCAGGATAACTATGCCTTGACAAAGCCTTCTCTCTTATCGAGGGGCACCCGGCAACTGGCGCTGGCAATGGGGCTGAGGTCGTCGGCGGTGTAGCTGCAAGTCTGATTGTCGCCAGAATTGAAAGGATCGGTAATTGCTCGCTGCGCCAGGCTTCCGTTCGCGTTGCAGATTATCTCATCAGGTCTATGTGGCGCTGCTTCCTCCGTACAAATCCTTTCCAGATAAAAAGCACACAAGCTAGAACAATAAGTCCGCGACCCAATTCGAACAGTAAAGGGACCAATGGGCCACTCAAATGAAAGATAAAACTGGCCATCCCGAATACGAAGAAACATATCATTGCGCCGACCAGTAGGAGAGGGGCGAGCCTCGACCCGGGATGTTTTTTGGCTCTAAGATACAGGGGATAGATCGGCGTAAGACAGAATATCAATAGTATGGCAACAAACAGCCTTGTGCCACTTAGCGCCTGGGTAGCAGTGGGATGAAACATCATCCAAACCAGTAATACCGAACAGCTTATCGCCAAAAGTATTATTAGAACGATTCTCTTTTTATAGGACATAAGACCACCCTCGCTTTCGCGCTACTTTCCCATGCAAGCTGTCTCCCCGTCCCAGATAGACGAATATTTTATGGCCTGGTTGACGCCCTCATTGAGTGATTCTACCGCGAGCACACTACCCTCGCATTCCAGCATTAGGGGCCCAGTAAAGGCACAGCCAGCGACTACGTTACTTAGGCTAACTCCTGATACGAATGTAATTATTTTGCTGTTATGCTCCGCTTCGTTTCGGACCTGTGTGGCGCACTGGTCGTACTTGAGGATCGGATCCGCCGGTTTGGGTACTGGCGGCGTAACCGCGTTATTTGCGGGACTGCTTCCGCCGCTTTGACCGTTTCCGCTGCATGCTTGACCCGAAGGACAGCCGGCACCGGCAGGCGGCGAGGGCGGCCCGCAGTTCGCCATGCAACTCGCTGCTGGATTCGGATCGGGAGCGCATGCATTATTCGCGCAGCCGTGACTCGTTACGTGAAAAAGACAGCCAGGACAGACAACCCGGGGACAGACGGGACGTTCCCCAGTTTTCCGAAACCCACTGGGATATTTCCCGTCTGCGCACCATTTCCTCGCCTGCCCTTCCTACTATTGACCTCATTTTCCAAATCCCGCATAACTAGCAGCAGAGGACACTCCAAGAAAGAGTAGCCAAAAATGGCACTAACTTATCCAGGACGTGACCAAGACCCGTAACTCCTTTGCCGACCGGATTTTACCCGCAACTCATTCGTTCCAAAAGATCGGAGATTTCGGAGGCGCCTAAATCTATGATTCCAATGCCCCGGCCAAATAGGGGGCAGGGGCCCCTTTGCTAAACCTTGAGTTCACGCGACCCCGCTGTCCCCCCCAGCGGCTGCCAAGAGCGCTGATGATTTAAAAGCAGGTGAAATACTCTGACTATGAATATTCTGACTAAATGAGCCGACCAAGGTGCTGGGCGGCTCTATCGCAACTCCAACGACACCACATCGCCATCGGCTTTCCCGCCAGCCTTGTAGTTCACGATGACGGCGCGACGGCCCCACTCGCATGAAAACTCGTCGGCTCCTACGAGGACCAGAGATTTATAGTCCCCTGTCCGCAGCTTCAGAGTTTTTACGCCGATCGCGACGGTTAAAACTGCTACAGGAGGGTGAGAGCAATCAATTCTGGTGAGAGTTCCTTTCAAGAATTTCACTGGGCGCTTATCTGGCTGAATGGGCTGGTCCTCGTGCGGAGACGATTCTGCCTCATCCGACTGCTTTGACTCCTCATCGGAAGAAGCCAAAGACGAAGACGAAGATGACCCGGGTTGATTGGCCCAATACACGGTCGCCGATGGGGGACCTCCCGGTTGCGGCAGGACGCCGTATTTCTTTAACGTCGGCAAGTCCTCCAGATTTTTTCGCGCGGCCTGCGCAATCTGTGGATCGGCGCTGCCGCTGAGCCTGTTCAACAACGCCGTGGCATCGTCCCATTTCTTTCCCGCCATATCTATGCGGGCCAGATTCAGTAAATAAGTTCCATTGCGGGGACTGAGTCGTATCGCGGGCTTTATCGCATCCAGCGCAGACTGGTTTCCTCCTCCTTCGAGGCGCGCCATGGCGAGCATGTTGTAAGCCTCGGCAAATTCGGGATTCCAATCAATGACGATGCGCAAATCAAGCATCATATTCGGGAGTCCCGGAATAGGATCGCCGCTGACCGGGGCTTGCTGGTATTTCATCAGCGCCAAATAGTAGTGGACCCACGGATCTTTAGGATCCATGAGCGATGCCTGGGCCAATTCAGCCTTGGCTTGTTCGTAGTCCTTATCCTGCATATAGGACCACGCCAGTGCACGGTGGGCAATCGCATTTTCCAGCTTTGGATCGTCACTCATCGCTTTCAATTGTGCGATGGCTTGTTGCCGGCGCTCGGGCAAACGAAGCTCCATTTCGGCGACGGATGCCTGGGCTTCTGAATCGGAAATTTGCGCGAAGCTTGTGCCAATGTCTTGTGCGTCTGAGGTCGGCAGGTGCGAAATCTGATATGCGGGAGAGCCAGGATCGAAAGTCTTCGTGTCGGGTTGTTTGGAGGCGTCCAGCGCAAGGAGTAAAGGAGTCAGTGATTTGAAATAATCTTTCACGGACTGATCAAGCTGGGCCACGGACATGCCGTAGGCTTGCTGGATGGCCTGCGGAACAGGCACTCTCTGATTCTGTACCAGATCGAAATACGTTCCGGTTTCGGCTAATTTATTTTTGTTTAGCAGGTAATGTACGAACATCCACGACTGCGCGTAGAAGAGAGTGTGATGCGTCCCTTCCTGATATCCCGCCTTGTATTCGTGCATGTTAAACAGATCGGGAATTGACAGCCACACGGGAGCCGTGAGCAATTCGGTAAGCGACCGGGGAGGATTGCGCTTTTGAATCTGGTTGCCGAGAATGTCTTCATCCCAAGTCGCGCCAAGTTCTGGGTCGCCGCCGATGCCCGCTTGATTGTTGTCCAGATGGATGGAAGAAAAATACTCCGCGAAACCTTCGTCGAACCAGGGCTGCGTCGGCGGATAGTTATAGCTCAAGAAGTAGTGGGCGAATTCGTGAGAGACCGCGCGCCAGCTCTCAGGCTCGAACAAATCGAGGACGATGTAATCGCGATCTGGTCCGCCGAGAAAAAACCCCGGCGCAGACGCCTGTTGGGTTGGCGCAACGTCCGAATATTCCTTATCTGTTCGGAAGGCAATGATTTCCAGAGGCTCGGACATGTTTAGCTTCCTTCTTAACAGAAGCTGTCCGAAAACAGCGCGCATTTGCTCTAACCGGACTACGGCCTCGCGTCCATGCTTCTCGTCCGCATCGGTGAGAAGCGAAAAATGGTCAGAGCTTATGCGAAGCCACTTGGATGTGGGGGCCTGGGCAGCTTGCGCGGGGGAAGCGCAGGATAGGCCTGCCCATAAAGAAAGAACAAAAACGATCTTCCGCACAAAAATATTGCGGGGATGCATGGATAGCGCCAGGAGCGTTGCAACCTTTGAGAAAGATGCTATCACGGGAAGCGGAGTGCACTGGCGGAAGCACCACTAGCTTTATTCAATGGAGCACCGGGCGTCCCCGCCCGGCATCACGGGCGCGACCCCCGTCTCTCCATTGACATTAAGCTTCTGGAGTTTCGTGAGCGCCCATTCCGCCGATTGCGCGACCACTTCGTCTTCGTCAGTCTTCAAATTAGTGAGTGCAGTCACGAAATCGCGATTGCCGCTGTTGCCCATGGCAATCACAGCATTGCGCCGCAGCCCGGTGCGCTTCGCGCGCTTGATCGCCGAGCCTCGAAACTTTTCCCGGAATTCGTCTTCGCTCATGTTGGCGAGCCATTCCAAAGCTGGATTCACCAAGCCCTCCCGCGGTTGAAACTCGGGTGCGATCGTGATGGGGGATTTTCGGTTCCACGGGCAGACATCCTGACAAATGTCGCAGCCGAAAACGTGACGTCCAATTCCCTCGCGCAAGTCCTCGGGAAGGTTGCCCCGCTTCTCGATGGTGAGATAGGAAATGCAGCGAGTCGCGTCGAGTTCATATGGCCCGATGAAAGCGTTGGTGGGGCATGCGTCAATGCAGCGCGTGCAGGTGCCGCACCGGTCCGCGGCGGGAAGATCGGGCTGTAGCTCAAGCGAAGTCAGAATTACGCCGAGAAATAACCACGACCCAAGCTGCTGATTCAGGATGCATGTGTTCTTGCCAATCCATCCAACGCCGGCGTATTTGGCGTAGACGCGTTCGACGATGGGACCGGTGTCAACGTAGCTGCGCGTGATTAGGCCTGGGGAGGTGGCTTTGAGGGCGACCTCTACCTGACGTAATCGCCGCAGGACTGCATCGTGATAATCTTCTTTGCCCCAGGCATAGCGCGATATCCATCCTTGGTTTGGCTCGCGTTCTTCAATTGAGTAGGGCGGGGATGTGTTGTAGTTGATCGCGCAAACGACGACGCTGCGTGCCCAGGGGAATGTGTGGGCTAGCGACGCACGTTTTAGCTGCCCTGCCTCATCTCGTGACTCGAGATATTTCATTTCACCTGCGCGGCCAGCGTCAATCCATTCGGGGAAGTGCGCGAGTTCGGGATGATCGCGTAACTGCGCGACCCCGGAGAGTTCGAAACCAGCATCATGAGCTGCGCGCTTTACAAGTTCCGCAATTTCGTCTGTATGCATTTACTTTCAAGATTGGTCATCCTGAGCGCCTGTTCTTCTTCGCTGGCGAAGAAAAACCAAGTCGAAGGACCCCCGCCGCACCCCGCGGCGTGAAGCTCCTGCCGGGGTAGGGATGCTTCGACTCCCTGAGCTTCCGCAAGCGGAAGCTCAGCTTCGCTCAGCATGACAATTTTGGACCAATCTACGGCTGTTCCGCCAGGTAGGAGTCTTTATATCCCAAATAATTATTTGCGTAACGCATGATCGCTTCGTGATCTTTGTCTTCTAGCTTGCGGTGGAACTTTCCGGGAGATCCCATCCACAGAGATCCCGGTTCAACGATGGTCTTCTCTGGAATCAAGGTTCCCGCCGCGACGATTGATCCGGCGCCGATGCGTGCGCCATTGAGAATGATGGACCCCATTCCGATAAGACAGCGATCTTCGATGGTGCATCCATGTAACGTGACCGTGTGGCCGACTGTGACGTATTCGCCGAGAAAGACCCCGTACTGTACTTTCATGCCGTGCAGGACGCTACAGTCCTGAATATTCGAGTAGGCGCCAATGCGAATCGAATGAACGTCACCGCGGACGACAGCGTTCATCCAAATGCTGGCATGTTCGCCGAGGATAACGTCTCCGATGACTTGGGCCGAGTCGTCAATGTAGCAGGAGGCCGGAATGGTCGGGGTGATGCCTTTGTAGGCGCGGATCATTATTTTGAAGTTTCTTCTTTCGTGATCCCTAATCGTTCAGACATTTCTTCATAGAGAAATCCTTCGCCGACGCGATACGGCTGCACCCACTCGCCATCAATCACAAACTGCGGGATGGCCCGCTTGCCAGTCCGCTTGACAACTTCTTCCGCCGCACCGGGAGTCTTTTCTATGTCAATATCGGTGAAAGAAATGTTGTGTTGCTGTAGAAAGCGTTTGGCTGTGCGGCAGTCAGGGCACCAATAAGCGGAGTAGACGGTAAGCTGCATTGTTGTTTAAGTGTAACCGAGCTATATCCAATTGCGGACTAACGCTAATCCCTAACATTGTCATTCCGAATCGCTTTAGCGGTGAGGAATCTGCTCTCCCGAGGGGAACAGCAGATTCCTCGCGCGATACGCGCTTCGGAATGACAAAGTCGGGGGTGGATTGACTGTGTGATATATTATGGTATATATCAGACTGAGGAAGCCGATATGCCCCGCACAGCCAAACTTTTTCGCAATGGACGCAGTCAAGCCGTACGCCTGCCTGCCGAATATCGTTTTGAGGGCTCGGAAGTCTTCGTCCGGCGCGACGAGTCCACTGGCGACGTCATTCTTTCGCGAAGGCCAGAATCATGGGAGGATTTTTTTGAGCTCGTGAAGATGACAAAACTTCCGGAGAATTTCTTATCTGAGATCCCAGACCTTCCGCCTCAGAAGCGGAAGTTATTCTGATGTCGGTTCGATATATGCTTGATACCGACATAGCGAGTTACATCATCAGTGACAGGTTTTCCAAACTGCGTGAGAAACTACGCGAAGTGCCCATGAGTGACGTGGGTGTGTCTGTGATAACGGAAGCAGAATTGAGGTTCGGCCTTGCCCGCAAACCGGATGTTTCACACTTAGCGTTCATTATCGAAGATTTCCTGTTGCGCGTCGAAATCCTTCCATGGGATTCGAATGCCGCTAAGTCATACGCAAACTTGCGGGCTGACTTGGAGCGGGAAGGGAAATTACTCGGCAGCATGGACATGATGATCGCAGCGCACGCACTGGCGGCTGGCCGGGTATTGGTCACGCATGACCAAGGTTTTCGTCGAGTCAAGAAGCTGAGAATCGAGGATTGGAGCAGAGGCAAGGAATTTAGTTGAGCCATTGCACTGGAAACGGAGGGGCTGATGAAAGCCGGTTGGAGCGGGAACGGACACTGTACCCAGGACCCGAGCGTCGCTGCAATTTGGACCTTCGCTGGACTTCGAAATGTCGATCTTGGCGGACAGTCCGAACTAGACCTTGGTTACGGTCAAAGCCTCATAAAGACCAATTCCTTCCTGCTTTCCGCCAGGGACCGATCCCTTATGAGCGGCCTGCAATACCGAGATGAAGAAAACCATAGCTGCTATCTCGTGGACCGAAAAATTCAGCCAATATTTCCTGACAGCAATGATCAGCGTCAGTCATGCATCGAGCGCCTCCAGAATGCGCTATTAGCATTTCAACTCCTTAAGCCTCTGCAGACGTCTGGCTTTATCTTTCAAGGTCGCGAAGGAGCCAACGCGACTCTACATCTGGAGAAGACAACCTTAAGGCTACCGATGGAGGCGGGGACGTGGGCGCGAATGCGCCGCTTCGACAGGGAATTTCTCGACCGCGTCCCGGGATTTATCCAAAAAGTTAAGCGAGTTATGGAGGGAACGGAGGTCGAGAAAAAGAACGCCCTTTTCCTGCTTCAATTAGCTCTGGAGAATCCTCATCCCCTTATCTCCGGACTCTTAGCGGTGATGGGTATGGAGGCTATCTTGGACAGTTCCGACCGATATGAGTTTCGGACGAAAATCTGTAGCCTCGTGGGGTCTTCTACGTCGGTTTTTCCGGATTGGAACTCTGCTGTTTTTCCGCCCCCGCCCAAAACTGTGGATATGGTGGCAATTGACCTGTATATGTTGCGCAGCAAGCTAGCTCATGGTGCTGGCTTACGAAAGGCTGCGATCGATAAGAAAACCCCGGTGGATCTTCTCCAAAAAGTCTCGTTGGCCTCTGACCTCGAACCCACCACGTACGCAATATTCCTCGCGGAGGCCGCGATCTATTTGTTGTGCCAAGTTTTGCAGACGATTCTATAAATTGGAGGCGGTCTTGGCCGCTTCTTCAATTTTTCCGTAGAGCAAAGCAAAAGCCGCCAGCTTTTGGCTGACGGCTGAGTGCTGAACGCTGAATGCTTGCCCTACCTACTCTCGTACAGCAGCACGCCCTCGGTTTCCTTCGAGTCTACCGGGCGGTAGAACAGTTTGTTTCCTTCCAGGAAGACTTCTATGAACGCTGGCCGCGTGGTGATTGTTCCTTGAATCAGCGCCTCTGATAACGGGTCTTCGATGTATTTTTGAAGAGCCCTGCGCAGCGGACGCGCTCCGTAGCTGCGGTCTCCCAGGGTTTGGCTGAGAATCCACTTTTTGGCTTCGTCTGTGACGGTTACGGTAATGGATTTCTGTGCCAGGTTCTGATTCAGCATGGTGACCATGAGCTCAAGAATCTGGATGAGGTCGGCCTCGCTCAGCGCGCTGAACAGAATGATCTCGTCTAGACGGTTGAGAAATTCTGGATTGAACGTGCGCTTGACTTCCTGCTTCACCAAGTCTTCGACTTTTTCGGAGATCATGTCTTCCTTGCTCGACTGAAAGCCCAGGCCCTCGCGGCGTTGCAGGTGACGCGCTCCGATGTTCGAAGTCATGATGATGATCGTGTTCTTGAAATCAACCGTGTTGCCCAAGCCGTCGGTGAGCTGTCCGTCTTCAAATACCTGTAGCAGGATGTTGAAGACATCGGGATGAGCTTTCTCTATTTCGTCTAAAAGCACAACCGAGTAAGGCGCGCGTTTCACACGCTCGGTAAGCTGACCGCCTTCTTCGTAGCCGACGTATCCGGGAGGCGAGCCAATCAGCTTCGATACCGAATGCTTCTCCATGAATTCGGACATGTCAAAACGAATCAGCGACTTTTCGCTCCCAAACATGAAGTGGGCCAGGGTGCGCGCCACTTCGGTCTTTCCGACTCCTGTCGGTCCGAGGAACAAGAACGAACCAATCGGACGGTTCGGGCTTTTGAGTCCCGCACGTGAACGGCGAATCGCGCGCGCCAGCGCGACGATGGATTTATCCTGCGAGATGATGCGCTTGTGCAACTCTTCTTCGATGCGCAGCAGCTTCGCCGATTCTTCTTCTTTGATGGACATGACCGGAACGCCGGTCCAGCGCGAGACTACGTCTTCGATGTCTTCGCGGCCGACGACGCCCGTGGCTGATTCGTCCAAATGATATTTTTCGCGAAGAGCGCGCAGGTTCTCGCGCTCCTTGCGTTCCTCGTCCGAATAGAAGCGTGCCTTCTCGAATTCGTGATTCGCGATGGCATTTTCCATTCGGTGCACGATGAACTTGATCCGCTTCTGAACCTCGGTGATCTCCTCCGGCAGGGAAGTCTGGCGCAGCTTCACGCGCGCGCCAGCTTCGTCAATCAGGTCAATAGCCTTGTCCGGTAGAAAACGGTCCGGGATGTAGCGGTTGGAATGTGAGACTGCAAAGTTGATCGAGTCGTCGGTGTAAGTGACGGCATGAAACTTCTCGTAGCGGTCTTTGATTCCAAATAAAATTTTGGTTGCATCAACCTCGTTCGGTGGCGGAACTTTCACCGACTGAAAACGCCGCTCAAGTGAACGGTCTTTCTCGATGGACTTACGATACTCGCCCGGGGTTGTAGCTCCGATACACTGAATTTCTCCGCGAGATAATGCCGGCTTCAGGATGTTGGCGGCATCGAGCGAGCCCTCCGCCGAACCCGCTCCGACAAGAGTATGAAGCTCGTCAATAAAGATGATGGAATTTTGAGACTCCATCAATTCCTTCATGATGGTCTTGAGGCGCTCTTCAAATTGTCCGCGATATTTGGTGCCCGCGACGATCAGCGACAAATCCAAGGCGAGAATGCGTTTGTCGGCAAGAAAAGACGGAACTTCGCCGTCTGCGATGCGCTGCGCTAATCCTTCAACAATTGCGGTTTTGCCGACTCCAGGCTCTCCGATCAGCACCGGATTGTTCTTTGTTCTGCGGCACAAAATCTGTATAACGCGTTCGAGTTCGCCATCGCGACCGACCAGCGGGTCGAGCTGATTGTCCATCGCCGACTGCGTAAGGTCCCGCGAGAATTCACTTAATAACGAAGACTCACGCTGACGCGCGGGTTGAGATTTTTCCTGGCTGGTACGGGCCAGTTCTTCGCGAATCGTGGATAAACGCAATCCCCGTTCGTGCAGGATTTCGGCGGCGAAGCATTTCTCTTCTCTTAGTAAACCCAAAAGCAGATGTTCAGTTCCAATGTGTTTGTGCGAAAGGCGTTCCGCCTCTTCTGCGGCATAAGCTAGAACCCGCTTGCATTCATTGCTCAGCGGCAAATCAACCGACGTGGAAACCTTTTCCCGGATGGTGGTGTGACCTTCGATTTGCTTGCGAATGGATTCAACGGAAGCATGAGAACGCAAAAATCTGTTCGTAAGGGCCTTATCTTCGCGTAAAAGTCCTAATAAAAGGTGTTCCGTCTCAATGTAAGGAGACCCGAATTGGCTGGCTTCATAGCGAGCAAAAAATATGACGCGCCTTGCCTTTTCCGTATAACGTTCAAACATATAGCCCTTTCCCCCGAATTCTAAGAGAGGCTGCCGTTCGTAACGAATCGCGCCTTCCACGAACCCTGTGGCCTATTAATCACTGATGCAATCGGGATGCCAACGGTTCCCGACTCTGAATAGGCTGCCGGTACCTGGGAGGCAGTTACCGAAGAACCTACTAAAGATTATAGAAGCAATGAATTGCGAACCTTCGAGTGCGATGGATTGTCTATCCGTCCCCCATTGACCATTTCGTCACGTTGCCGACGAATTGTCAATCGCCGTTCCGTGCTATCCCACTAACGTTTCAGGTGCGACTTCCTCAACCTGCCCACCCTGCAACCGCAAGACACGATGGCAGCGTCTTGCAAAAGCAAAATTGTGTGTGGCAATCAGAGAAGTTAATTGATATTCCCGATGCAAACGGGAGATCAATTCAAACACCGAATCGGCGGTGCGGGCGTCCAAGTCTCCGGTCGGCTCATCGGCAAGCAAGAGCTTCGGGCGGGTGATGAGCGCTCTCGCCAAAGCGACTCGCTGTTGTTCGCCCCCGGAAAGCTCCCCGGAACGGTGATGCGATCTCTGCGCCAAACCCACTTCTCCGAGCCATCGCGCAGCTTCTGGTTCTACTTCGCGCCACGAACGTCCCCGGAGGAGCAATGGCATTCCGACGTTTTCGAGGGCTGTGAATTCCGGAAGCAGGTAATGAAATTGCCAGACGAAACCGATTTCGCGGTTACGAAAATCGGCGGCGTCATTCTCGGAAAGCTTGCTCAGTTGCAAGTTCGCGAAGTATACGTCTCCCGACGAAGCACTATCAAGAGCGCCGAGGATGTGCAACAAGGTACTCTTGCCTGCCCCCGATTCGCCAACAATCGCGAGCATTTCTCCCTGCGCAACCTGGAACGACAGATTTTCAAAGAGCACGAGGTGCGATGCCGAAGTTTGGAAAGACTTCTTTAAACTATCAACCCGCAATATCACTTGTCTTGTTAGATGCAGTGGGGATGCTCCTAGTCTCAAATATCAGACGGCAACAGACTGAAGGCAACAGAAAATAAAAGCAACAGACGTGTGCCGCGAGGCGATGAATTGACGTGCGACGGTCTACAAAAACCACTTAATAAATCTATTTGATATAACCAATTCCAGCCAGGAACGCCTTTTCTTTTGTGTGTGCGTCCGCATTAGCCGCCGGATCCGGATCAAATGGGCCTTGCTCCTGAGCATGAGGGTCGAGGTTGCGTGACAATATGTGGCCGACTCCTGGATACACATGAAGTTCGCACGTTCCTCCAACCTGTTTCGCCCGCTCGCAAAACTTTTGGACGCCAGGCAGTGGCGTTTCCGTATCGGCTGCTCCTTCGATGATGGCAATTGGAGGCAACTGCCTGGTGATGTTTTCTGCCGGAGAGATGTCCTTCACTTTGGCGCGGCCGCCTAATAAAATTTCGGGCCAGTGATCGTTTACGATCGAGACGGCGGGCGAGAGAAGAATTAGTGCGTCGGGCACGGAGCTTATTTTGCTTTCTTCACGATGGGGAAAGACGGCACTTGCGGCTGCCAGGTGTCCGCCCGCCGAGATTCCGTAGACTGCGACACGATGAGGGTCAATCCCAAGTTCGGCGGCATTCTGTCGGACCCACCGAATTAAATCTCGCGCATCCGACATTGCTTCTAGCGGCGTTACGCTTTTCTGATCTGAGAGGCGGTAGTCCCCGGCGATGGCGACCATCCCGAATCCTGCGTACCATTTGGCATCGTCATAGGTCCATTCGGGGCTGCCAGCGTTCCAGCCACCACCGTGCAGTAAGACGATCACCGGACGCGATTTTCCTTTCGCGGGTTCTTCAACCATGAAGACATGTCCCTTGAGGTCGGTCGCGCCAACAGTTTTGTACGTCCGAATACTTGGCTGTATGTCTTTCTGTTGAGAATTGGCAATCCCCGGAAGGCCAAGAAATAACGCGAGGATTGGCAATGCGACTCGTGGGTTCATAGTTGTCGGATTAATCGTGCTGACATGAAGGACAAGATTTTGGATTTCCGCGCAAAACCCCGTGGGCTTCGCTCACCTGGACGGACGAGGGCGTCCGTCCCCACGTGGGCTTAGGACGGAACGCCTGCGCCGTGCCCCGGCTGCGGCATCGCGGCTGCGGTGGTCGCTGCCGCGGCTTCGTTCAGTATCCGGTGATGGATGGTGAACAGCGCTAATTCCAGCCGATCCGAGACTCCGATCTTGTCGTAGACGTTGCGAAGATAATTCTTGATGACTTGTTCGGTCGTGCCCAGCTGCGTGGCGATTTCTTTATTCTTGTATCCCTGAACGATCAGCGCAACGATACGGAGTTCTTTTGCGGTGAGACGATCGCGGACGCGCAATCCAACCATATCGTTCTCGGTCAACTCGCTGGGGACGGCAATGTCCTGCACCCAATTTTCGCCGCGAGCAACTTTGCGGACGCAATCCACCAGAGCCGCGCTGGTCACGTTGCGATACACCACTCCATTCGACCCCGCGCCCATGTAGCGTTGCGCGCTTTCGCCAGTGTCGGCCAGTACAATCACTCGGGTCTTCGCTTTGGTGGCGGCGGCTAGAATTCCATTGAAGTCGGAATGAAATCCGCCCGCAACAATGAGCACGGCGGCGCGGAATTTATCCAGCGCCATGAACATCTGTTCTTGTGTCTGCGCCTGGGCCACTATGCGCATTTCGTCTTCGACCGCCAGCACTTTGGCGATCCCCGCCCGAAAGATTGCCTGGTTATCGGCCAGAATTAATTTCAGCATCGCGTCAACACCTCAATGTTACTCGTGACGAACGAAATCGTAGGAATCAATCACACACGCCACACCGTGCGTTTCCGAAGTCTTGCCTCCAGCAGTGGGCTCATCTCTCCGCACAACACGGCCGCTGCACTTAACCATTACAGGTTCTTTGGCGCCGGTCACTTCTGGCGGCAATGAAATCTCAAACTCCACATTCGATCCGATCTCGAGATTCGCGTCGGCGCGAATGTAAACTCCGGCCGCGCTAAGATTGCCGGTCATTCCGCTGTGTTCTCCGCCCTCTTCTGCCCGGTGAATCTTGATGGGCAGTTCTAAAGGGAATCTTTTTCCCGTCCGTGCTTCGGACACAAGACCTCCTCGCTCCTGACCATTCTTATCGGCAAAAGCCAGGTCCGCGATATATTTCTCCTAGTAGAATCCGATGAATCGCTCAGGGGCGGTTATATCATGGAAGGCCCGTCTGGTAAAAGCCTGTTAATACGGGGATTTAGGTAGGAAGTAGGTTCCTGACGGGCGAGATGGTCGTTACCGAGCGAATGAGGGGGAAATCCTATGGCAAATGTCGGATTCAATGGGGTGCGCGTGCTAGCGCTCGAAAGCCGGCGGTCCAAAGAAATAGGGCAATTAATTGTTAATAACGGAGGAGTTCCGACGGTTGCGCCGTCCACGCGGGAAGTCCCGGAGTCGAATCCCGAGGAATTGAAGTTCGCTGCCAGCCTGTTGCAAGACGAATTCGCAGTCGTGATTTTCATGACCGGTGTGGGCACACGCGCGCTAGCGCAAGCTGTGGAACCGATATGCTCCCGCGCTCAGTTTGTGGCCGCGCTGAGTCGAACAAAGGTAGTTGCCCGCGGTCCCAAGCCGGTCGCGGCGCTGCGTGAGTTGGGCGTTCCGGTGACACTCGCCGTGCCCGAACCAAATACATGGCGCGAGATTTTGCAGGTGCTCGATCAAAATAAAGGGACGGTGCCGCTAGACGCAAAAAAGATCGCAGTTCAGGAGCACGGCGAGCCCAGCCCGGAACTTTACGCCGGACTCCGGGAGCGCGGGGCTGAGGTCGTTGCGGTCCATGTTTATCAGTGGTCGTTGCCCGAGGACACGGCGCCGCTGCGGGAAGCCGTTTTCGCCCTTTCGCGCAAGGAGTTTGACGTTGCCATGTTCACGGCGTCGGTTCAACTTATTCATCTGCTCCAGATTGCGGAAGGGATGGGCCTGCGCGATGACGTGTTGCGCGGATTGAATACCGCAGTCATTGCTTCGATCGGTCCGGTGACATCTGAGACGTTGCGGAAGCATGGGGTTGGAGTGGACCTGGAGCCAACGCATCCGAAGATGGGGTTTCTGGTGAAAGAGGCTTCGGAACAGAGCGGAGCGTTGTTGACGCGGAAACGGAAGGGCTAACCTATCCTTAAACTCAGTACGCGCTCAGGTAGAAATCTTAAAACCTACCGTGCCCTCGCCAGCACCAGCGTTACATCGTCCGGCTGCTCGTGATCGCCGATCCAATCGTCCACGGATGCGGTTACCATTTCCGTGATTCGTTCCAGCGGCAAATCGCGATTCTCCTGCACGATATCAATGAGACGGTCTTCGCCGAATTCGCCAAATTCATTTTCCGGCTCGGTTACGCCATCGCTGTAGGCAATGAAGATATCGCCGCGCCGAAGCTGGGCCGACGCTTCGTCGTAGTTCACCCGTTCGAACATTCCTACGACAGTGCCCCCTTGATCTAGTTTTCGTAGCGAACCTTGTTCGCTCAAAATGATTGGCGGGAGATGGCCTCCATTGCTGTAAGTGAGCCTTCTCTGGTCGCCCTCGTAGATCGCAAGAAACAATGTCGCGTATTTCTCCATCGGCGTGCTTTCGTAAAGCTGATGATTCAGTAGCGAGAGCAGGGTTCCCGGCGATACCTCAGCCCCTTGAAGACTGGAACCGAGACTCATGCCTGATCCGTGGCCGCCCACCGTGACCGGTTCCCGCAACATTGGAATGCCTTCGAGACTATAAGCCCGCACCGCGGAATGAATAGTCGCCATTAGCAACGCGGCCGAAATCCCCTTTCCACTGATGTCGCCCACCGCAAGAAGAAGCCTGTCAGAATCCAGTTTCAGGAAGTCGTAATAATCTCCGCTAACAGTTCGCGCGGGACGGCAGAATCCGTAGACTTCCAAAGAAGGCAGTTGCGCAATCTGCCGGGGAAAAAGTTGGGCTTGGACTTCTTGTGCGATAACCAGTTCATTCTCCAGCCGCTGCTTTTCCTTTTGCTCGCGAATTAATTGTTCCAGCGATGCGGTCATCGAATTGAAGGAGTTTGCCAGCGCCGCTAGTTGATCGCTGGACCGTACCGGAATTCGATGGCTGAAATCTCCGCGATTGATGTGCTGGGTAGCTTTGTAAAGCTGGGCCACGGCTCCCGTCACCGAACGGGTGAGCCGGTAGCCAACTAACAGGGCGACCAGTTCGATCAAGGCAAAAACAATCGCAACAATGAACAGGCTATATTCGATGGCAGGCGCGAATTCTCCGAGCGCGCCGAATAGGCTGTCATAAAGTTTCGACAGCCGGGTTTGAACGCTAATGGCGGCGGGACTGTTGTGTTCTCCAGTATCCCAGTCCACTACCTTCACCGCCGTGGCGAAGCTGACCTGCTTATCCATCGCCCGGGCGGGATCAGGGATTGTGCCCGTTGTGATGGTCGGCGCAGGGAGGTCCTTGCCAGTATCGAGCAGATAAATGCCTTGCGGATTGTTCGCAGTGACTGGGGGCTGCGGCCCGGTAGTTTTGTGAATATTTTCGCTCTTGGGGATTTCATCCTGACCCACTTTGCGAAGGGTCAGTCCAGATGCGTACAGCGTTATCTCTCCCAACCCCGCCGCGAAGTCATGTAGAAGGTTACTGTCCAGGGGCTCACTTGATAGAACGGTTAACTCACCGCCGCCCACTGGAATAGTTTCAGCGGCACGAAGCGACAATTTTCTATCGTGACGGACCACTTCTGAAAAACCGGACTTTAAGTAGGATGGCAATAGCGGGGCTTTGGACAAGATTCCCCGTGGCGAACTGCTAAGGATAAGTTTGCCATTCAGCCATACATAGACGTGGCGATCCGACCATGACTTATTCGTTTGTCGCAGACTTTCGATAGCGGGCGTTTCAGGTCCTGCACCGCGCTCCATTCGTGCCGCCAGTTCATGTGCAAGAGCCGAATTCGCCGCCTCAAGTTCGCGCAGTTCAGAATTCAGTTGGGTGGTGACAATAAACGTCGCGAACTGTCCGGCAAACAAATACAAAGAACCAACTGTCAGGGCCACCAGCAAAACCACCGGGATCACACCTACGAACATCCAAGTAACGATAAGGCGGTTGCGAAGCCGCCAGAGCATTTCCGCCTTCACCCAGCGGAATCCTAAAAATCCAAAGAGGCCTATCACCAGCAAACTCAGGAAAATGACCCAACCGCCAAGGCTGGATCCATAAGAGGAATGAAAATGCGCCAGTATCCGTTGCAGAGCGAACAGAAACACCGCCAGGCCGAGCAGATACCATGCGACTTGCGCAAGCCTGCTTTTGGGCAGCAAGCCTGCCTCGCTCAAGCGGAGCCGGTAATAGCGATAGCGGGAAAGCATATCCAATGGGACTGAATTGCATTATATGGATGCGGCGCGGGCAGCGGCGAATTCAAATCCGGGTATTCAAATTTGGGTTATTCAAATCTCAGGATAGAAATCGAAAAATGCATCCAAACTATTCTTCAATTGCTTTTCGATTTCCTTCTTGCTGCCCTCAAGCACATGCATGGTGACATGAGCCTCGTTACCATTCTTCAATTTGAGTGTCGCGTCCCCTACTTCGGCGACCTCTTCCGAGGGTAAAAGGCGTAATCCATAAACCAGCGTCAGGTTTGCCATGGCTCAATTGTAGCGAAGCACTCAGCATTCAGCACTCAGCACTCAGCACTCAGTCGTTGGCCACAGCCAAGGCAGCATTTCACTGAGTGCTGACGGCTGAGTGCTGAATGCTGAATGCTGAATCTACTCAGCAATAAACGGCTTCCACTTCTCGGGGCTTGGAGCGTGGGTAGCGAGACTCACAATGACCAGCGCGAGCACAGACACTACCAGAGCCGGGAAAATCGCGTCCCTTTCAGCCCATGCTGGCGGAAGAAAATGCTTGCCGCCATAATTCCAGGCGATTGTCACGACCGTGCCCACTGCGATGGACGAGACCGCTCCGGCGGCATTGGCGCGCTTCCAAAAGAAAGCCGCCATGACCACGGGAGTGATCGCGGCGGAATAGATTGTGTAAGCATAAAGGGCCATTGCTAACACTGACGTCCAATACGCTCCTTGCGCCAGTGCGAATAAGCCCAGCAAAAGAACCATTAGCCGCGACAGCAGCAGAATTTTGGATTGCGACGCGTCTTTATTAATGAAGCGGATATAAATATCGTTGATCAGATTTGTCGCCGGAGAAAACAGGAAGTTATTGGCCGTGGAAATAACTTTCGCGAAAATTGATCCCATCAGTAAAGCTCCCATCAGCGCCGGCATCCCATGGCGGGCCACAAAGGGAATCATCTCGCGAGGCTTGTCGGATACTTCAGCATTCGTGCCAAACATCGCGGTTCCGATCACCGCGATGGCGATGATCACGGTTTCCAGAAATACTGTTCCGACAATCCATCCGGCGACGGCGATCTTCGCGTCTTTCGCCGACCTGGCGGAAAAGAATTTCTGATACATGCTCTGATTTCCGAGCATGAGAAGAAATGTCGGGACAAAAAATTCCATCGCCCGGGCAAATGTCAGGTGGCCTAGTACCTCAAACCGGTCGGGGGGCAGCGCCGCATGCAGCCCGGCCCATCCGCCCACTTCGTGAAACAACATTGGCGTGGCGACGATCGTGGTTCCAGTGATCAGAATTCCGATGAATAGGTCAAGGTATGCTACCGACGACATGCCCGCCATCGCCGTGAACACGATTACGAATCCAGCCACGATATACATCCCCACCGTGTTGTCCACGCCGGTTGCGAGGTGGAGAATGTCTCCCCCGCCCTTCAGTTGATAAGAAGTGATTGCGGTATAAGCGAACAAAATAGCAATGGTTCCCAACACGCGCGCCGTCGCGTTGTAGCGAGTCTCAAGAAGATCCGGCAATGTGTACTGGGCGAATTTCCTCGCGCGCGGCGCGACGAAATAAATGATGAGCAGGCCCGCCCACCCCCCAGCAGGCTGCCAGAGCGCGGCGAATCCATTGTGAAATGCATTTTCAGCACCTGCGAACAGGCTGCCGGCGCCTATCCATGAGCACAATAACGTCGCGATCAATACGTACGAAGGCAGGCTGCGACCCGCGACGAAGAAGTCTGCCTTGTTTTTAACCAGGCGGCTCCGGAAAATGCTCACTCCAAGCAGGACCGCGACGATTAACGCGAGAACAAGAAGATAGAGATTCAGCGGAAAACCCCTCTTTCAATTCGCGCCGATTTTCGAGCCACTAAGTATGCAGTGCTGTGTTCAGGGTCGAGCCTGCCCTTCCAGGCCATTGGTAATTTCATTTTTCCAAAAAGTCCGCGACTGCCGCATTGATTCTGGCGTTATCGCACTCGGCAACGGAGTGCCCACAATCAGAATCAAGCTCAATCAGGCGAGCATGAAGAAGCGCCGCAAAGTCCAACGCGGGCTGCGGAGTGACTACGTGATCGTATCGCGAAACTATGACTAGAACCCTGGCTTTGACGGCTGCCGCCGCACGATCCATTGCATGTCCGAAATCTTCGGAGACATCCAACGACATCATTGCCTCGGACTGACGAATTTTATTGTTCGCGTCGCCGCCGGGGTTGTTTTGGGCGTTTTTTAAGTCGTTGAAAACATCCTCGCGAGTTTTCTTCTTGTTGTAACGGTCGGGAGTAGTCAGAATGAGCGCGCCAATTTCGAACTCCAACCGGCGCGCCGGGTTCTCCGTGTAGTCGCCGTGCATCCACCAGGGATCGTTCTCGATAGCGTCTATTTCCGTTTGCCAATGCAAAAGATCGTACGGCGCTAGCCTTGGCGAGCCAACAATCGGCACCGCTTTATCCATGAAATCGGGACACGCAACCATCCATTCAAATGTCTGCATGCCTCCCATGGAAACGCCGACGACCGCCTTTAAATGTTTGATTCCCAGCGTCTCGATTAAAAGGCGGTGTTGAGAATTCACCATGTCACGCATGGTGATCCTGGGAAACTTCATCCGCGGCTGAGAAGCGCTATTGGAAGGCGACGAAGAAACGCCGTTCGACAAAGCGTCCACCGCGATCACAAAATACTTCGAATCATCCAGCAGGGCGTGTTCTCCAACGCTCGATTTGAGTTGCTCAGAAGTCCCGCCAGCCCACGTGGGAAGCAGAACCGCATTAGAGCGTTCGGGATTCAACTGTCCAAAGGTTCTGTAGCCGACGCGGCAGTCATGGATTACTTCTCCGCTTTCAAGTTTGAAATCGCCGAGATCGGCGAACTTCAATTCTTGCGCGCCCGCGCTCGACAGGAGCGAGACAACGCAGGCAGTGACAAGAAAAGTAGTTATGATTTTCATTTGTCGCATCTACGTTACGGCGCAGTGGAGGGCGCTATCTCAAATGTTCGGAGCCATGTCGCCGCCAACTGTGGCCAGGCAGTGACAGGGAGATCGGTGCGGCGCAGGCCATATCCGTGCCCGCCTTTTTCGTAGATGTGCATTTCCGCAGGAACTTTTGCATTCTTAAGTGCCATGAAATAGACGATTGCATTTTCAACGTGAACGGGATCGTCTTCCGCCTGAACGAGAAACGTCGGGGGCGTTTTGTCGGTGACGTGAATATCGGGATTGGGCGCAAAGTTCTGTTCTGCAACCGCGAGATATCCTGGATAGATGATGACCGCGAAGTCCGGGCGGCAGCTCAGTTGATCAGCCGCATCAATCGGATCGTACAGGCGTTGATCGAAGCGCGTGCTGAGCGCGGCAGCAAGGTGACCTCCGGCGGAGAATCCGAGCACTCCGATTCTGTGCGGATCAATGTGCCAGCTATCAGCGTGGGCACGGACGATACCGAGCGCGCGCTGCGCATCCTGAAGAGCGGCAGAGGACTTGGGGTAAGGTCCAGAATCGGGCACGCGATACTTTAGCAAGACGCATGTGACACCGATAGAGTTCAACCAATCGCACACCTCTGTGCCTTCGAGGTCAATCGCAAGAATGTGATAACCGCCACCGGGAAATACGACGACCGCCGCACCCGTGTTGCTCCCCTTCGGCGTATATACCGTGAGAGTCGGCTTGGAAACGTTGCCCAATCGGATGACAGGCTTGCCAGCGACAAGGTGGTCCTTGGCAGTTGTGGTATCTATCTCCCCGGCTGAATTGGCCTGCGTTCCCGGCGCTCCGTGCGGCCAAATGGATAGAGTGACATTGCCGGGCGACGGCTGCCACGCAGGTTTCTGAGCGAACAGGGTGGAGCAGATCGCGACAACGGCCAGAACGAGCAGAACCTTGCGCATGATGCCCTCTGAATTTAGATATATTTGGCGTGCCATTATAATGCAGCGGACGGGGTAGGCTGGCACAGATGATTCTTGTTATCCAATGAACGTTGCGTGTTGAAGACATCCGATACGCCACTCGTAACGAACGAAATAGGGGTGATCAATGGAAACCCGCCAACTCGGTGATAGCGATTTAAGAATTACTTGCCTCGGCATTGGCGCCTGGGCAATCGGCGGCAGTGGGTGGCTGGGAAGCATGGGTCCCCAGGACGAGAATGACTCCATCCCTGCGATTCATGCAGCTCTCGACCGCGGTCTCAACTGGATTGATACCGCGGCGCTCTACGGTCTGGGCCACTCCGAAGAAGTGGTTGCGCGCGCGCTAAAGGGGCGAACGCCACGCCCCTATGTGTTCACCAAGTGCGAGCGAGTTTGGGATGACAAAGGCAAAGTTGGCGCTTCGTTGAAGGCCGCGTCTATCCGTCGGGAGTGCGAGGATAGCCTGCGCCGCCTGCAAACCGACGTTATTGACCTCTACCAAATTCACTGGCCGGAACCGGACAAGGATATTGAAGAAGGTTGGAGCGAACTAGCCCGACTTAAAGAAGAAGGCAAAGTGCGCTACATCGGAGTTTCAAACTTTAGCGTCGCGCAAATGAAGCGTGCTGAGGCCATTGCGCCCATCACATCGCTTCAGCCTCCCTATTCGATTGTGACTCGCGAGATTGAGAAGGAAATTCTGCCCTATGCCCAGAGTCACAACATCGGCGTCATCGCCTATTCGCCGATGTCCGCCGGATTGCTCACGGGTTCCATGACTCGCGAGCGGGTTGCAAATTTCTCGTCTGAGGATTGGCGCAGGAATCTTCCTAACTTCCAGGAGCCTCTGCTTTCCCGCAATCTGCGCCTGGTAGAACGGTTGCGCGACATTGGCAAACGGCACAATCGCACCCCGGGAGAAGTCGCGATTGCCTGGACCCTCGACAATCCCGCCGTAAGCGGCGCCATCGTCGGATTTCGCAGCCCACAGCAAGTCTCCGGAATTATAGGAGCATTAGAGTTTAGGCTTACCAAGAGCGAAATGGCAGGGATTGATCAGGCTCTGAAGCAGGAAGCGGCCGCGTAAAAGCAATTCGGCGTCATTGCTCGTGCGGCGCGGGCAGCCCCCGCCGCGTGACGAGGTACAAGGATATGCGCGAGAGGCCGTAAGAATATAGGTTTAATGATTGACTCACGATTTATTTTAGCGATTAGGCCTTTTGCGGGCGAGGGCGCCCGCGCCACACAACCTCCGCCTCCGGCACACTTAATCAGCGGAAAAGGCATGGTCACTACTCTTCGACCGTAATCAGCGCGCCGGTTGCTGCCGGTAGTTCGATCATCGCAAGTCCGTTCTCCACGCTCAATTTTTCTTCGCGCGCGGCTGACCATGCGCCGCTTGCGCCGACGGGAGATCCGCCGAAGGTGGTGTCTGTCGTATCGTCTACTCGCGGCGCATGAAGACGAAGTGCCGTCACTTGTTGTGCGCGTTGTCCGGCATCTATCGTTAAGCGAACGCTGCGGTCGAGGTTCTTGTTGAAGGCCGCTGCCTTAATCGCTCCCGAATCGCTGCGAAGACCATAAGCCGTCAGCAGCGTCTGTTCCAGGCCGTCGAGCTTGCTCTCAATAAGCTGCCCGGCCCCAGCCTGCGCAAACAGCAACATGCCGTGGTAGATTGGCCTTGCTAGGAATCCATCTTCGCTCGTGCCGGCAATTGGGGTGTACCAGCCGTAGCCGCCGCCGTGAAAATTGATCCCCATGCCGCCCGCTGACGCCAACTGATACATCAGGTCCGCGCCCCAGAGCGCGGAAGCGAACGTATCGCTTACTCCCTGCTTGCCTCCCTGGTAGCACGAGTTCGTTTCTGCGAGCCGGAACGGCAAACCAGACGCTTGCACGGTCTGCTTCATTCCCTGAAACTCGGCCTCAAGCTTGGGATTCGGCTTCAGCAGCCTTTCAATCGTCATTGCGGGATCGGTCGGCGGACCTTCCGCATAATAGTGCTGCGAAAGAAACACCGCCTCATGCTTAAACTGATTCGCATACGGGACCAGCCAGTCATTGTTATAAGCGGTGTCGGGTCCCGCGAATGGCGCATTCGAAACTCGTTCCCGAATCGCATCGTAAAATCTTTTCCACTCCGCCGCAAATTGCTTGAAGTCATAATTCTCTTTGCGAATTCCGTTCCGATAAAAAAGATCAGGCTCGTTGCATAGCTGAAACGCGATCAGCTTCGAACCCACAGCGTCCATTACATAGGAAGCCTCGTCCGCCGCTTGTTCCGGCGTCCCCGTCCCCATGTTCAAGCCGTAAATCAGTTTCCATCCGCAAGCGTCGAGAAAATCCCGTAAATTGCGGATAGCAAGCGGCGTAATGTTTACCGGGGCAGGCGCTTTGTGTCCCGTGTCAGGACCAACAGCCAGCGCGTAGGCGATAGAATTCGTCTTGTCCTGTTCGCGAAGCTTCTTGCTTTCAGCCGTGTCTGCGGTCTTCGCCGTGTTCCCAGTCCAATGGGTGAACTCGCTAGTGTTCCCGCCTATCCGCAGCACTCCCGATCGGCCCAGCCGCCGCATGAACCCGGCCAGTTCGGTATTATCGCCAGAAAAGAACTGCTGATTCCCCAGCTGGGCCGACTCATAACTCAGTCCGGTGAAGTCCTCGCCGATCTTGTTGCCAAGCCGGTCAGTTCGCAAAGTCAACCGAACCGAAGCCGCATGATTATCCTCGGCAAAAGCCGATGAAAGGTTAAATGGCAGGTGAAGCCCAGCGGCAGAAGCCGCGGCAGAGAGGCGAATAAAATCTCGGCGATTCATGACAGAGATTCCACCATATATGGCGCGAGGGAGCAACTATGTATCTCGTGTACGTGGGTCCGAATCGCCGAACCTAAGTGCCATCGCGCAACGGAACTGCTAAATTATGAGTAACCCATGCGCCTTGTCGTCAAAGTCGGCACCAGTCTTATTGCTCCGGGGGGAAGCATTGACACGGTCCGAATGCGAGCTTTGGTTGATCAGTTGGAACCGTCACAACACGAGTATCTAATCGTCACGTCGGGAGCTATCGCCTCTGGGATGTCAAATTTAGCGCTCAGCAAGAGGCCATCTACCGTGCCATTGATGCAAGCGTGCGCAGCCGTGGGGCAGAGCGCGCTGATGAATACGTACGAGCGGCTTTTCTTCGGCAAAAAAGTAGTCGCGCAGTTATTGCTTTCGAGCGATGACTTTACTTCTCCCGTGCGATACAAGAATTTGCAAAACGCGCTGCACGAGTTGCTTAAGTTGGGAGTAGTGCCGATCGTAAATGAAAATGACAGCGTTTCTGTTCGCGAATTGGTTGGTGCGTTCGGCGACAATGACGAATTAAGCGCACTGCTAGCGACCGCGGTCAAAGCAGATTGGTTACTTTTGCTCACCGATGTGGACGGCTTTTATGTCCCTAATGGCAAGCGCCCGCGCCTGTTGCGCACCGTGCGCAAGCTTACCCCACAAATGGAAGCACTCTGCAACGGCAAAAGTAAATTGGGAACGGGAGGCATGCGTTCGAAATTGCGCGCAGCAAAAGCTGCCAGCGAAGGCGGCGTGAATGTTGCGATCGTAAATGGGCGCGAGCCCAATGCGATTTCGGGAGCCATAGAGCGAAAGATCGGAACCTATTTTCCTCCGCAACGTGGGACTTCTTGATGGCAACTACGGTCAATGCATCGGCTTCGACGCGCGATAAGCTCTCGCGCGCGAAAAGCGCGGCAGTTCAACTCGCGCAACTTTCCACGAATCAGAAGAACATTATTTTGCTGGCCATGGCGGATGGGATCGAAACTGCTGCCGAAAACATTCTCGAGGCCAATCGCCATGACGTCGAAACGTCCGGATTGACGGGCGCGATGCTGGACCGGCTTCTGTTGAATCGCGAACGCATTTCGTCCATGGCGCGGGGTATGCGAGATATCGCAAGTCTGCCTGATCCGGTTTATGAAACTTTGGCGGAGTGGACGCGGCCGAACGGCATCCATATCCGAAAACTGAGAGTGCCGCTGGGAGTTGTGGGGATTATCTATGAATCGCGCCCGAACGTTACCGCCGATACCGTGGCACTCACATTCAAAACCGGAAACGCGATCGTGCTGCGCGGCGGAAAAGAGGCGGCACACAGCAATCAAAGGATTGTCGAAATCCTGACCGGTGTTAGTGGAGTTCCTGAAGGCGCGATTGAGTTGCTGGATTCAAGCACTCGCGACTCCGTTCACGAATTAATCAAAGCGCGTGGCCTTGTAGATGTGTTGATTCCTCGCGGCGGCCCGGCCCTTATTTCGTATGTGACCGAGAATGCTACCGTTCCAGTGATTGAAACTGGCGCGGGAAATTGCCATATATTTGTGGATGAGTCGGCAGATTTCGAAATGGCGGATCGGATTGTCATCAATGCCAAAACGCAGCGGCCGTCCGTTTGCAACGCAGCTGAAAAGCTTTTGGTGCATAAAGCGATCGCGAAAGAATACGTCCCGCGAATCGTTCGAAAGCTGTTGGAATCGGGCGTGGAAGTCCGTGGTGATGAGAAGACTGAGAAACTGTCTCCAGGATTACGAGTTCGCGCGGCGGAACCGCAGGACTGGGGAGAAGAATATTTGCGGCTGTGTATTGCAATTCGCGTTGTTGCGGGCATGGACGACGCGATCTCACACATCAACCGGTATTCGACGAAACATTCCGACGCCATCATAACTAAAGCGGAGAAGAATGCTCGTCAGTTTCTGCGGCGCGTTGACTCGGCAGCCGTGTATTGGAATGCTTCCACACGTTTTTCCGACGGCGGCGAATTTGGCTTTGGCGCGGAAATGGGCGTCAGCACCCAGAAACTGCACTGCCGCGGGCCGTTTGCGTTGGCTGAGTTGACGTCCACGAAGTACGAAGTGATTGGAACCGGGCAAGTACGATAAATGTGTTGGCGAAATCGTTGGCCATTCATCCTCGATAAATCGAAACGCCGCTAATCCTTTCCCAGCGACACATCAAAGTACATCAACTCATCCCCTTTGGCATCGCGCACGCCTGTCAGATATAAGTGAGAGCCCTGCACTGCATCCGACATTCCCGATACGTCAAAAAAGAAAAATCCTGCCTGCGAGCTGTGCGGTTCCACAGCTTTTGCCGCAAACTGCGCGTCTTGAATTTCACTCATCGCTTTCTTACTCACTCCGCCACTCGCCTTTCGAGTGGGAAATGGTAGCGGATAGCTCGAGGTATGAGCATGAGGATGGGAGATTCGACGATAGATGTCGTCAGGCGAAGACGGGGTTAGCTTGGTGCGATCGGCGGTAACCATCTCCGCACGCATGTCGGTGAGAGCGACGGGCTGGTCTCCATCATTCGTGATCACCACGAAAACCGGCAAAATTCCTAAATCGCTGTAATGAACCGAAAAAATACTGGCCTTGGACGGCGTGTCATAAGGATCAAGCCCGGCGCAGACCTGTTCGGCCGAATGGTAGTCATGCGCTGCATAGGATGCAGCCGGCTGTGGCTTTGGCATCACGAAATCTTTCGCCGCAAAACAGAGTAGCGGCACGGTCGTAATCAGGAGGAGCAAAGCGGTGATGAATCTTCCGAAAGTGCGTCGCATGGTCACCGATTATAGGATGCATCCGGCTTAATTATTACTGTCTTTCGCCCGGCTCCAGCTAATTACCCGGTGAGCGTTAGAATGGCGCTGCCCAATGTATTGGTTCTACAGTGCGATCCTCGCTGCTGGCTTGCTCTTAAGCCTGCCTTACTGGCTGCTGGAATTTGCGCGCCACGGAAAGTATCGAGCGGGATTGGGCGAGCGATTGGGAAGGATTCCCGCGCGGCTGCGGGACCCGTCGCACCTGCCAGTGATTTGGATTCACGCCGTTTCGGTGGGTGAGGTTGTCGCAATCACCGGCCTGGTCTTCGCACTTCGCCAGAAATTCTCGGATTATCGCGTTGTTGTATCCACAACGACCGCGACTGGGCAGAAGATGGCGCGCCAGCGATTCGGCGATGACTCAGTCTTTTATTTTCCGTTGGATTTTGCATTTGCTATTCGCCCTTACCTGCGAGTGCTGCACCCGCAATTGATTGTTATCGCGGAAACGGAGTTCTGGCCGAACTTCCTGCGCCTTGCCCATCCCTACGGAGCGAAGATTGCGGTCGTCAACGCGCGTATCTCAGACCGCTCATTGCCGGGGTACAAACGCTTCCGCCGCATTGTGACCAGAATACTCGCGCACGTTGACCTGTTTCTGGCCCAGACCGAAGAAGATTCACGGCGGCTGCGCGATATTGGAGCGATCCCAGAGCGAATTGAAATCGGCGGAAATTTGAAGTTCGATGTCCCAATAGCCGCTACGCCAGCAATCGTGGAAAGTTTGCGCCTAGCATTTGAGGGAGTAAACACTGGCCCGGTGCTGGTTTGCGGCAGCACCATGGCCGGCGAAGAATCTCTGCTGCTACAAGCTTTCGCGAATATTCTGGTCAGTCATCCTCGCGCGGTGATGATCCTTGCGCCACGCCGTCCCGAACGGTTCGCCGAAGTCGCTGAATTGTTGGATAAGCTCCACATTCGATTCTGGCGTCGTTCAGAATGGCGAGGAGAGCCGATTTACGGCGGCGTCTTGCTGCTCGACACGATCGGCGAACTGGCGGCGCTTTATGCCCTCGCCGACGTTGCATTCGTCGGGGGAAGCCTGGTTCCGAATGGTGGTCACAACATTATTGAGCCAGCGCTGTATGGCGTCGCAATTGTGGTCGGAAACCACACTGAAAATTTCCGGGATATCGTTGGCCTCTTTCAAAGCCGTGATGCCGTCCGCATCGTCGGTCCCGCCGAACTTCCACTTGTTTTTATGGAACTATTATCGAATGACGCGGAAAGAACCGCCTTGGGCCGTCGTGCGGCTGAAACCTTACGCTCGCAAATGGGCGCGACACAAAGAACAGTCGAAGCGATACACAACTTGATGGCAAACACGCCTTCTTCGACGATGGGTCCTTCTGGCAATCGGTTGTCAGCGCCTCGCGAATGAGCGTTCTCACTTCCATCTTCGGGTCGGGCGTCGCAATCAAAAACGCTTTGTACGATCGCGGAATATTCAAAGCTCGCAGATTGCGAGGATGGGTTGTCAGCGTTGGCAATATTTCGGTTGGCGGGTCAGGTAAAACTCCCTTCGTGATTCTGCTTGGCCAGTTGCTGGTTGATCGCGGGATAAAGTTCGACGTCTTGTCTCGAGGCTATGGACGCCGCACTCGAGGGGTAGCTTCTGTGGATCCGAATGGCTCGGCGGAGCAGTTTGGCGATGAACCGTTGCTCATCGCTCGACGATTGGATGTTCCGGTTATTGTCGGGGAGGACCGCTACAAGGCCGGCCTGTTTGCCGAAAGCAAATTCGGTTCGCAGGTTCATGTGCTCGACGATGGTTTCCAGCATCGTTCTCTCGCGCGCGATTTCGATATCGTTCTCGTGAGTCCGGAAGATGCGAGCGATCGCTTGCTTCCCGCAGGCCGCCTGCGTGAACCGCTTTCTTCCTTGCGCCGGGCTGATGCCGTCGTGCTAAGTAACGACACGCCACGCGATTTATTTCCGTTGACAGGAAAGCTGATCTGGCACGTCCGGCGAGGCATTGTGGCCGTTAACGTACCGGCTCGCCCAATTGTTTTTTGCGGCATTGCGCGGCCAAAGGCGTTTGTCTCGCAATTGCGCAACGCGGGAATAACTCAAGTCGCTGAATCTTTTTATCGCGACCACCACACCTATACTGAGCAGGACATCAGCGGTCTTGTTAAATTGCGAGAGAAAACTAACGCTGGCGGTTTTGTGACCACCGAAAAAGATGCGATCAACCTTGGACGATTCCGAGCCGCACTGGAACCGCTGGCGGTGGTTCCCGTAACCTTGGAACTTTCTGATGCCGCTAACGCCGTAGATAACATATTGCGCACGTTCCGCGAGCGCCGCCCGCAAGCATGAGAAAATCGGTTGCTGCTCCATTTATGGCCAAACATCCTAAAGAAACCGACCGGCTCAGGAAGATTGTCGAGACGTTCTCCGAAATTACGCTCACCGTCGTGGGTGATTTTGTGGCCGACGAATTTGTTTTTGGGGAAATCTCCCGCGTGTCACGCGAAGCGCCGGTGTTGATTTTGAAATACCGTGAGAAGACCGTGGCTCCGGGAGGCGGCGCCAACGCCGTCAACAATCTTGCGGACCTTGGCGTAAGCGTGCTTCCCGTTGGTATTGTGGGTAACGATGAAGCCGGCCGGCTGCTGCTGAAAGGCTTCCGGAACAAACATGTCCCAGTCAGCGGAATCTTGAAGAGTAATGGCTATACGACTCCGACGAAAACTCGGATTCTGGCGGGAATGACACATTCATCGCGGCAGCAGGTGGTTCGCGTGGATCGCGAACCCGAAGCCGAGCCCGACCGCAACCAAAAGCGCGAACTGGTGCTGGCTGCTCGCGAGTACGCCCGCGCCTCGGACGCGACTCTGATTTCCGATTATGGCTATGGTGCTGCGACGCCTGCAATTCTGAATTCCATCCGCGAAAAAGGTCGCCTTGATAACATGCCGGTTGTACTGGATTCGCGGCACCGTATGCTGCAATTTTCCGGAGTCACAGCAGCCACACCGAATGAGCCTGAAGTCGAGGATGCGCTTCTTATGAAGATCGGCCACGACTGGCCGCAGCTTTGTTCCGCAGGCGCGCAGATCATTTCTCGAATGAAGCTGCAATCGCTCATCATCACACGCGGGCGCGATGGCATGGCAGCTTTTGCGGGAAATCAGAAGCCGATAGATATTCCGATTTTCGGCTCCGACCAGGTGGCTGATGTAACCGGCGCAGGCGATACCGTGATTGCCACGTTCACCGCGGCTTTAGCGGCAGGCGCGACAACTCAGGAAGCAGCGCACCTGGCAAACTATGCGGGCGGAATCGTAGTGATGAAACGCGGTACCGCAACAGTTTTGCGGGAAGAATTGCTTCATGCCATCGAGCAATCTCCGGTGATAACAAGATCGCACTGAGCGCAGACATTGAGCCTGAACAAAATTTTCAATCGCGAGGAATTGAAGCGACAAGTTGCGGCTTGGCGCACGCTCAAGGACTCAATCATTCTTGCCAACGGCTGTTTCGATTTGCTTCATGTCGGGCACGTGCGCTACTTGCGCGCCGCAAAAAACATAGGGGGCCGTTTGATCGTCGCCATTAATTCCGACGAATCGGCTCGGAATCTAAAAGGCGAAGGACGCCCGCTGATGCCAGATAGTGAGCGCGCTGAGATCGTCGCGGCGCTCTCTGACGTTGATGCCGTCGTGATTTTCCCTGAGTCTGATGTTCGAGCTTTGGTGCGGGAAATTCGTCCCGACGTTCAGGCCAAGGGAACGGACTACACCGTTGACACGGTTCCCGAGCGCGATGTTGTCACCGAATGTGGAGGCAGGATCGAGATTGTCGGCGACCCTAAAGATCATTCAACGACGGAAATAATTCGTTCGCGCGAGAGGGGCATCGTGCCGCGTACCTAATATTATGATGTGGGATGGAATATCCGAACCGATTGCTGATCGTCCGCGCCAGCGCAATGGGCGACATCATTCACACGTTGCCGGCGGTGGCGGCCTTGCGGAGATCCCTTCCAGAGATAACGATTGGATGGGTAGTTGAAGAACGATGGGTGGAATTACTCTGCTCGCCCAATGCCTCGCTTGGTGGACCACGCTCGCCGGGCCGTCCGCTCGCAGACCGGATTCACCCCATCAATACGAAAGTCTGGCGTCGAACACCGGTCTCGCCTGACACTTGGCGGCAAGTGATTGGTTCGGCCGGCGATCTTCGCGCACCGCACTACCAGGTCGCCATTGATTTCCAGGGTGCCATCCGTTCGGCAGTACTCGCGCGGCTGTCCGGGGCAAAGGAAATCTATGGCTTCGTACATCCTCGTGAAGGCGTCGCCAAAATGTTTTACACCGAGCGTGCGAATGCAAACGGGGCGCATGTTATCGAGCAGAACCTTTCGCTCGCGGAAACCTTCGCCGGGTCTCGTCTTGAAATGCCCAAACCTGTGCTCCCGCGAGATGCTGCCGCGGAGCGAGAATGTGATCGCTACCTGACGGAACATAAAATTGAGAGGCTTGTCTTGCTCAATCCGGGAGCGGGATGGGGGGCAAAACAATGGCCCGCGGAACGCTACGGCGAGGTCGCGAAACGATTGTCAGAAGACGGCCTGCAATGCCTGATCAATTATGGTCCAGGCGAGCACGCTCTGGCGACGGCAGCCGAGATTTCCAGCGAAGGCTGTGCCAATTCTATTAGTCTCTCGCTTACGCAATTAATCGCTTTCACGCGGCGCGCGGCGCTATTCATGGGAGGCGATACGGGACCAATGCACTTGGCAGCGGCTTTGGGCGTCCCAGTTGTTGCAATCTTCGGGCCCACAGACCCATCCCGCAATGGCCCATTCAACACACGCAGCGTTGTTTTGCGAAGCGCGGCGAGTCTCACATCACACAAGCGTCGAACGCAGCCTGACGAAGGGCTGTTGAAAATCAGCGTGGAAGAAGTGGTGGCTTCCGCACGCCAATTGCTGGGAGAATCGCGTGCCTAAAGAATCTTCAACCACTTGGCAGAGAATTGCCCGCCGCATCCGCGTTCCTGTTGGGTTTCTGTTTACCGCGCTCTATCTTTGGCTCGCTCGCCCGACTTGGAAATCAATTTTGCTCGGCTCGATAGCCGTAATCGCCGGTATCCTCGTTCGAGCTTCCGCATCAGGACATCTCAACAAAAATGAAAGCCTCGCCACCAGCGGACCTTACGCATACAGCCGTAATCCCCTTTACCTGGGCTCATTGATTCTGGCATTGGGATTTGCTGTAGCGGCGCTGAGTTGGTGCGTTGCAGTGTTGCTGGCCGTTATCTTCGCGGCGATTTACATGCCGGTAATACAGGCTGAAGAGACGTTCCTGCGAACAACCTTCCCGCAGTTTGCGGCCTATTCCCGCGAAGTTCCTCGCCTGATTCCGCGCCTGACGCCTTTTCACCGCTCCGATAGTGGCTTTTCCTGGGAACTATTTCTCAAGCACCGCGAATACAACGCGGTATTGGGTTCGGCGACACTCATTGCAGCGTTGATAGCGAAGCTATTTTGGAATCTCCATCACTCCGGGCCGGCGATGAATTTTATTTTCTGGCACTAACGTTCTGCCGTTTCGCCAGCCATTCTTTCGCTTCGCTGAGTTCTGGACGCGCCGAATCGGACCCATCACAATTCTTCACCAGTTGTCCGTAGTAGCCGGACGCCTTGTCGGTCTCGCCTGCTCGCTCGGCTGCGCGAGCCGCGCCGTATAGCGAATCGAAACGATTAGAATTGATCTTCAGGTTAGCTTCATATTCGCTGAGTGCCTCGCTGGGCCGATTCATCTCCAGCAGCATGTTTGCTAGCATCTCCCGTGCCGGGACTTGGGCCGAAGCTTCAAACACTCCAGTATCCGCGATGGATCTCAGCTTCTTGATTCCATCCTGCCGGTTGCCTTCAGCATGTTCAGTCCAAGCCTCGGCCTCCTGGCGATCTCGAACAATGGAATCAATGTCTGATTTGGATTTCTTGTCTCCAGACAATTTCTTGCGAATAGCTTCGATCTCCGCAACTTCCTTTCGTGCGTCATTCGCTTTTCCAAGGTGAGCCAGGCCAATCGCGCGGGCCCAGTGGGTTATCGAATCATCTTCGGGAGAAGCTCCCGGGACCACTGCCAATTCAGCCGCTTCCTTCCAATGATGCAATTCGAGCGGATACATCGCTTCAAACGCGACCAGCGCAGAGATTCGCGGATCGAAACCCATGCCATACATGTCTTTCATCGGGGGCATGGCTTTGACTTCTTCCATAAGGCGATGAGCATCCGCCTCACGTCCACTTTGCATGTACGCGTAAAACAGGAAGTCCATCGCATGAAATTCGTGACCCTCGCCGCCCATTTCAGCATACTTGCGGCTGGCGGCAATCGAAGCGAGATTTGAAGTGATGTCGTCCTGCCACAGGCCCAGGTGGGCAAAAATGTGGGACGGCATGTGCAGTGCGTGAGGCGCCGCGGGTGCGATATGAGCATAGCGCCGGGCCGCAGGCAGCCCGAGTGCAGCCATGTCGGTCGTGTCGTAGGTATGAATCAGATAGTGGATCACCCCAGGATGATTTGGATCAACCGCGAATACCTTCTCTAAAACCGCCGCAGCCTTTTTTCGATTTACTTCGCGCGTATCACGCTCAGGCTCTGACGCCAGCAACGACAACGCATAAAATGCGGCTGCCTCGTGATCCTCAGGATTGCGCTGATAAACCTTCTGCATCGCCTTCGAGTAAGCATTTGCCCGGCTTTGATACTTGCGCTTGTCCGACCCCGAGTAGAAAGCATTGATTGCGGCAACGTAATCCCGTTCCCGGTCGCTTTCGGGATGGAATGCGTTTGCGATCTTCGCTTCCCACAGTCCGCGCTTGATAGTCGCCGCATCCGGGTGATTCCAGAGCTGATGCCACAGGCTCATGGCGATTCCCCAATGCGCCATCGCGCACTTCGGATCGTCTTTCGCTATCTGCTCGAAAGTTGTTTCGGCCTGCTCATACCAGAATGAATGCAGCAGCGCCACTCCACGTTGAAAGGGCTTCTGAACAGACGGAGAGCATGCCACTGGAAAGTGCACCGTGCCGAGCTGCTCTTGAGTCAGTTCTTCATGATGCTGGGGCTCGTCGGCAAAAGACAGCGCCGCGCCGAACAACAGCATTGACAAAATTACGAGGAAAGTCTTCATGGGCGGATTCACCGGAGCGAAGTTTAATCCGAGATGCCTACGCCACTCAAGCGGGAGACAAAAAACAGAAATAATCGGGGCTTATCAACAACAAGATATTATGGTGGAGACGCAGATCGCCGCGTCTTTTTAGATCGGTTCTGCCCGTTCGGACTAAGCGCGGGTTTTCTTCTTTGCCGCTGCAACCCCCACGACTCCAACCTTTTCCCACGGGCGCTTTGGGCGCTCTGTTTTCGGTTTGTCACGGTCTTCAATGCGGTCGTATTGGTACGAGTCGCTCACCGTTCCCAGCGACTCGTTGTAAAGGCTGGGTAATTGAATGCCTTCCTTTAACTCCTCAGTGAATTGTTGCAAGGCTTTTAAGTGGTCGGCAGTCGCCGCAATTTCAGTTTTGGAAGTCTTCAAAAACTGCTGGTATCCGCGATTGATCAGCTTCGAAATTTCGCTGCCAATCAAATATCCAGGGTAAGCGAATATCTTCGTTCCATCCTCGCCATCCTTTTGAATTGCCGCCGACACGTTGTACTTCTTCAAGAAGACGCGCCCCACTGTTCCAGGCGCTTCAATGAGATCGAATCCGTGTTCGCGCAGCCAGTTCAGTGCTTCGTCATACGTACGTTCGATAACTTTCGTGGCCATTAGTTCTGCTCTTTCCGTTTATGCTGTTTATGCTCGATTGGATGCGCGCCCGTTGGGAATGTATTCAGCCGAGGTGCATCCGGATACCGTCTTTTATAATCTAACTTCCAGTTCAAGATGCTGTAATTGATTCGTAAGGAACATTACTATAGTTCGCTGGCTCGTCCGAGTCCATGTCAGAAGAAACGCAAAAATCGAAATCTGCGGCGAACACTACCACCGTGAACTTGCCTGGCAATGCGAGGTTTACGCAACGCGAAGATTGCTTTCAAGCAACTCATTCATTGGATGATGCAAGTTTGGCCAATTTGGGACTCACTATCCTTGATCGAGTGGGAAACACGCCACTTCTTCGGCTTGAACGCATATCCTGCGACCTTCCCGGAATAGGATTGTTTGGCAAGGCCGAGTGGTTCAATCCCGGCGGATCGGTCAAAGATCGAGCCGCGGCAAGAATCGTTTCCGAAGGGCGGCGGAGCGGGCGGTTCGGACCGGGCAAGATCCTACTCGACTCTACCAGCGGAAACACTGGAATCGCGTACGCCATGTTCGGAGCGGCGGAGGGTTTCCGGGTGACGCTGTGCATGCCGGAAAATGTTTCCATCGAGCGCAAACATATCCTTCACGCTTATGGAGCGGACATCGTTTACACCGATCCGGCGGAGGGTTCCGATGGCGCGATTCGCGTCGCACGAGAGCTTCATGCGAAGCATCCAGACAGATATTTCTATGCCGATCAATATTCAAATGACGCTAATTGGCAAGCACATTATTTCGGAACGGCAAACGAAATCTGGAAACAAACCGAGGGCCGCATTACCCATTTTGTTTCGATGATGGGGACGAGCGGAACATTCGTTGGTACTTCGCGAAGACTAAAAGAACTGAATCCGCAGATTCGATGTATCTCACTACAACCCGATTCGCCTTTCCACGGAATCGAAGGCGCAAAGCACATGGCCAGCGCCATCGTTCCGAAAATCTATGATCCTTCGCTGGCGGACGAAGATCTCGGCATTTCGACGGAAGAGTCTTATGCCATGGCGATCCATCTGGCGCGCGAAGAAGGATTGCTAGTTGGCATATCGGCGGCGTCAGCGATCGTCGGATGCCTGCAAGTGGCGCGGCGACTCATGCCGGGCGAGCAGGCTGTGTTCGTGGCAATTCTTCCCGACTCCGGAGACAAATATTTGAGCGAAAGATTCTGGGAAGAAGGATAGAGCGCGCCATTTCACCACCGAGGCACAGAGTCATAGAGAAAACCATGCCGTGTAGAACAATCAGATTGATAAGATACCCGGCGTACAAAACGAGTCCTAAGATCTTGATTCTCTCCGGGCCTCTGTGCCTCCGTGGTGAAATGACTTAACGATGTTAAAAATCAATTCCAATGACTACGAGGCTCTGAGAAAGCACGGAGAGGAAACATATCCTCACGAATGTTGCGGGGTGATGCTCGGTCAAATGGACGGCGAACTCCGCATAGTCACGTCCGTCGCGCGCTGTGGCAATACTCGAACTGACTCTCCGCAGAACCGTTATCATATTGACCCAAAGGAATTGGTCCACATTCAGCGCGAAGGTCGCGGACGTGGAGAAGACATCATTGGCTTCTATCACTCGCATCCCGACCATCCGGCGCGATGGTCGTCCACAGATTTAGCGGAAGCGCACTGGTTCGGCTGCTCCTACGTGATCACGAGCGTGGAAAAAGGCAAAGCCGTTCTGACAAACGCATTCGAACTAACCGGCAGCGATGAGAACGACAAAAAACTGGTGGACGAAAAAATAGAAGTGGCATAGCCGGCGCACCACGACCTCTTGCGGTGACAACGCGGTCGCTTGTCCTATAGGATGCTCCGGTGCTAATTTACGATCACGGACCGGCGTGATGAGCGAACAGACAATGCATTTCGGCGGGCGCGACAAAATTGTCAAGCTAATTGCGACAAGAGTTTTGACGCTTATCTCGCTGAGCGTCCTGTACGCAACGCACGCGTTTGCCGGCCCACAGGCTATTGCACACAAAGCCGATGTAAGTGGTCGCCGTGATGGAGTGTTAAGACTCGACGCGAACGCCACCATCCTTGAGAGTCCCGATACGCCAGGGCCGATTCAGAAAGCCGCCGAGGACCTAAGCGCTGATTTCGAAAAAGTACTGGGCAGGAGACTCCGAATTGTTAATCGCGAGGAAGATGCCGGAGCACTCACGATTCTGGTCGGGGAAGGCTCAAAGATTCCCGAGGCTTTGCGTCCCACTGGCCCGACGGCCCCCGAGTCCTTCTCAATTTCTGTGACCTCCGCGAACTGGAACCCGACACGCCCAACTGAAGTAGTTTTACTTTCTGGCGCGGACATGCGCGGCACGATTTACGCTATTTACGAGTTCTCCCAAATGTTCCTCGGCGTTGATCCGTTGTATTACTGGACCGATCGTCAGCCCGCTAGCCGCAGCTCGATTGGTATCCCGGTTCGGTTAGAGAAGACCTTTCCCGCACCAGTCTTCAAATATCGCGGTTTCTTTATTAACGATGAAGATCTTCTGACTGGATGGGCACCGGGCGAGAAGAAAGATAAAACAGGAATTTCGCTGGAAGTATGGGACAGAATTTACGAAACAATTCTTAGGCTCAAGGGGAACATGGTGGCTCCGGGGACGTGGATTTTCCCTGACGATCCGCAGGTCAAACTGGCAGCAAAACGTGGATTGATTGTGACCCAGCACCACGCCATTCCACTGGGTCTGAACGTCGCGCGCTGGCCCAAAGAAGTTCCGTATAACTACACGACTCATCCTGAAATTCTGGAACGTGCATGGAAGAATGCAGTCAATGCCTACCTACCGGATCAGGAGGTGCTTTGGTCCGTCGGCTTGCGAGGCTTGTCGGATGTGACTTACGCCTCAATGGATACTAGCGTAAAAGACAACAATAAAGCGCTTGGGCAACTCATAAGTAAAGCGATAGCGGACCAGATGAGCATCGTGCGCGCTGTGCGTCCGGATGCAAAGTTTGTGACCAACTTATGGCAGGAGGGGGCGAAACTTGTTCAGCAAGGCGATCTCAAGATTCCTTCCGAAGTCTCGACCGTGTGGGCGGACGACGGATATGGCTACCTGCAAGACAACGGCGAGGTGACCGCAGGTCAAGGCGCTTACGACCACATCGCAATGATGAATGGGAGGGCGAATCAGCTCACTGAAATGGTTCCAGTCGAACGCAGCTTTTCGGAACTTGGCCGTTACATCAAGGCCGGAGCGACCAACTATTTTCTCGTGAACACCAGCGACATTCGTCCCGTCCCAATGTCAATCAGGGCTGTGATGGATGTGGCATGGGAGGGGCTTCCCAGCGGCGCTGAACCAGCCGATGAGTTCTATAAGCAATGGGCGTCCCAGGAATTCGGAGAAAAGGCCGCGCCAAAACTTGCAGAGCTTTACAAAGAATATTTCAAGGCGCCGGCACACTTTGGCGATCCCGAGCACGAGTACGGCGACCAGCTCTATCACACCGAAGCGCGGCGAATGCTGCTGACTTACATGATTGACTCGCCGCTTTATGCGCTCCCCAGTCAGGCTCCGAAGTGGGAGATACCGCGTGTTCTCGACGGGGCATTTGGATTCGGGCCGAATCGAATGACGGGAAAGGAATGGTTAGGCGACGTTGTGAAAAGGGAAATTCAACAGTGCGGCGACGCTCAACCCCGGTGGGATGCAGTGTGGAAGAAAGCGCTTGCGATCGAACCGCTCGTTCCCGCTGCGCGGCAGCGGTTCTATCACGAGCAAGTGCTCGCGATGATCGCAATCAACCGCGAAAGCAACCAGATACTATTCCGCGTATCGAAAGCCATTCAAGACGCTCAAAATGGTCGCACGGCTCAAGCCCACGCAGAGATTCGTGAGGCATTGAGCGCGCTAGACGAAATCGAGCGTACGGAGAGCGCCGCAGAATACGGCAAATGGAAAAACTGGTATCGAGGGGACTGGCTGACTGGCGTTTATCGCACGCACCAGATCGTACAGACTTTTTCCAATTTCCTGGACGATCCCGAAGCTCACATTCCGCCGCCTGTCCTATGGGACGGCTGGGAGGCCTATTATCACATCATGCACTATGAAGGCGACCGCTCCGCAGACGTGAAATAGAGCCAACAGTTTAAGACACACCGGCGAAAGGATTCTCGACAAGAATGCCAGCGATCCGTTGCCCATTGCTAAAGTCTTCTGAAAGAATTCTAGTGGCAGCCTTATCAATCTGGTTGTACTACTTGGCATGGTTTTCTCTGTGACTCGGTGCCTCGGTGGTGAAAATGGCGCGCTATATCCTTCTTCCCAGAGTTAAGTCATTTCACCACAGAGGCGCAGAGGCCCGGAGAAAATCAAGATCTTAGAAATCGTTTTGTGCGCCGAGCAGCCGCTCTTGACGGCCGATGAAATGATCAGGGCATCCCAGAAACCGATTCGCGATTCGTCCTCGATTCGAAATGCCGCTGCAATCTCGGCTGGAGTGGTCTCCATGGTGTAGCAATCAGCCGGGTCTCCCAGCGAAATACCAGATAAACCACCGCATAATGAGAGCCGTTGGTGTCTTGGTTTCCCGACAGTTACCACTCGGGAGCACTATAGTCATCTTGTTACCACTGCCTTGCTGGTTCACTCTAAGAACGAAGTATGCTGCGGCATGGCTGGCACATCCGCCTATGAATGAGCCCAAATTGTCTTCGGCGGGTGCCGACTGGACGAAATTACTGATGGATCAAGAACTAATTCCTCATTTAGGAACGCTTCTGCAAGCGTATCGAGACGCTCCGCCCGAGAAGCGCGAGGAAATACTGCTTGAGACCTTAAGAAAAATCAAAAGCAAGTCCGCGAAGGCGAAAGAATCCGCCCCGGCGGTGATTGCGAAAGAAGTTCCGGTGCCAACGGCTAATGCCGAGCCTCCCGCGACCCCGCCATTTGAGCCAGAGATTTTCACGCAAACCCGCGGCGAGGACCGCCGCCGGCACGCCCGCATGAAATGTTTTGTAGCTGTCGAATTACGGGTTGAGGGTTCTCAGACTCCGGTGTGGGGGAATCTTTCCAATTCCAGCTTGGGCGGTTGCTTCGTCGAGACACCCGCAACCATCGCAAGCGGGACAAAATTGGAAATTGGGTTATGGGTGGCGACCGGCAAGATATGGATCAAGGGCCTCGTCCTGAACGGAATCGTTACACGCACGAATCCATCGGTTGGAGCTCGCGTCAAGTTCGAAGACCTCGCCGGCCCCGAGCGTGAAACTTTGCGCCAATTTATGAAGTTCGTTGACAATACAACCCAAAGCTACCAATCCGAGCAAGGATACCTCGCGCAACTGAAGCGGTAAACTTCGCAGTAGATTCGTTCGCCTAGTCACCGCCTTCCATCCACATCGCTCCTGAACTAAGGATACTGCTCAAAAACTTCTTCCGTCGTACGTTCCAAATGCCCCTCCTGCGGAAAAGCGCTTGAAAACTCGGCCGAACGCCGCACGTCTTATAAGAACTTGGTAAACTTTAATTGGCAATTTTCTGATGTGAAAAACTAAACCGGGCGTGCGCTACAACGACCGCGAAGGAGATTTTCATGGTGGCGAGCGAGCAAACGTTGCTGACCAGCCAGCAACTGGACACCCTAAGCATCAATACGATTCGCACTTTAGCGATGGATGCGGTGCAGAAGGCGAACTCTGGGCACCCAGGCGCGCCCATGGCGCTTGCTCCCGTTGCTTACACGCTTTGGCAAAACTTTTTACGTTACGATCCGCAGGATCCCCTCTGGCCGAATCGCGACCGTTTTGTTCTCTCGAACGGCCATGCGTCCATGTTGCTCTACGCTCTGCTTCACCTCACAGGTGTACGAGAGGTAAATTCGAAATACGAAGTTTTGGATGAGCTTGCGGTCAAGCTCGAAGACATCGAAAAGTTTCGCCAGATAGACAGCAAATGCCCGGGACATCCCGAATATCACCTGACTTCCGGCGTGGAAACCACGACCGGGCCGCTGGGTCAGGGCGTGGGCAATAGCGTCGGCATGGCGATGGCGGGTAAGTGGCTGGCGCAGTATTTTAATCGTCCAGGCTTCGAACTTTTCAATTACAACGTTTACGCCTTTTGCGGAGATGGCGACATGATGGAAGGCATTTCCAGCGAAGCGGCATCCTTAGCGGCGCATTTGAAACTCTCGAATCTCTGCTGGGTCTACGACAATAATCACATCACCATTGAAGGCGACACCGATCTGGCGTTCAACGAAGATGTAGGAGCGCGATTTGAAGGATACGGTTGGAACGTCACCCATGTTCATGACGCAAACGATCTGAATGCGTTGAGCAAGGCATACAACTTCTTTTTGGATTCTGATAGTGGGCCGACACTGATCATCGTTGATAGCCACATAGCGTTCGGTTCTCCGCATAAGCAGGACACTAAAGAGGCTCACGGCGAAGCGCTCGGCGAAGAGGAAGTGCGGCTGACCAAAAAAGTGTACGGATGGCCGGAAAACGCGCATTTTTTAATCCCGGATGGAGTGCGCGAAAACTTTCACCAGGGAATTGGAAAGCGCGGGCGCGAACTGCGTCAATCGTGGCAGAAGCTTTTTGCAAACTATGGGAAGCAGTATCCGCAGTTCGCCGATCATTTGAATCGCATGTTGCGGCGCGAGCTTCCCGATGGATGGGACAAGAACCTGCCTACCTTTCCAGCCGATGCGAAGGGTCCCGCAACTCGCGAGAGTTCCGGCAAAGTTTTGAATGTACTGGCGCAAAATATCCCCTGGCTCATTGGCGGCGCGGCCGATTTGTATCCGTCAACTAAGACACGGCTGACATTCGATGGCGCGGGAGATTTTGAAGCGAATAATTATTCCGGACGCAATTTGCACTTTGGCATTCGCGAACATGCAATGGGCGCAATCGTAAATGGCATGTCGTTGAGCAAGCTGCGGGCTTATGGGTCAACTTTCCTGATTTTCAGCGACTACATGCGCGCTCCGATCCGGCTAGCTTCGCTCATGGAAATTCCCGTGATTCACGTTTTCACCCACGATTCGATTGGCTTGGGAGAAGATGGCCCCACCCATCAACCGGTGGAGCAATTGCCTTCTCTGCGAGCGATTCCGGGACTTCTTGATCTCCGCCCGGGCGACGCCAACGAGGTCGTGGAAGCGTGGAAGGTAATCATGCAGCTTCAGCATAAAGAAGCTTTGCTGATTCTCACGCGCCAATCGGTTCCCACGCTGGACCGCACGAAGTATGCATCCGCGGCGGGCGTGGCCAAAGGCGCTTACATTCTCGCCGATGCTCCCGATGGCAAGCCGGACGTGATTTTGATCGCGTCGGGAAGCGAGCTTTCACTTTGCGTTGGCGCATACGAGCAGTTAAAGACGGAAGGGATCAACGCTCGCGTTGTCAGCATGCCATCGTGGGAACTATTTCAGCATCAGAGTGAAGAATACCGGCACAGCGTATTCCCGGTACAGGTCAAAGCGCGGGTCGCAGTTGAGCAGGCTGCGAAAATGGGATGGGCGCAATATGTGGGTTCAACCGGCAAGGTAATTGGAATGGAAACCTTCGGATCTTCCGCTCCCCTAAAGGACTTACTTAAGAAATTCGGATTCACCCCGGAAAAAGTTGTGGAAGCGGCGAAGGAATCAATATCGCTCTCGAAACAATCTAACAATTGAGGTTTGCGCAGTATTGCAATGTTTCAAGCTTCTGTCATTTCGAGCGAAGGCAGTCGAGAAACCTGCTGTGCTGCCGCAAAGAAAACAACAGGTTCCCTTCGACTGCGCTTCGGAATGACAGACAATATTAAATTTCGTAAAGCTCCCTCGATATGCTCGATACATTAGGGATCGCTAACTTCGAACCATCAGATTTGTGAGGCTAATATGCAACCGACCGGAGTTCTGGAAACCGCAAAAGCAACCAATACTCTTAAAGATCTTCTTCAATTTGGACAATCCGTTTGGCTGGACTACATCCGGCGAAATCTCATCACCAGCGGCGAGCTAAAGCGTCTTGTGGATGAAGACGGCCTGCGCGGCATGACCTCAAATCCTTCTATTTTTGAGAAGGCGATTTCCGCCAGCACCGACTACGCGGATTTGTTGACCTCATTGAAATCGAGAACCGATCTCGACGCTAAAGGCCGATTCGAGATATTAGCTATTCGCGATATTCAGGATGCCGCCGATATTTTGCACCCGGTTTATGACAGCAGCAAACGCCGTGATGGATATGTGAGCCTAGAGGTCTCGCCATATCTCGGGCGCGATACTCAAGGAACGATTGCCGAGGCGAGACGGTTGTGGAAAGAAGTTAATCGCGAAAATGTGATGATCAAAGTTCCCGGAACCACCGAGGGCATTCCGGCCTTCCGGCAGCTAATTGGCGAAGGCATCAATATTAATGTGACGCTCTTGTTTTCGCGTGAAGTTTACAAGAAAGTTGCGGAAGCCTACATTGCCGGGCTTGAACAGGCAAGTGCTCGCGGAACCGACCTTAGCAAAATCGCAAGCGTGGCCAGCTTCTTCATCAGCCGGATTGATGTTTCCGTGGACGAGGCGGTTGACGCCCGCATTAAGGCCTCGAAAGATAGCAGCGAGCAAGAACAGTTAAAAGGCCTGTTGGGCAAGGTTGCGATTGCCAATGCCAAGCTCACTTACGAAAGCTACCTTCAAATTTTCAAAGGCGACCGCTGGCAAAAATTGGCGGCAAAGGGCGCGCAGACACAGCGCCTGCTGTGGGCCAGCACTAGCACTAAGAATCCCAAATACAGCGACGTGCTCTATGTGGAGGAACTGATCGGCCGCGATACGGTAAATACAATTCCGCCCGCGACCTTCGACGCATTCCGCGATCATGGGCGTCCTCGGGAAAGCCTGACAGAAAAGTTGGATGCCGCAAAAAATACAATGCAGACATTGGCGAAGCTCAATATCTCGATGGACTCGATCACCGACAAGCTGACCGATGACGGCGTGCGTCAGTTCGAAGATGCTTTCGACAAGCTACTCGCCGCCGTCGAAAGGAGTTCGAAGTCCGAGATTACTTCCAAAGTAAGCCAGCAGGCTTACAAATTACCCGATCCGCTGGCGAAGTCAGTCAAAGCAAATATTGATGACTGGCGCGCCGCGGGAAAGGTTCGGCGATTATGGCAACGCGATGCTTCACTTTGGACTGGCTCCGACGAAGCCAATTGGCTGGGCTGGCTCGGCGTAGTCGAAGAGCAGATCGCAAATAAGGAAAAATTACAGAGGCTTGCGGACGAAACTAAACGCGAGCAGTTCACGGATGTTTTGCTGCTAGGCATGGGCGGGTCGAGTCTGTGCCCCGAGGTGCTGGAAAAGACCTTTGGACGTGTTTCGGGCTTTCCGCAATTGCACGTGCTCGATTCGACCGATCCGGCGCAGATCAAAGCCTTTGAACAAAAAATTAACTTGGCAAAGACTTTGTTCGTTGTGTCAAGCAAATCAGGCACAACGCTTGAGCCAAATATTTTTAAACAATATTTCTTTGAGCGTGCAAAACAAGCGCTTGGCGCCGAAAAAGCCGCGAGCCATTTCATCGCCGTTACCGATCCTGGGTCGAAGCTGCAGCAAGTCGCTGAGGCAGATCGCTTCCGAAATGTGTTCTACGGCCTTCCCAGCATTGGCGGCCGCTATTCGGCGCTGTCGAACTTTGGCATGGTTCCAGCCGCGATCATGGGCCTCGATCTGACTAAATTCCTCGATCGCGCCCACGAAATGGTCGAGGCATGTGCATCTTCAGTTCCGGTGGAAGAGAACCCTGGGGTTGTGCTCGGCATTGTGTTGGGAACTGCGGCGAAAAATGGACGCGACAAAGTCACCATCGTTACTTCTCCCGCAATTGCGGATCTCGGGGCTTGGCTCGAACAACTGCTCGCGGAATCCACAGGAAAGCAGGGCAAGGGGATCGTCCCAGTTGATCGCGAAGCATTGTCAGGCCCGGAAACCTACGGCAACGACCGCATTTTCGTTTATCTAAGACTCAATTCCGGAGTTGACGCAGCCCAAGAAAGCAAGATTGCAGCGCTGGAGAACGCGGGTCAGCCGGTCGTCCGGATAACACTTGGCAATGTCTATGATCTCGGCCAGGAATTCTTCCGCTGGGAAATTGCGACGGCGGTTGCGGGCTCCATTATTGGCATCAACGCGTTCAATCAACCCGACGTTGAAGCCAGTAAGAATGTCACTCGCAGCTTAACTGCGGAATACGAAAAAGCGGGTTCTCTTCCGGCTGAATCTCCTTTTTTCGAGGAAGCAGGAATCAAGCTCTTTAGCGACAAAAAGAATGCGGAGGAATTAACGAAGGCTGCGAGCGACAAATCGCTTCCGTCATATCTGCGCGCGCATCTCAACCGTCTCGGTGCTGGTGATTACTTTGCACTTCTCGCTTACATCCAAATGAATTCTGAGCACAAGGCGCTTCTGCAAGAGTTGCGCGAGTTCGTGAAAGACAAAAAACACGTTGCTACCTGCCTTGAGTTTGGACCGCGTTTCTTGCACTCTACCGGTCAAGCCTATAAGGGCGGCCCGAATTCAGGGGTGTTTTTGCAAATCACTTGTGACGACGCGGCTGACTTGCCAGTGCCGGAGCAGAAATATACTTTTGGCATCGTTAAAGACGCCCAGGCGCGCGGCGATTTCCAGGTTCTCGTGGAGCGCGAACGCCGAGCCCTAAGAATTCATCTTGGCAAAGATCTTAAAGCTGGATTAACCCAACTGAAGGCGGCGTTTCAGGAAGCTCTTAAGTAAATTAATTTACGATGATAAAGTTCTGCGGAAAGGATCAAAACAAATGCGATTAGGGATGGTGGGCCTCGGCAAGATGGGCGCAAACATGGCCCTCCGCCTGATGCGTGGTGGTCACGAGATTGTAGGCAGCGATCTCAGCGCCGATAACGTCAAACATTTGGCTGGCGAAGGCGCCATAGCCTCCACTTCCCTCGATGATTTTGTGAGCAAACTTGGCAAGCCACGCATCGCGTGGCTCATGGTTCCCGCCGGCGATCCCACTGAGCAGACGGCACAGGCTTTAGCCCAGCGCTTTCAACCTGGCGATATTCTGATAGACGGCGGAAATTCCTACTTCAAAGATGACATCCGCCGCTCAAAACAATTAAAGGACAAAGGAATTCATTACCTGGACGTTGGCACCAGCGGTGGTGTATGGGGAATTGATCGCGGATACTGCATGATGATCGGAGGTCCTAAGGATGTGGTGCAGCAGCTTGATCCCATCTTCAAGACGCTCGCTCCGGGACGCGGCAGCATCCCACGAACTCCGGGGCGCGAAAAGTTGTCTTCGAAGACACCCAGCACTTCCGAAGATGGATACATATATTGCGGTCCATCCGGCGCAGGCCATTTCGTTAAGATGGTGCACAACGGAATCGAATACGGCATGATGCAGGCTTATGCTGAGGGTTTCGATATCTTCAAGAATGCCACCAGCAAGGAATTACCGGAAGATCAGCGCTACGATCTCAACCTCGCAGATATCGCCGAAGTCTGGCGCCGTGGCAGCGTGGTCAGTTCGTGGCTGCTTGACCTCACTGCAATGGCGCTGCTGGAGAATCCCACGTTGTCGGAATACACAGGCTTCGTCCATGATTCGGGCGAAGGCCGATGGACAATCGAAGCGGCAATCGCAGAGGCTGTGCCGGTGGATGTGCTTTCGGCAGCGTTGTTCACGCGTTTCCGTTCCCGGCAGGAACACACCTTTGCGGAAAAAATTCTTTCCGCCATGCGGCAAAAATTTGGCGGGCACATCGAACAATCGGCCGCGAAAAAATCAGCTTAATTTTTTCGCTTATAAAACGGGGTCATATTCGTGGCTCAAACAGAGGCGATGCCAGTTCAGGAGCAGCGGATCGGAAGGCCGAGCGATCCCTGCGTGATGGTCATCTTCGGAGCTGCGGGAGACTTGACTCGCCGCAAACTGATTCCCACTCTTTACAACCTTGCAAAAGCCCATCTGCTTTCGCGGAACTTCGCGATCGTCGGCATTGCTCATACACAAATGTCCACCGAGCAGTTCCGCGAACGACTCTCCAGCGGAATTAAAGAATATGCCGATGGAGACCTCGATCCTGAGTTGTGGAAGTGGTTCGAGGAACGGATGTACTACGTGACCGCCGAATTTGACGACAAACAGATGTACGTTCAGCTAGGCCAGCTTCTGGAAAAGATTGATAAGGATCATGCCACTCAGGAAAACTACTTTTTTTATCTAGCCACATCGCCGGAATTTTTCGGTCCCATCGTTGAACAACTGTCCGCTACCGGATTAATGGATGAGAAGAGCGGTCAGCGGTGGCGCCGCGTAATTATCGAAAAGCCCTTTGGACACGACCTGGATTCCGCGCGGATGCTCAACAAACAACTTTTACAGGTAGCCACCGAAAAGCAGATTTACCGCATTGATCACTATCTGGGAAAAGAAACTGTACAGAACATTTTAGCTTTTCGTTTTGCCAATGGAATTTTCGAGCCGATATGGAACCGCCGCTATATTGATCACGTGCAAATTTCCGTAGCCGAAACCGTTGGCATGGAGCAGCGAGGCAGCTACTACGATCATGCGGGGGCGCTGCGCGACATGGTGCCAAACCACATCATGCAACTCATTAGCCTGACGGCGATGGAGCCTCCGGTTTCGTTCCAAGCTGACGCGGTCCGTGACGAGCAGGCGAAGATTTTGCACGCGATTCAGCCCCTGAGCTCCGAAGAAGTACTCAGTAAAACCGTGCGTGGGCAATATGGCGATGGAGAAATTGACGGCCATCGTGTTCCCGGATATCGCCAGGAAGGCGACGTGCCCGTTGATTCCAGAACTGAGACTTTCGTTGCCATGAAGCTAATGATTGACAACTGGCGATGGGCCGACGTTCCCTTTTTCTTGCGCACCGGCAAGCGCATGGCTGCCCGCCATACGCATATTGTTATCCAATTCCGCCGCGCGCCGTTTATGTTATTCCGCGATACACCGGTTGAGAACCTGATGCCCAATCAACTCGTCCTGCACATTCAGCCTGAGGAAGGCATCTCCTTGCGGTTCGCGGCCAAGGTGCCCGGGCCAACCATGCGATTGGGCGCAGTGGACATGAACTTCGAATACGCCGATTATTTCGGGAGGCAACCCAGCACCGGATATGAACGGCTCCTTCACGATTGCATGATCGGCGATCAAACATTGTTTCAGCGAGCCGATATGGTCGAGGCTGGCTGGTGTGTTGTCAGTCCAATGCTGGATGTTTGGAAGGCATTGCCACCGAGATATTTCCCGAATTATGCCGCTGGAACATGGGGGCCGAAGGAATCGGACGACTTGCTCGAACGAGATAATCGTCACTGGAGGAACTTCGAAAAATGATTCTGGCTGGCGACATCGGAGGCACCAATGCAAGGCTGGCGTTCTTCGATGTCGAGGACGGGCGCTTCAATCTCGTTTCAGCCACAATTTTTCCCAGCCGCGAATATTCTGGACTCGATCAGATCGTTTCAGAATTCCTACAAACATCGGACGTAAATCCCGACCGTGCTTGCTTCGGCATCGCCGGTCCAGTGCGCAATGGAAGTGTCGAAACTTCAAACCTTCCCTGGATCGTCGAATCTCAGAGCCTCGCGAACGAACTGAAGCTTAAGAAAGTTTCCCTGATCAACGATCTCGAGGCGAGTGCCTGGGGAATTGTTGATCTCGACATGAAGGATGCCATCAACCTCAATCAGGTTCAAGGGAATCCCGAGGGAAACCAGGCCGTGATCGCCGCTGGAACCGGATTGGGCGAGGCCGGAATGTACTGGAACGGCACCCGCCACGAGGTTTTTGCGACCGAGGGGGGCCATGCGGATTTCGCGCCCCGGAACGAGCTTGAAGTCGAACTGTTTCGCTACCTGAACACCCAATATGGCCATGTAAGCTATGAGCGGATTCTTTCCGGCCCAGGCTTGGTAAACGTCTTTCACTTTTTGCGCGATACGGGACGTGGCACCGAACCAAAATGGCTTACCGAGGAAATGTTGCATTCGGACCCTGCCGCTTCGATTTCGCAAGCGGCAATGGATGGCAAATGTGGCCTGTGCGAGCAGGCGGTTGACGTATTCGTCTCGGTGTACGCGGCTGAGGCCGGCAATCTCGCGCTCAAGACAATGGCTACCGGGGGCGTTTACCTGGGCGGTGGCATCGCTCCGAAGATGCTTCCAAAAATGTCAGGGCCATTATTCATGCAGTCGTTTGCAGCGAAGGGACGAATGCAGCCTTTGCTCGAAGCAATCCCAGTTAGGGTCATCACGAACGACAAAATCGCCCTGCTCGGCGCGGCTCGGTATGCTTTGGTAAAAAGCTGAGACGTGAGGAATCCAGAATTATGCCTTCCACTTCAGAAATTCGAATTCTAGAGAGCCCAGTAGACTTGTTTCGCGCGGCAGCTGTTGAATTTTCTGAACTCGCCAATGAAGCCGTGCGAGTGCGTGGACGTTTTTGTGTCGCATTATCCGGGGGATCGACTCCCAAAGGTTTGTACGCGCTTCTTGCAACTGGCGCCATCCCCGTGCCATGGGAGAAAGTCTGTTTTTTTTGGGGCGATGAGCGCCACGTCCCTCCCGATGATCCTGAAAGCAATTACCGCATGGCGAATGAGGCACTGCTGTCGAAAGTCCCCGTCTTGCCCGAGAATGTTTTTCGAATTCTCGGCGAAGAAAAGGATGCGCAGGTTGCGGCAAAGAAATATGAAGACGCCCTGGTCAACTTTTTTGACTTGAAAGCAGGCGAGCTTCCCCGTTTTGATTTAATTCTCTTGGGGATGGGGCCAGACGGTCATACCGCATCATTGTTTCCCGACAGTCCCGCCCTTCAGGAAAAAAAACGGCTGGTGGTGGCGAATTGGGTGGAGCAATTCCACACCCATCGCATTACTCTTACGCTGCCTGTCCTTCAGAACGCAGCCGCGGTAATCTTCCTCGTAAGCGGAGAGGAAAAGTCGGGAATTCTACATCAGGTTCTTGAAGAAGAGGCCGGGCATTTCCCATCGCAGCTAGTTCGCCCAAAGGATGGGATTCTAATTTGGTTGCTGGATAAGCTTGCGGCGAGTGAGTTAAGCGCCGCTACTCGAAGCTAAAGGTCCCTTTCCCAGAAATTTAGAACACAGGGACAACAGTATTTTTCGTTAGAAACATTTTGCGGTCCAGAGTGCGCAGCGTGTCTTCGAAATCGCTGCCAATCGCGTATGCGGTGAAAGCCCACCTGAAGGACAATTCGTAGGGCTTGCTGTTATTGAGATTCCATTGCTCGACCGATCGCAACAAGCGCTGCAAAGGGGGCTCGCACTGGAGTTCACTGGTATCCGGCATGGCGATCAGGAATTCGTGTCCATCCAGTCGAAAAACAGTGTCGCCGCCACGGAAGACAGCTTTCAATAACTTGCCAAAGTCAGCCAGCAAGACATTGCCCTCGGTATCGCCGAACTTCGCATTGAGTTCATTAAAGCCATGAATATCAATTTTCATGAAGGTGAGATTTCCACCCATCCGGTTGGAGCGCGCGACCTCCTTCGGAATCAATTGGGTCATGCCGCGCCGGTTCAGTAACTGCGTCACCGGGTCCACGAGAGATAGACTCTCCAGCCGTTCGTTAACCACCAGTTCACTAATAAGAGTATGGCGGGTGGCGTTCAATGAAGATTTTTGGATTAGCAAACAAATATTAAAAAGTAAGATTAGCGAGATCAATCCAAAGAGCAATTGCGGCAAATAAAGTTGCTGCATTTTTATATTTGTGGGAGCCCACACCAGGTTCGGGGTAACGAAAGCCAGCACGGCAGCCGTGACAACCACGATGGCCAAGGCGCCAATAGACCAATGGTGAAGGTCGCGCGCGGAGAGTTGATGAAGTTGTCCACGCACTTGCTCAGTGCGGGTCACGATTGAAGATTGTTCTTTCTTGCGGCCCAAGGCGTTCGCCATTTCAACTCCGTTTCCCAATGAGGCGGAAAAATCGCTCTACCGCTTCGGTTATACGTAAGTTTCTATTGCGGAGTGGGTCCGATCTGATAGAAATCAACGGAGGTCAGTACATTAGTAATTCCAGAATGGGAATGGCCTGAGCATGATTCGGGATAGTAGCGTTGGGCTAGAGCTCAGGCTACAGAATCCCGCCAATTCCCGATCTCTCGCATTTGACTTTGAGTTTGCTCGAAGAGTCTGACGCGATGCCGTGAGTGCTCGAATTCGTGAATGTCTGCCCACACCTCTGCGCGCCAAGGTTCGTCGTGCACGGAAGAAACCCCGCAAGTGGCACAGCGAGTATGCAGTCGTCGAACAGCCGCTATTGGGGCGGGAGTCAGATGGAGTTCGATAAAGACGCAGCGCACTTCCTGAATTTCTTCGTTGTCGGAAAGAACATGTTCATAACGCAGTAAGTAGCCGAAACCCAGCCGGGCCGCTTCTGTTTCCGCTTCCGCACGCCCGTGAAAAGGGCCGTACTCCGCCCGCAATTGCTCAGTTGAGTCGCATGCCATCCAGAATGTCTCGATATACGCCATTTTTTCCGTCCTAAGAAGGCCTGTACAGCACAGGCAGTCAGGGAATGAGAATTGACCTGGGGCATGGTCTTGCTTCTCAAGGTGCAATCGTAAGGCCGCACCTTATGCGACAATCCCCTGCAATGGCGGCTCTCTTTTCAAGCATTCTCCGCAGTTTTCAACCAGCCGCTGCAAGCGTTTGCAATGTTTTCCCCACTAAAGTGCTTACGAGTGGCTCTAAAGGTGGTTTGACGCGAACCCAAGCTGCATTAAAATCCGTACTGTCCCCAGCCTTTGGGAATTCATGCAATGGGTAAACGCCGCGAATCCCGGGTCGAGAAAAGCCTTCAAGTGCGCATTTTCGGTACTGACACCGATGGGCGCATTTTCTCCGAGAAAGTAACCACCGTGGACGTAAGCCAGAGTGGAGTGAAGGTGAGCGGCCTAAAGGCTAAACTCAGGCTGGATGAAATAGTTGGCTTAAGCCATGGCCAAAGTAAGAGCCAATTTCGAATTAAGTGGATTGGCGAGCCTGGTAGTCCAAATGCCGGCCATATCGGATTACTCAACGTTAATGCTGAGAAGCCTTTTTGGGATTTTCCATTGCCCACGCCGGCTCCCGATAGCTTCCAACAAGGCGCTCTGGAACGCCGCAAGCACGCACGAGTGCGCTGCGCCACTTCCGTGGAACTTCATCCCGAAGGGTCCGCACTGATATGGGGGAAAGCGTCAGACTTGAGCCTTGGCGGCTGCTATATCGAGATGGGCATCCCTCTCGTGCAAGGGACCAAGGTGAGGGTTGGGATTTGGATCGGAGAGAAGAAATGCTGGGTAATCGGGAAAGTGACCAATAGCACAGCTGGTTTCGGCTTCGGAATACAGTTCACTGAAATCGCCGACAACGATGCCAGCCAGCTCACGGATTTTCTGAAAACTATCAAGGAGGACTAGTGCCTCCTCACCTCTCGGACTGAAGGCGCAGTTCGAAACAAATTCTAGATTTCTTCATTCCGCACCAGGTTGATTGGAAGGATTCTGTCTTTGTTCCAGCAAAACAGCACCGCTCTTCGGAGTGAGAATTCCACAAGAATCTTCAAAATGCACCACCACCCCATAATCCGGTAGTGGGTCAGTTTGCCTCGGTAGCAGAAAACCAATCAACCACGAAGGACACGAAGGATCACGAAGGCCAGTTTCGACGGTTTCCCTCGTGCAACTTCGTGTCCTGTGGTTGATTGGTTTCGCAATTCGACCCAATACCCCAGGGGTGCCACTAGCTGCTCCGGTTACGAAGTGAGTTTGGATTGAAACTCACCCACTACCCATGATCCAGAAGACTATCTGCGAGCTGGCTACTTCAGGTAACTTATAGTTTCGTAAATCGTGCGCAAGCGGGGGCTTTGTGATTTCCATGCCAGTATCAATTTTTCGATTCCGTCATTACGTTGCGTTGGGCTCATTGCTATTGAGCTTGACTTTCGCTAGTTCCGCTCAAACTTCCAACGTGGTTACCGCGGAAAACAACATCCAGACGAGCGCCCCCTTGACTTTGACCCTCCAGGACGCCTTACAGCGGGCGAAGAAGAATAATCCGGAATATCGCGCGGCGTTAACTGAATATGGATCGTCCAGAGAAGACGTTGTCCAAACCCGCGCGGCATTGCTACCAAACGTGAACTACACGGCGGCATTCGACTACACCCAAGGAGGAGGCGTCCCCGGGGTTGGACGGTTTATTGCCAACAATGGAGTACACGAGTACATCAGCCAGGGGAACGTGCATCAGGCGATCTCTCTGGGAGGTATTGCGGATTATCGCCGCAGTATCGCAATGGAGGCATTGGCTCGCGCGCGCGCTGAGATCGCGGCTCGCGGCTTGGTCGTTACCGTCACTCAGGCGTATTACGGATTTGTGACCGCGCAGCGGAAATTTGCCGACGAACAGCGCGCTGCCACGCAGGCTCGGGCTTTCTTTGACACGACTCAGAAGCTGGAAAACGGTGGTGAAGTCGCCCACTCCGATGTGATTAAGGCCCAGCTTCAAATGGAGCAAGTTGAGCGAGACTTGAGGGCGTCCGAATTGGCGATGAATCGAACACGGATAGAGCTGGCAATATTAGTCTTTCCCGATTTCAACGAAAACTTCGCCGTCATAGATGACTTGCAAACCCCTGAGTCGTTACCCTCGTTCGCCGAAATTCAGACTGCTGCCGCCAACAAGAACCCTGAACTTCGCGCCGCCGTGGCCAACTTGCAGGCCGCGAAACAAGGAGTGGCAACCGCATGGAATGGGATTTTGCCATCGCTCAGCCTGGACTACTTTTATGGAATTGACGCTAACCACTTTGCGGTTCGATCCGATGGCATTCATAATCTCGGATACGCCGCGACCGCAACATTGCAATTGCCGGTGTGGAATTGGGGAGCGAGCCGCGCCAAGCTAAAGCAGGCCGGTCTTCGTCAAGCGCAAGCCAACCTCGAACTTACCTTCGCGCAACGGCAACTTCTTGCGAACATGCGTATTCTATATAGCGAGGCGCAGGGAGCGCGCGCCGAGCTCGATTCTTTGAACCGGTCTGCGGAACTCGCTTCGGAGAGCTTGCGCCTGACCGGTCTGCGTTACAAGGCAGGAGAAGCGCTGGTGCTGGAGGTCGTGGACGCGCAAAATACATTGACCCAGGCTCTTAATGCGCTAAATGACGGTCAAGTGCGATTCAGAGTTGCGATGGCGAATTTACAGACCCTGACAGGATCTTTTTAGACGCGATGAAAAAAGTGAACATTTCTCCCGCCCGTAATCGCGGATCCGGCGAGTGGGGTATTCGAGTTCTATTTGCGCTTTGCTATCTGCTCATTCTATTGGTGACAGGATGTTCGAGCGCGCCAGCAGACAAGGAACCTGTGGTCCCGGTGCAAGCGGTGTCTGTCAGCAAGATTACGATCCAACACACCATCCAGGCGGAGGCTATTCTTTTTCCGCTAAAGCAATCCGCCATCGTTCCGAAGATCAGTGCCCCGGTGAAGTCGTTCTATGTAACCCGGGGGAGCCATGTGCATCAAGGAGAGCTGCTAGCGACGCTGGAAAATAGAGACCTTGCCGCGGCCGCACAAGATACAAGAGGCACCTATGACCAGGCGCAGGCCGCATATCACACCACAACCGGCGCCGACTTGCCGGAGACCATCCAGAAAGCGCAACTTGATGCGGGAGCCGCCAAGCAATTACTGGATGCTCAGCAGAAGGTTTACAACAGCCGGGAAGATTTGTTTAAGCAGGGCGCGATGCCGCGTAAGGAGCTTGATCAATCAAGAGTTGATCTAACTTCGGCTCGCAATCAGTACGAGATTGCGCAAAATCACTTGCAGTCGCTAATGGCGATTGGCAAGAAGGAAGCGTTGAAATCAGCGGCTGGACAACTTGAGTCGGCCAAGGGCAAATACGCGGGCGCTGAAGCGCAACTCAGTTACTCCGAAATTCGCAGTCCAATCAATGGCGTGATTGCGGAGCGTCCTCTCTATCCGGGAGAGATGGCGGCAGCGGGAACTCCACTCGTGACCGTCATGGATATTTCTCAAGTGATCGCCCGCGCGCACATTCCGCAACAGGACGCGGCTCTTCTTAAGATTGGGAATAAGGCCACCATTACCGCCCCAGGGCACGACCATCCGACTGAAGGAAAAGTTACGATGATAAGCCCCGCGCTCGATCCAAACAGTACAACAGTTGAAGTTTGGGTGCAGGCAAAAAATCCGAAAGAATCTTTAAGGCCAGGATCAAGCGTCCAAGTCTCCATGATCGTTCAGACTTTGCCGGATGCTTTGGTGGTTCCTGCATCAAGTCTGCTGACAGCGCAGGACGGAACTACTTCGGTAATGGCAATCGGCAGCGATGGCCGCGCTCATCAGAAAACCGTCCGTGTGGGAATCAAACAAGACAATCAGATTCAAATCGTCGAAGGCTTGCAAGCCGGAGATCGGGTGGTCTCCGAAGGAGCTTATGGACTTCCGGATAACAGCAAGATCGAGGTGCAACAGCCAGGTCAGACCGAGCTACCTGCTAATGGTTCCGCCACAGCATCTCAAGATTCCGATGACAAGAAATAATCCACACAAGAAGCCCTGTCATTCCGGGCGGAGCGAAGCGAAGAGGAGCGACCTGCTTTCCCCGCAGAGGGTTCCACACTTATCACGACCTCTTCGAGGGATTGAACGTTGACCCAGCCCGAACCCTCGTACTGGTTTGCTCGGCACTCTAAGTCTGTAATATTCTTAATTCTTACCATTGCCTTTCTCGGCGGATATCTTGCTTTTACCATTCCTGTATCAGTTTTCCCGACTACGAATTTCCCCCGCATTCTGATCGCGGTTGACAACGGGGTTATGCCGATTGACCAGATGATGGTGACCATTACTCGTCCCATCGAGGAAGCGGTGAATAATGTCCCTGGGCTACAGAACGTTCGTTCCATCACCAGCCGGGGATCAGCGGAAATTGATTTGTACTTCGATTGGAACGTTGACATGTTCCAGACGCTGCAATACGTGAATGCGGAAATCTCTCGCGTCCAGCCCAACCTCCCCAGCACAGCCACAGTAGTTGCAAATCGGTTGACGTTCGCCAGTTTTCCAATTCTGGGCTACAGCCTCACGTCAGACACGGTTCCACAGACCGAACTTTGGGAAATGGCAACGTATGACTTAAAACCCCGTTTGAATCGGCTGGATGGCGTATCCACGGTCGTCGTCCAAGGAGGACAGGAACCGGAATTTCACATTACTCCGGACCCCGCAAAGCTGCTGACGACGAATGTGACCGTCAGCGATATTTTGAACACGATGCAGCGGACGAATCTCATTGATTCTCCCGGACTGTTCGAGCGCAACCATCAACTCGTTCTGGGACTCATCAGCGGACAGGTTCAGACCCCAGGAGAAATTGCGGATACCGTCATCAAGGCGACCCCCGCCGGCATTCCCATTCGCATCCGGGATGTCGCAACCGTCGAAGCCGCCGTCAAACCCGTTTATACGATCGTGACCGCCGGGGGAAAGCCGGCAGTTCTGCTCAACATCAACCGGCAACCCGAAAGCAACACGATGGCGGTTGCGACCGAAGTGCATGCCGAGATGGATCGGCTTCAGAAGTCGCTTCCTCCCGGCATTCAGGTCCGCCCCTTCTACGATCAATCCATCATTGTCAGCGACTCCATCAAGAGCGTTCGCGATGCGATTTTGCTCGGTGTGATTTTGGCATCCATCATCCTGGTGGTATTTCTGCGGGACTGGGGAACTTCGATTGTGGCCGGCCTGGTTATTCCGGTCACCATTCTCTTTACGTTTGTCGCACTCAAGCTGCTGAATCAAAGTTTCAATCTGATGACCTTGGGAGGACTTGCGGCGGCCGTGGGTTTAGTTATTGATGACGCGATCGTGGTGGTCGAAAACATCGTGTTGCATCGCAGCGCGGGACAGGGCCGTTTGCAGGCCATTCACAGCGCGCTGCAAGAGATCACAATTCCGCTGATCGGTTCCACAGTAACCCCGGTCGTTGTGTTTCTACCTTTGATCTCAATTACCGGAGTGACAGGAACATTCTTCCGCGCTCTCGCCGTCACCATGTCGGTCTCGCTGTTTACCTCGCTGGCCCTCGCGTTGACCTGGACGCCGAACCTGAGCCAGTACTTCATTGGGAGGAAAAACAAATCAGCGCCAGAACAGCCTGTCGAAGAATCCGACGACGAATCGATGGATAAATTGCTGAAGGCGGAAGACGCATCCCTCAGCGGATTCTTCCTGAAGGTCGTCAACTTCCATCAGCGGCAACTCCGTCGCGCAGTCGCCCGGCCGCTCTGGCTGGTTGGGCTAAGCGTCGTGCTAATTGCCGCCACGGTAATCTGCTATCACTTCTCCGGTTCAGACTTGCTTCCTGCAATGGACGAGGGTGGGTTCATCATTGATTACATTATGCCCGCCGGAAGTTCCCTGACGGAAACCAACCGCGTAATCACCCAAGTAGAAAACATTTTGCATGGGATTCCCGAGGTCGAGAGCACCTCGCGGCGAACCGGCCTTCAGCTCGGACTCGCCTCCGTAACCGAAGCCAATACCGGAGACGTCTCCGTAAAGCTCAAACGGAAGCGCAGCCGGGCTATCGACGATGTCATCGAAGAAGCCCGCACCAAGATTTCTCAGCAACAGCCAGCTCTAAACATTGAGTTCGTTCAAGTCCTTCAGGATATGATTGGCGACCTGACGAGCGCGCCGGAGCCGGTTCAAATTAAGTTATTTTCCCAAGACTCGGCTTTGCTCGAACAATGGGCGCCCAAGGTTGCCGACGCCATTCGTAAAGTTCCAGGCGCAGTTGACATTCGCAACGGCATCGAGAACACCATCAGCGGCCCTGCGGTGACTTTCCAGATTGATCCGAGCGTGGCCGCACGCGCCGGATTCACTCCGGAAGAAATTGCCGTGGACGCATCCGCCATGCTGACCGGCGAACCGGCGGTCACGCCTATCATCAGCAATGACCGGGTTTACACCGTTCGCGTTCGGTTCCCCGAAGCCAACCGCGCTTCGCTTGAAACCATAAAGGACACATTGCTTACCAGTTCCACAGGGAAGACGGCGACGTTGGGAGCGCTGGCAACAATCATTGAGCTGCCGCCACAAACCGAAATTCTCCGCGAAAACTTGCAGCGCAATGTTGCGGTAACCGCGCGCCTTGAGGGAACCGACCTCGGCTCCGGGATGAAATCGGTAATGAAGGCGGTGGACGGCCTTCGCCTGCCCTCCAGCATTCGCGTCGTGTACGGCGGAACTTACGAGGAACAGCAGAAATCTTTCCACGATCTGGTCATGGTTCTGGTGCTTGCCATTCTGCTGGTATTCATCGTGCTCTTGTTCGAGTTTGGAAACTTCGCCGCTCCGCTGGCCATTCTGGCATCGGCGGTTCTCTCCACTTCCGGAGTTTTTATCGCCCTGGTGATCACCAATACCACATTCAATGTCTCGTCGTTCATGGGCATGATCATGGTTATCGGCATCGTCGCCAAAAACGGAATCCTCCTGGTGGACGCGGACGACCGCCTTCGCGCACATGGCCTTTCTGCCGAGGATTCGATGCTCCAAGCCAGCCGCCGCAGATTGCGTCCAATCGTCATGACGGCGCTAGCGACGGTCGCGGGAATGCTTCCGTTGGCGTTCGCCATAGGAGCAGGCTCGCAGATGTTGCAGCCTTTGGCGATCTCGGTGATTGGAGGCATTATCATCTCGATGGTTCTCTCGCTGATAATCACCCCGTCAATTCACTACTTCCTGAGCTCAAAGGCCCACGACGCAAAAAATAAGACCAGCGAAAAGCAGCTTTCGCCGGTTCCGTCGTAATCCTCTCGGCTCTACCGGTCTGGCCAAGAGTGCAAGTTTTTTCACACTGCTATCGCGGCAACGAACTTCCTTGCATTGGAGTTCATCGGGGCTACGCCAGGGTGAGTGAGCATTTCACAGGACCCTTCCTGTACCTCACACAATTAAAGGCACTTACTCGCCGAACAAGAAACCCCGCTACCTCGTTATACTGTCTGATCAACTCTTGGGAGTTGGAAGCTTCACTTTCCGGAGGCAGGCTTTTGGACAGGCAATTGCATTAGAATAGGTACAACTGGGCGTTTTCAAGCCACGGTTGCGGGGCCAATTTGACGCAACAACTTACCAGCTCGCCGCGCAGGAAGCTTCTCGACGAAGGTTCGTTCCAGGAGTTGCTCGCTGCTGCATTCGTCTTACAGCAGCACAACGAACATTCCAACGGCGCCACTGCTGACCCAACTGAAATTCTGTCGGAAATTGTTCGCATTCGGCGATCTATCCGCGCTGGGAAGTTAAATCTAGTTGAGACAGCAAGGCTGATCAGCGAACAGGTCCAGAAATACGCCCAGGCTGATGGCGTGGCTATTGGAATTGTTGCGGACGAAGAACTCATCTACCTGGCCGCAATTGGAATGGCTGCTCACGATATTGGGCGCCGAATAACATTGGACTCCAGCCTTGCGGCGCATTGCATCCGCACAAAGGTTACTTTTCGATCTGTTCGCACACAAGACGACCCCAGAATGCTCTCTTCGCTTGGCGACCAGACTGGAGTGAAGTCGTTCATCGCGGTTCCGGTGGATTACGAGAACAAAGTTGTGGGAGCGCTAGAAGCACGGTTTAGGACGCCGAATGCGTTTCGAGATGACGATGTCCGCGCTTGCGAACTTTTGGCCGTCCTGGTTAAAGAGGTCATCGCGCGAGCAGGCCAGCCGCAGCCCGTTCAAGAAGTCAAGTTGGACAGCGACCTTGGGGACCAGATCGCATTATCCGGCAAAGCGGACGCCTTTGCAGGAACGGCTGTAACGCAGCACCCAGATGAGCCTCGCGAGACTCCCGCCACAGATTCTGCATTGGCACCTCAACTTTTCAGCCCGCCTCGAATACTTCCCGTGACTGAGGCAAACGAAATTGTTATTGCCCCAACGATCGAGTCCGGCGCCGATAAAACAACGGCGACGGATAAGCAACCCTGTCGTGGTTGCGGCCAGCATCTGGCTCATGACGAATTATTCTGCGGAAAATGCGGAACCGAAAAAATCGGAAATCCAGATGGTCCATTGCAGAGCAAGTGGGCCTCTCTTTGGTTCATGAACGAGGCTCGCAGGACTGCCGAGAAATCAAACGACGCCTCAGTGCTATCGGAGCAAGGCCCTTCTATATGGAAACCACAGGATTCGCCGGAAGCCCCGGACTTAAATCTCGAAGAGCCGCGACGCATGGCGCTGGAAGCGATAGGCTCAGCAATCGAAGTCCAGGGCGACGTCGCAATAACAGAACCGGCCAAGTCTTTGGTTCGTCTGGAATGGCTGCCTGACGTCGCGTCTTCGCCGTCAGAAAGCTGGTTGCACCATCAATGGCGTGTCAACCGCGCGAACTTCTATTTGGCTGGAGCCTCGCTGCTGTTAATCGCGGCGCTCTCCGGCTGGGGCACAATACCTGCGCTCGATGCTGGCAATTCCTCGAGTCCTCAACTTAGCCTTTTCGATCGCGTGCTGGTTGGCTTAGGAATAGCGGAAGCACCCGACACTCCGGTCTATCGCGGTAACCCCGACACTCCCGTCTGGGTTGACTTGCATACTGCCCTCTATTATTGCCCCGGCTCGGATCTTTATGGAAAGACCGATGGCGGAAAGATAGCAACCCAGCGCAGCGCGCAAATGGATCAATTCGAACCCGCACATCGCAAAGCATGTAATTAAGAGACGCATTAAGTGGAAAAGCAAAAGACCTCCGAGATGGCGGAGGTCTTTTGTTTTTCGCCTGTGGTGACCGGGGTTAGTTGATGTCGCTGCTGCGCGTGGCCGCATCCTCAAGACTTAGAATCCTACGTTCCCAGCTTTCTAATATCTCAGGCGTGAAGCATGTTTTCGTGTCTTCTGGCTTCGTACCAGAGGGCGAGTTCGACGCGGTTCCAGAGTCCCAATTTGTCATAGATGGCCCTGAGGTAGTTTTTGACGACGTGTTCGGTCGTTCCGATTGCATTTGCAATGTCTCTATTTTTGAGCCCTTGGGCCACGAGTTCAATGACCCGGCGCTCGCGGTCGCTTGGACTCCGTTTTCCGTAACGTTCCCCTCTAAACATAATTGCCTCCGATATAAGAGTGTCGCGAGCTTTACCCGCTTGATGCCGGTCTTAATCCCAAACCTGACGAAGAGGCGGTTAAAATGCGCCTTTACCGTCCGTCTTGCAATCTTGAGTTCCTTGCCTATTTCGTCGTTTTCGCAGCCTTGGAGCAGCAGCTCCGCAATTTGCTTTTCTCGCGGGGCCAATTGAATAGGTGTTTCCTTCATGAATTCCCCCAAATAAGGAACGCCCGAACGCCCGGAAGGGGCATTCAAACCGTATGCAGTCCCTCTTTATGCCTGGAGACTTGCTTAGCGACGGGCGAAACTTGTCGATCAGTCGTGTACCAAAATTAATAGCATTCGCCGTGCCACGCCTAAATGGTTTTTCACAGGCAATCACTAATTCAGGGCAAGTTTCGGCGGGACTTCGAGTTGCGCAGTTGTTCGAGCGGTAGGCAGTGGAGTTTTTGAAGCAATGGAGAATAATATCTGGTGGGCTTAATAATAACCGCCCAGCGGTAAAAGCTATTTAGATACAGCAACTAAGGACTCTACTCGTGGTCGGCTACCAACTCCGCTGGCGCTTCCACCAAAGGGATCTAACAAGTGGTTTGTGACACATCAGTGCCGATGAATCGGCACAAATTTTTTAACGGGAAAGCCCTTCCAGCGACGACTTCCTCGTACTAGGTATAACTACTTATGTCAAAAGTTCCTTCTACAGGAAGTTCTCAGAACTAATTACACTATGGAGTGGTTCATATCCCAAAAATTTCTTCCGGAGTATCCAATCTCATCGGGTGCCCATTGGTACGCTTTTTTTGGGTTTATGGCCAGAAACGATGACTCCAACGGGATGTTACCGCTTGGTTTCCGGTGCCACTTTTGCAGTGCGGCACCTCACGTAGTAATCTAAGATGAAATTTTAACGGCTAAATTCCTGTTCGCAGCAGTGGACTTAAGCGCTGTCCTGTGAGATTTCTAACGTATTCATAATTCAACAGATATGGGAGGTTTAAAGACTTGACCGCTTCGACCAGCCACCTGATTCCGCCACACGGCGGCGAATTAATTGATTTGAGTGTTCATCCCGGCAAGCTTGACGATCTGAAGTCTCAGTCCAGGGAATGGCCATCTTGGGACCTAACGCCGCGCCAGCTTTGCGACCTCGAACTGCTGATGAGTGGTGGGTTCTCGCCGCTCCGTGGATTTATGACCCGCGCAGACTACGAGGGAGTTTGTCACAACATGCGTTTGGGAAGCGGCGTTCTATGGCCCATTCCAATCACACTGGACGTGAAAGAAGAATTTGCAAAATCCCTCAAGCCTGGGACAAGCAAGGTGGCGCTTCGTGATCCCGAAGGCGTAATGCTTGGCGTTCTAAGCGTAGAGGAAGTCTGGCAACCTGATCGCCAAGCCGAAGCCAAGGCCGTATTCGGCACGGCCAGCCCCGTTCATCCCGGGGTGGACTATCTGCTGAACAAAGGGAACTCCTGGTACGTGGGGGGCACCGTGCAGGGGATGCAATCGCCCTCTCATTATGACTTCAAGGATCTGCGCCTCACTCCGGCGGAACTTCGCGCTGAATTCGCCCGCTTAGGTTGGCGCCGGGTGGTTGCGTTTCAGACGCGCAACCCTATGCATCGCGCCCACGTGGAACTCACCTTCCGTGCCGCTAAGAACGTCGAAGCTAACCTGCTGATACATCCCTCCGTCGGCATGACCAAGCCCGGCGATGTGGATTACTACACCCGCGTCCGCTGCTACCAACTTTTAATTCCGAAATATCCGCATGGGACGGTGAAATTGTCCCTGCTTCCACTGGCGATGCGGATGGGCGGTCCGCGTGAAGCCATCTGGCACGCGTTAATCCGCAAGAACCATGGCGTGACGCATTTCATCGTCGGCCGCGACCATGCTGGTCCGGGCAACGACGCCGACGGTAAGCCTTTCTATGGCCCCTATGACGCGCAGGAACTCTTCAAGAAAAACGAAGCCGACATGGGCGTCACCATGGTGCCGTTCCAGATGATGGTGTTTCTGGAAGATCAAGACCGCTACGTGCCCGCCGATGAGGTTCCCAAGGGGTCTCGCGTACTCAATCTCTCCGGAACTGAACAGCGCCGCCGTCTAAATGAAGGCAGTGAAATTCCTTCCTGGTTTACTTATCCGGAAGTGGTTCAGGAGCTTCGTCGAAGCTACCCGCCACGTCACAAACAGGGTCTTACTATCTTCTTCACCGGCCTTTCGGGTTCCGGAAAGTCAACCATCGCGAATGTTCTGATCACTAAATTCTTAGAGGCGGGTGGCCGTCCCGTTACATTGCTCGATGGCGACCTAGTACGAAAGCACTTGTCTTCAGAATTAGGATTCTCCAAAGAACATCGCGATATCAACATCCGCCGCATCGGCTATGTGGCGTCGGAAATTACGAAAAATGGCGGCATTGCAATCTGCGCTCCAATCGCACCGTACGATGCGACTCGCAAGCACGTTCGAAGCGCGATTGAGCCTCATGGCGGATTCATTCTTGTTCACATCGCCACTTCGGTCGAAGTATGCGAGCAGCGTGATCGCAAGGGGCTTTATGCCAAGGCCAGAGCCGGCATATTAAAGGAATTTACCGGCGTTTCCGATCCATACGAAGAACCAAAAGATGCGGAAGTCGTGATCAACACGGCGGAGCTTACCGCTGCGGAAGCGGCGCAACAGATCATCCTCCATCTCGAGAGAGAAGGTTTTATCGGAGCCGCATCTTGATCAGCGCGGAGTGCGCGGCGTTTTCTAGCAGACGAATTCACTGCGAGACAGTCCTCCTTTAAAATTGTCTCCATCCGTGATCGAAGTATGGGTCGGCTGGCACTGTGTCGAGCAGAGTTATCCTGTTCTCGTGATTTTGATTTCCGTGCACGCTGCATAAAAAACCCAGCCATTGCACGCTCGTGTGCGGCGCGGGCGCCCACGCCCGCGAGGCATTAGGGGGATCGCGGTATAGGTTATGTGTTTCACGGATATTGAAGCAATCTCGCCGACGCGCGCCCGGGCCACCTGAAAAATACCGCCGAGTACGGTACGATATGCAACATTGTCGCTGAGCAAGGGATTCATGTTGGATCCCATTTTAGTCATCCCCATTATCTGGAAGAACTACCTGCGATGAGCAGAAAAGTGTCTCTCGTCGCTGTGTGGCAACACTATTTCCATGCTAATAGCGGTCAAGATTTTGATTGGTTTGATTGTTGGCACGTTGATTGGCCTTACTGGCTTGGGAGGCGGTGTGTTGTTGCTGCCTCTGCTGATCTTTGGTTTACATGTGCCCGCGATCATTGCGGTAGGCTCCGATGCAGTCTTTAATTTTGTCACTAAGATCGGCTCAAGCGCGGTGCACCTAAGCCGAGGTACGGTTCGCCGCCGGGTCGTATTGGCCCTCGCGGCGGGCAGCGTTCCGGGATCCATTCTTGGCGTGAGTGTTTTAATTCATCTTCGCCACATCTACGGCGATGGGGTGAACGATTTCATCAAGACGGCGATCGGCCTGCTGCTGATATTGGTTCCGATACTTTTGCTATTGCAGCGGCGGATCGAAGTTAGCGTCGCCGTCAGAAAGCCCACCGCCAAGTCATTCCTTGGAATGACCGTCATCGGCTTGGTTGCCGGCTTTCTGGTAGGCATGACTTCCGTAGGTTCCGGCAGCATTATCATGATGCTGTTGCTGTTATTTTACAGCTATCCTCCGAAGGTCATGATAGGCACCGATATTGTTCATGCCGTCATCCTTACGGGGGTAACCAGCCTTTTGCATTATCGTATCGGAAACGTGAATCCAGGTCTGGTAGGTTGGTTATTGATCGGATCCATTCCTGGCGGTTTGATCGGATCGCATCTGAGTACCCGTGTGCCGGTCCTGTGGCTTCGGCGAATTCTCTGCGCCGTTCTTCTGATCACCGGCGCCAGGATGTTGTGGGCGTGAACATCACGCGTAAACGGTAGCTTTGACAAGAGCGAATGATTTCGAACTCCAACTCTGAGACTCTCCAACGAATTGAAGCGGCCCTCGAATCCGCTCGCAAGATTTTCGCCCGTTTTACTCCCGGCGCCATCGCAGCGGAATACAAAGTGGGACACGATCCCGTGACCGAAGCCGACCGCGTTCTAGACGCCGCTCTTCGAAAAGAATTGTTGCGCAATAGCGAGGACGAGGGTTGGTTGTCGGAAGAAACCGTTGACGATTTCAGCCGCCTTGGCAAACGCCGCGTCTGGGTCGTTGATCCGCTCGATGGCACCCGCGAATTTGTCTCTGGAATTCCGGAATTTTGTGTATCTATCGGTATGGTCGAGGATGGACAGCCAGTCGCGGGTGGCATTTGCAACCCCGCGACAGGAGAAATTTTTATCGGTTCGATTGAAACTGGCATTACTTACAATGGCAAAGAAGCTGTTGCCAGCCAGCGCGCAACTTTGGAGGGTGCCCTGGTGCTCGCCAGCCGCAGCGAAGTAAAACGCGGCGAATGGGAAGCGTTTGGTTCCGCGCCGTTCAAGGTTAAGCCGATGGGATCGGTGGCTTATAAACTCGCGTTGGTTTCAGCTGGACTTGCAGATGCGACTTTTACTTTGACTCCCAAGAACGAATGGGATGTGGCGGCTGGAGCGGCGCTCGTTGTGAGTGCGGGCGGCTGTGTACAGACCCTCGAAAATGCCCCGCTGCGTTGCAACAATAAGAATCCGCTGTTGTCAGGATTGATTGCAAGCGGACCCTCTCTACGTGATGCATTGACTTCGCTCTTGAAAGGCCATCTTCAACCCGCCCCTCAACCTTGACCCGTTGGCCATCCTTCATGGTCTTTCTGATGTATCACGAGATTGAGTCGCCCGGACGCCCGCTTTGCCAGGGCGCTCCCGGATATGTTCGCTATGTCGTCCGCGAGAAAGATTTTCGCGCGCAGATGGAACACCTGAAACACAACGGCTGGCGCGGTGTGGATGTCGGCGAAGCGTTGAGGTTCAATCCGTCGACCGCAGCTATTAGTTTCGACGACGGTTGCGCAACCGATTTGTTGGTCGCTGCGCCAATCCTCCGCGAGATTGGTTTCGGAGCGACTTTCTACATCACGGCCGGATTCCTGGGAAAACTGGGATATTTGACCCAAGCACAACTGCGCGAACTGAGTTCGCTCGGTTTCCAAATCGGCTGTCATTCCATGACGCACGCATACCTGTCGGACTTGGACGAGGCCGGCTTACGACGAGAAATCATAGATTCAAAAAATCAGATGGAACAATTAATTGGAAAACCAGTCGAACATTTTTCCTGTCCTGGCGGACGCTATAACCAGCGCGCAATTGTCATGGTTCGGAACGCGGGATACAGGACGCTGGCAACCAGCAATTCCCGCACAAATTCCGCGGATACAGATTGTTTCGAACTGGGGCGCGTCCCGGTTATGCGCGAAACTACGCTGCGCGATTTTGAATCGTATTGTCACGGCCGCGGGTTATGGCGATTACGTATCCGTGAATCATTGCGGCATGTGGGCAAACAGGTACTGGGAAATACTCTGTATGACCGCCTCCGCGCACGCACCCTCCAGGAGTAATCTCCGGGAATAAGCCACAAGGTTACGGAATACAGGCAGTCTCGGACATATTAGGGCTGCTTTTAATACCGGTTGCTTGCCAGACGAACACCAAAAGCTTTTCAAAGAGAAGAAATTAGCCCTTAACGCTAACTCTTGAGAATGACAAAATAGCGCGACCCGGAGCCGGGCTGCCCATCGAAGTCGCTGGACGGAAGGTGGTAAACGTCATAAGGTCAATCAGCATGTTTTTCACTTGCGGAGTCAATTCCTGCGATCCGCCCGAGCCTGACAAGATGCGATAGTCCTCCATCCTTCCATTGGATCCCACGTACGCCTCTATCACCAGCGAATCGTCACTGACGGCACTCATAGCAGATCCAAACGAGGACTGCTCCAATTGCGGCGCCGTCGCCAGCATCAGCGGTACATCAGCATTGCCTGCCTGAAGCGGAAGAGCTGAGAATCCCATAAAAATCCCAAAGATAAGCACGGCTGTAACCAGACCGACCGTTGCCGGGACCACAAATGCTCGTGCGGCATTGTCGAGTCGAAACAAAATGTACTTCAATGTCGAATCGCGCCGATTCGCGATCTCACGCGAGATCGCAAGACGAAGCTTCAACGAAAGATCGCTTGGAGCTTTCCGCCGCGCCGTTTGCGCTAGTAACAATTGCGTTTGGCGCACTGCCCTGTATGCGGTCTGGCACTCTTCGCATCCGCCAAGATGCTCATCTAAAAGGCGCATCTCATTTCCGGTTACGGCGCCATCCACATAAGCGGAGAACAGCGAGTTAACTTGCGCGCACTTCATTGCATCACCTCCGAAGGCGTGCCCAGTGGAGATTTGGAATGCTGCCGCGACTCCTGAAGCCCCGGTTTATCGGGCACTTCTAACCCTAGCTGCTGGCCGGCCTCGCGTATATACGGTACCAGGCGTTGGCGCAGCGCATTGCGCCCACGGGTAAGCCGGGACTTGACTGTCCCCAATGACACTTGCATGATCTCCGCAATTTCTTCGTAGGACATCCCTTCCAGATCGCGCAGAACAACGGTAGTCCGATAGGGTTCCGAAACCTTCCTCAATTCCTGTTCCACTCTTACCCGCACTTCTTCATGGGCCGCGCTATCGAAAGGCGAATCCGCTTTATCAACCAGGATTTCAAGCGGCGCAAGATCAGGTTGGTACGTAGAACTCGGCTCGCTTATGGAGACTTCATGTGCCTTGTGCCGGAACCACCATCGTCTCCGGTTTGAAGCTTCATGAATCGCGATGCGATAAATCCAAGTCTTCAGGCTGGACTCTCCATGGAAGTGTTTCATTCCGCGAAATACTTTCAAGAAGACTTCCTGCGTGGTATCCGCGGCATCGGAGGGATCGTTCACAACACGATGCACCAGGCTATAGATGGGCTGATGAAACTGACCGATCAGTGAGGCATAGGCTTCTTCGGATCCCGCCTTGAGCTCGGCAACGATGGCCGATTCCTCTGTTCTGATGCCTATCGCGCTAGCGAGATTACCCAAGCTGGCAGCCCCCGCCAGAGTCGTCATGGCGTCACCCCGATTATAGGATCTTTTGGCTGCGCGATATCACGCAAATATCGTCAGCTTTCGAGCGATTTCGGACCATCAACACTATGCTCACATCTGTATTAGACCCCGAAGGAGGAGGCATAGTTCCTGTCGGAGTAACACCGCGGTCGCCCATCGGGATGCGAGGACGGCAACTGTCTGATACGCAAAGGTTAACGCGGAACTCACATGGGGACTATTGCGGGGGAACAGTTGTCGCGGGAGCGGTTGTCGCCGGCTTGGCCTTAAGCGGCTTCCGCGTCACCTTCTTCTTCGTTGGCTTCGTGGCTGGCTCGGTGTCGTCCACGACAACCTTTTTGGGAGGTGCGGCGCTGATCGTTGCCTGAGCATTCCGCAACTCAACGCGTAAATGTCCTAATTCGTTTTCCTTCGCGGTGGAAAGAGCTTCCATTCGGTCGGCAACCACGTGCCGCGATTTTTCAATGGCGTTCAAGTCGTTTTGTAACGATTGAAATTCATCCTTGGAACCAAACGCTCCGGCGGACTCTACCACCGATGCGAATACGTCATAGAGCGCATCAAGATTTCGATAGAGCTTGAAAGTCTCCGGCAAATTCTCCGGCGAGTTCTTAAGCTGCCCCACAATTTCAGGCATTGCGCTTTGCAGATTCCGCTGTATGGATTGAACGTCAGCGTCGGTTTGCCGCTTGGTGGTTCCGTCAGTCTTCCACTTCTCGATCCGCAACTTGGCCAGGTCGAGCTGTGTAGCCTGCGAAGCCTGCTGTAAGTTCGACAGCAAGTCGTTCAACTGAGTAACGGAAGAATAAGAGACCGGCGCTGAAGCGGCCGCCGTGTCGGAAGACCCACCCTGCGCAAAACCCATTCTGGCGGCAAGCATCAACACAAGCGACCACCCAAATGCGTGAATAAATTTTCTAAACATGGCCAATAGTTTTAATTCCATTTCAGCATACGCATTATCTCAGCTTTGGTGAAGAATCGGCCGCTCCGGTTGTACGTTGACTATCCCATGCGGCTAAGCGAGAATTAGCATACAACACGCCGCGATGAAAAAGTGGGCCTGTGGCGCAGCTGGGAGCGCGCTTCCATGGCATGGAAGAGGTCGTCGGTTCGATCCCGACCAGGTCCACCAATACCTTCAAAGGTTTACAAATTCAAGTATCAAAGACGCGATACGCTTTTGATACGTTGGTTTCTCACGCCGCACCTTCTGCAGCGCTTTCCGCTTTATCCCGCGAACGATTCAAGAGAACATCCACCAACCGGCTTTGGGCCTCCCGTTTGGCTGGAGTCAAAGCCTTTGTGTAAACGTTCATTGTTGTGGCGATGTTGGCATGGCGCATTAGTTCCTGCACCACTTTGACATCTTCCCCGTTGGCTTTGAGGAGTGTTGAGTAAGTGTGCCGGAAGCTGTGGAAACCTACCCACTTGCTAATGCCAGCTCGTTTGGCTGCCGGTTGCAGGGAACGATCCAGGAGAGTGTCTGCCCACGGAGGCATTTTTCCCTGAACTTTCTCGCTGGCAAAAACCCAGTCTTCCAGCTTGGCATAGCAGCTTTCTTTCCTCAAAGCTTGCAATTCCTCAGCAGTAAACCGGTCGATAGGTACCGGACGACGCGAAGCCTCTGTCTTGCACTTCCCGACTATGCCGTCCACGACCGACCGGGTAACTTCTATCTGCAAAGTTTCCCAGCCGATGTCCTTCCACTTCAAACCCAACACCTCGCTGATGCGCAATCCGGTCGTCGCCGCGACAATCCCGATCACTCGCATCTTGTGAGGCAGCTCCAGCATGAGCGCACGGAACTCCGCTGCTTCCAATGGCTCCGTAACACGCTCCCGCTTCTGGCTTTGGCGCACAGCAAGAAGTGGATTCTCCTCGTGCGTGAGCCATCCGTAGCGAATCGCATGTTGATAGACATCACTCATGATGCCCTTCAGCTTCGACTTGGACCCGTTTGACAGGTCATGGATAGACCCCAGCCAACGTTCTACCGCAACTGCCTGAACGTCCCGAAGGCGATATTCGCCCCAGCGTGGGACAATCCTCGTTCGTAGATAAATTTCATACGTCTGTTTGGTTTGGTAGACCTTCCGCTCGGACGGCTTCTCCAGATCCAATTCGATCATTTGGTAATGCTTCGCCAACTGTTCAAAGGTCTCCGGCGAACCCGCTGGGCGGGAGGTGTGATAGTTGATGTCGAGGCGTAGCGTCTCAACTGCTTTCCATGCTGCCGATTCAGTTGAATATTGCTTCACTGTGCCAATTACAAGGGCCCGCATTTTGGGCTTACCCGATGGATCAATTTCCCGCCACCGATAAACCCAGACAGCGGACCCTTTCCTACGAGCGTGCTGGCTGAAAAAGCCATGCTGATACCGTGGTCGGTTCAAGACGTGTTCCTCTCATTCCGACCTCGATGGCTGTTTGATGTTACCTCGACTTCCATCCAGGAATCGAGTTCGGAGAGGCGAAATTTCCAGACCTTCCGCACTCCCTGACCGACCGGATGCCCCGGCAAGTACCCCTTGCGCGCCAACGCGAGTAATGTTTTTCGCGACATCGCAAGGAACTCTGCCGCCCTTTCTGCACTCACAAACGGTTCCAAACTGGCTGCTTGATTAGACGTTGCAATCGTCATGCTTCCCTCGCATGGGCCGATACCTCCGCACTCCGGGGTGAGTCTCGGGTCCATCCCAAACCTAAGACCGAGACCCTGATGGCACCGTTGCTTTTTTGTGCAGACTCATATCTGTTTGGGCATGAATTGGGCATGACAAGAAATCGACCCCTTTAACCCAAAGCGGAGCCCTTCGGGACCTTCTTTCCACTGCGGCCTCTTCGGGTGGTCGCCCTTCGGCCAGGGCTCTGGCGTCCGCTCGGGCTGATGCGCCGGTTGCGTGCCAAACAAAAGGCAACCGCGTTTGTCACTTACCGCGCCGCCGCGAGCGCCCTGCCACCCTCCTCCGGCCTTCGTTCCTGTCCTGTCCCCCGTCGCCGCCCGTTTTGTCCGCTGGCGCTTAAGTGAAGAACAAAACAGCCGGACGACGGCGGAAGGACAAAATCATGGAATTTACCAGCAACAACCACACCCACACCAACGGCAAACCCAAAACCATTCAAGACCTTGTAACCGCAAACGTTCACTTTCTCATTGAGCAACTGGAGGGCGGACACAGCGAGGTTCTCACTCAGTACCTCAGCGCAATGGCGCGTTTTCACACCTACAGTTTCGGCAACATTCTTCTGATCGCTAGGCAAAAGCCCACGGCAACACGGGTTGCAGGCATTCGTGCATGGAATGAGTTGCGCCGCAGAGTAAAACGAGGCGAGAAAGGCATTCAGATTTTTGCGCCTCTCATTGGCTACAAGCGCAATCAGTCCGTACCTGAGCCAGAAGCGAAGGGCAGGACAGCAGAAGACAACGCATCCGCCGAGGCGAAGACGGACACTGTGCAGCGTCACCTTATCGGCTTTCGCGCCGTGCATGTCTTCGATGTCGCGCAGACCGAGGGCGAACCGCTCCCAGAGATGAGTAACACACTCAAGGGCGAAGTAGGAGAAACCTTGCCAAGACTGATTGAGTTTGTCGAGTCGCAACAAATCAAACTTGAATTTTCAGACAAGATCATTCCGGCGCGTGGCATGTCTTACGGCGGATTGATTCGCTTGTTGCCCGATATGTCTCCCACCGAAACTCTGTCAACCCTCGTTCACGAAGTGGCACACGAAATGTTACACAAGGCCGAACGGCGGACGCAGATTACCAAGACGGTGAAGGAAACCGAGGCCGAAGCCGTTGCTTTTGTCGTGTGTCACGCCTTGGACCTTGAAACCGGAACAGGCTCGGCGGACTACATTCAGCTCTACCACGGCAATGCGCAACTTTTGCAAGAGAGTTTGGAAGTGGTGCAAGGCGCAGCCTCTCAAATCCTTGGGGCGATTAGCCCCAGGGATGAAGAGGTGACCGCAGTACCGAGCGCCATTCTCCCGAACAATACGGCTGCCCAAACCACTCAAGAGGTGCAGCCGTGAATACCATTGCGAAAATTCTGGAAATGGCCGCGCCGCTCGAACCCGGATTCCATTTAAAGATCGAGAACCCACCATTTATGGCGCTTGTAATCGAAGACATTCAACAGCGGGGACCGAAAGGTTCCCCGCTGATTTCCGTAGCGCATTACGGCGAACAAAACGGCGATCTCATGCGCGACCCGGAAATGGTCTTTGAGATCGAACGCAGCGGCGAACAGATCAAGATGACGCCGACCTATTGGCGGAACGACTACGTAGGGAAGGAGGACTTTTCGGCCATCAAGAAGGACGGGCAATGGCTGGTTATTTCCGGTCTTCAACGCGCACACAGTGAATTCGCAAAAACATGGGACGCCAACCTCAGAGCGCAGGGCTTTGTCGAGGCGTTCCGCCGGACGCAGTAATCCGCACGGCAAACCTGAAACTGCGGGCACGGCGGACAGGCTGCGTGTGCCCGCCCAACCATTCCATAAAGGAGAAAAGACAATGTTAGTAATGAAGCAAGAATACCGTGATGTTCTGATGGAGCAATTACAAGAATCCACTACCAACCCGCGCCGTCGTTTCAACGAGAAGAACCTGAAAGAACTGGCGGCATCGTTCAAAGGGCAGGGCGTGCTACAACCCCTGCTTGTGCGAGAGTCGGAGCCAAATAAATATGAAATCGTGGCGGGAGCACGGCGTTTTCGGGCGGCGCAGATCGCCGAACTCAAGATCGTTCCCGTTCGCGTGGTCAAACTCAGCGACGCAGAAGCGATTGAGGCTCAAGCAGTCGAAAACCTACAGCGCGAGGACATCCATCCGCTTGAAGAAGGACTCGGCTATCGTTCGCTGCTTGAACTGAAAGATCCGGTGTATAGCATCGCAATGGTGGCGTCCAAACTTGGAAAGAGCGAGGGATACATTCAAGGCCGCATTACGCTCACCGAGTTGATTCCGCCCGTTGCGGAAGCGTTTCTTGAGGACCAGATCACCGTCAGCCATGCTTTCTTGATTGCCAGACTACCGCAATCGCGTCAGCAGGACGCCTTTGACGCGGCTTTCCGTCAAATGTACGGCAGTCAGGGCAATACGCAAGTGCTCATGCCTGTGCGTGAACTGGCGGCGTGGGTTGAGACCAATATCCTTTTGGAACTCGACGCCGCGCCATTTGCGAAAAATGACGAGGCGCTTTTGCCGGAAGCTGGAAGCTGCATCAACTGTCCCAAGCGTACCGGATTCAATTCCTTATTGTTTCCCGACGTGCGTAAGGATTCCTGTCTTGATGGACAGTGCTATCGCTCTAAGATCGACAGGCACGTTGCAAAAACCATCGAGAAGAAGCCAGCCTTGGTGCAGATTTCGACAGCATGGAGCGGGAGCAGCCGCGAAGGAGCGCCGCTAGGCCGCAGCCGCTATGTGGAATTGGAATTGAAGAAGTCTAAGACACAAGCAGCCACGGCCAAACTGAGTCCCACTCAGAAGCAATGCGAGAAGATGTCGGACGCCATTGTCACCGATGGCGGCAGGCGCGGTCAGATCGTCAAAGTGTGCGCCGACCCAGGTTGCCGTATTCACCATGAGAAGCAGCCTTCCCCGCAAGAGCTTCAACGTTCACGTGCCGAAGAAAGAAAGCGTATAGAGAAGGAGAAACTGGCGATCACCGTGCGACACCGCACGTTGGCGGAGGTGCTCAAGCGGGTTGGCTCCCCTCTCAAGCGCGGCGATTTGCTCGTAGTCGCTCATTACGTTATTCGCTCTCTTCCGTTCAACCACGAAGCGCGGATGGCGAAGAGGCACAAACTGGATGCAGGAAACGGTGTCGTCTCCGCCAAAGGAGGGCTTCTGAAACAAGCTGCTACCCAAGACGAAACCGAACTATCGAAGGTGCTTCTTGAAATCAGTTTGCTGGATTCAGCCTATCAGTGTGCGGCAAAGGATAGCGATGACCCGCTTCTGGTTATGGCGAAGCGCTATCGAATTGATGTCGAGAAGCTCCAGAAAGCGGTCACACAGGAGTTTGCCGCGAAGCGTGCCAAGCTGGCGGCGAAACACAAAGAGTCCGCGACGAAGACGACGGCTCCCCCCGCCGCTTAATACATCATTTCATTTTCGGGCGCTCGATATCTTCGAGCGCCTTTTTTCACGATATTGCGCACTTGACACAAGCTGTATATCCGGTCGATCTCTACACGAACAGCGTGGCGTCAGCCTTTTTGTTGCTCAAGAGCGGATTGCGGGAATGTGGCACAAAGTCTCTGCGAAGCATCTATCTGCCTACCTTGACGAAATGACATGGAGTTTTAACAACCGCAAAATCCCTTTCTTTTTCGTGACACCATGCTCAAAATCATTCGCTCTGAGAACCTCGAAAACAGTGAACTCACGCGGAGCGCTGCGTAGGTTGCGGAGAACTTTCTGCTAGTATCCTGAGTCGTGTGATGACCTGCCTAATGCCATCCTCAACTGACTGAGCTTGGTTGATCTCTGAACTGAAACCGATTGGTAATAAGCCCAGCTCTCCAAATTCCAAAAAAATTGTTTGCACTCTTTCTGCGTAGTGTCGCTCATAGCCAAACGTGATCTTGTTGTACCAAGGCTCGATAGCCTCACGGATTTTCCGGGTTACATCCACACTGGAATCGCTCGCCACAATTTCCGGCTTCGGCTTCGGCCCTATACCGATCACCCAACCCTCGATCTCGCAGCGAAGTTTCAATGTTCGCTCTACAAGCGTTTCAGACAATTGTTCAAGAGCGACTATTTTGAATTTCGGCTTGAACGCAGTTGCCCCAGCTACAAACGACCACGCATCCACACCCGGCGACCGCTGAGTCACTATCTGATATTTCGATCTGAGCAAGCCTAATCCACGAGTTACAGCATCCACGGATAGCCCCACCGATTCAGCGAGAGCAGCACCAGAAAAAGTACCAGTGCTGTGAATGTTCTTTCTCAGCCACTCAAAGACGGAGTCGGCATAAAGCTCATCGCATTCCAACTTGAATTGGCCTGACAACAAAAGGCTCTGATTTAATCTCTCCTCTAGCTGTAAGACTCGGTCACTCAGCCTTTCGTTCTCCTGCTGAACATCCGCGGCCCCTGCCCGTATCTCGCTGGACGATCCCTTGCTGCGTCGGCCAATAACCTCTTCTTTCTCAGGACGGGGGCGCAACCGTGACCCAGCAAGCGCAAGAGTGCAGAGGAACACCGCGAACACCAACACGCTGATAATCCAGATTGCTGGCCCGGACACCCCAGACCAAATCGCAAGGCACCATCGCGCTATTGCTGCCCCTCCAAGCGCAACCAGAATTAGCGACAAGGTTGCCATCCTTCCGTGCCAATCCACCCACAGCCAAAAATGACCCCAAGCCGTTCGAATAAAAGACATCCTGCACACCTCCCCTTCGAGTGAAGGTAGATAAGCTTGTTCTTTCATCATGCTCATGCCCCATTAGCGACTATCTCCGGAGCCGGAGATCCCAAAAAAGATACCAGCGTTGCGCCTTGCAGTCCGTCGCTTGCGCGCTACCATAGTACATAGGTTCTTTGGGAGGATGAATGCGGTGCATATGAAAGTTAAATCTTTTACGTATGAGAGAAATTGGACGGGGAAATACTACCGGCAAAGACTGTTACCGAGTATGCAGACAATGGATGGTCACGTTGCGCGCATGCTGAGTGGTGGCTGGGAAATCCTGGCGGAAAGCTCCCATTCTGGCAACAGCAGGGGGTTCCAACCTTTTGCGAAGCGTGACAGCATTACCATTTCCTTTCGAAAAGCCAAGTGATTTCGGAATTTAGAAAATGTACACTGCTTCCCTACCTGCATAGGTTCTTCTTCCCAAGCCCGTAGCCCACCCTTTTACGGTTTGCCCGGCTATCCGCCGCGCTGTCTTGCTTATCCCACCCACGGGCTTATCCCGTCCTCTCTGACTTCTCGATTCATGCCCGAAACGGCATAGGTCTGCTCGAAAAGGCAACAATCGATCCTTCGTTTTGAGCTTACTTTCTCCGTGTAGCCACTCACTATGCGCAAATGCCACGGAGGAATTTCAATGCAGCTCGTTTACTCTCCTAAAACCAAACACAAGGTCCACCTCATCAGGTTGCGAACTATCTCGCGAGTCCTATTACTGTTCTTGTTCGCCGTGCCCGCCTATGCACAGCAGGGCGGTAACAGCCCGTGGGAGAACGCGGTGAACGTTCTGAAAACCGCCTTTACCGGAACCATCGCGACCGGACTGTCTCTCGTGGCCATCGTCATCGGAGGCCTGATGTTTGCTTATGGCGAAGGCCAGAGCAAGCGAATGCTGGCCGGCATCGTTTTTGGAATCGGCATGGCCATTGGCGCCGTGAACTTCATGGCCTGGCTTTTTCCCGGTTAAGGACCGGCAGCGAGAGGAAAGTATGTCCAAAGGAGTAAGCAGGCATGACAAAGGGTGATTCACCGCAAACCGAATTCCGGCATAACCAGGTCTTCAAGACATTGAACCGGCCGTTAACCATCTTGGGCGCGGAGCGACGGCTGTTCTTTGTCGCACTGGTGACGGGTGGCGCGATCTTCACCCTCATGCACAGCCTGCTCGGAGGCATTCTAGTGTTCGTTGTGGGCGTCATCGCCGCGCAACGGCTGACGAAATACGACGTGGAGATTCTGCGAGTGCTGCTGAATTCGGCCAAGTTCCGCACTCGCTATGACCCAATGAAATGGTCGGCTACCGAGATATCGATTGCGAGGCGCAATGTTCAAGATTGAGCGCATTACAAAGGAGTGGCAGGAAGCAGGTTCCTTGCAGGCACACATCAACTTGTACGGCTTCTGGGACGAGCACGCCTTTCTCACCAAGTCCGGCGACTTGGGTGTGGCCTTCAGGATTGGCGGCATCGACTATGAGAGGCTCGACCGTGCCACGCGAGACTATGCCGTCAAACGTCTTGAAGCGGCCTTCCGTACTTTGAACGAGAAAACACGGCTCTACCAGATCCTGTTCAAACGAGACAGCCCCGCGATTCCATCGGCCTCTTATGACAATCCGCTCGTTCGTGCTGCGGTGGAGCAGCGTGCGAAGTTTCTCGAATCGCAAGCTGACCGGCTGTTCAGCATTGAGATTTTCTGGGTTTTGATGGTTGAGAGTAGCCATGCCAAGACTGGATTGCTGCACGCAATGTCGCAGTTGCAGACAAATCCCAGTGGATCATTCCGGGAGTTGAGATCGCTCTTTGCCAGCGGCGGCCAGCGGACATTGTTCCGTGAACAGATCGAACACGACCGCTTTGTGCTGGAGCGCAAGATTCAAAGTTTGATTGGGCAGCTAAGCGACCTCACTACGGTCGAGCTGCTAGGGGCAGAGAAGGCCTTCCGCCTTGAGCGGCGTCTCGTAAATTTCTGCCCCTCCAAAATTCAGAATGCGCGCCTGTATGCGCCGACTTGTCTTGACTGGCAGCTTTGTGATTCGGAAGTGGAGGCGCATCGAGGATACCTTCGGCTGGATGACTACTACGCCCGCATCCTCACACTGAAAGAACTGCCCAGCGAAACCCGGCCGCTCCTCTTACAAGGACTCCTCGATATCCCCGCGAACTTCCACGTGATCACGGAGTGGCATCCGGTAGACAATTCCCGCACTCGGAAGGAAATCGCCAAGCGGCGCCGCCACTATCACAACTCAAAGACAAGTTTTCTTTCGAATCTCCAAGACCGTCAGAGTGCGGGACCACGTGACGAACTGATCGATGATTCCAAAGAAGCCGCAGTAGCGGAGTTGGGCGAAGCCTTGACCGCCATCGGCATGGAAGGCAAATCCTTTGGCGAGTTCACGCTTACCGCCGTTGTCTATGACCCGGATCGGGCGAAGATGGAGCAAGCGATTGCGGAATTGCAAAAGCTGTTCACCACGCACGATGCCCTGTTGTATGAGGAACGCTACAACCTACTCAATGCCTTTTTTGCCACCATTCCGGGGAACCGGCAGTTCAATCTGCGCAAACAGTGGGCAACGAACTCGAACTATGCCGACCTCTCCTTTCTATTTACCGTAGACGCAGGCGATGTGCGGAATTCCCACCTGGAACGCGAATACCTGGCCGTTCTCGAAACCGCTCACGGCACTCCCTACTTCTTAAATCTCCATAGCGGGGATGTAGCACACACGCTTTTGCTCGGCGTGACTGGCTCCGGCAAGAGTTTCACCTTGAACTTCCTCGTTCACTCCTTGCAGAAATACGCTCCATTGACCTTCATCTTCGATCTCGGCGGCAGTTATGAGACGCTAACACGCGGTTTCGGAGGGACCTATCTCAATGTCGGACTGAAGAATCCAGGTTTCACCATCAACCCGTTTTGTCTGGAGCCGACGCACGAGAACCTGAACTTTCTCTATCTGTTCATGCGCGTCCTGATCGAAGCCAATGGACGCTATGAACTGACGCCCGAAGATGAGCGGGCTTTATTTGCCGCCGTCGAACGCACCTACACGCTGCCCCGCGAACTCAGAACGCTTTCAAACTTTGCGTCCATTCTCGGGCCCCTTGGCGAGCGGCTGCATCGCTGGACCAATTCTGCTGCAAGCCAGGCCGGCCAGTTCGGCTACCTCTTCGACAACGTCGAAGACACCTTGACGTTCTCCCGATTCCAGACCTTTAACTTCGACGGATGGGCCGACTATCCGGACGTTCTGGAGCCGCTGCTTTTCTATGTGCTGCATCGGGCGTCGTCCGAGATCGAGCGCCCGGAGAACGCCGCCACTTTCAAAGCATTCGTCATTGACGAAGCCTGGATGTTTCTCAAGAACCGCACCATCCGCGATTGGATTACGCGGGCGGAAAAGACTTGGCGCAAGAAGAACGCGGCAATGATTCTGGCAACGCAATCCGTGGCCGAACTGATGTCTTCCGAGATGCTGCATGTCGTGAACGAGTCCTGCCCAACCAAGATATTTCTGGCAAACCCCAGCATTGACCGCAAGCTGTATGCCGAGATTTTCCAGCTAAACGACACCCAGCTTGAGTTGTTGGTGGGCCTGCAATCGAAACGCGACCTGCTGCTGATTCAGCCCGGCGTCACCAAGAAACTGCAGCTCGAAGTCGATTCGCTCAACTATTGGATCGCCACCAACAACGCCCGCGACAACCTGCGCAAGCAGGATTACTTCGCCCACTTCGGACCGGAACAAGGACTGTTGCGTCTGGCCCAGGACTATCCACAACCTATTTCACGAAAGGAACCCGCATGAAATTAAAAAGCAATTCCGTCTCCTACTGTTTGTGTTTGCTCTTCATGACCGCCTGTGGCTTCGCGCAGCAGACTGCGCGGACCGTTCGCTATCACGCTAATGACATTGTTCCTGTTCGCGCCAAGATGCGATACACGACCCTGATTCAGCTTCCCGCCTCGGAGAAGATTCTCGAAGTGGCTACCGGGGACAAGGATTTCTGGATCATTGATGTCGTAAACAACCTATGTTTTCTTCATCCGGCGAAGGAAGGCATTCACTCGAATCTCAATCTCATTACCGACAAGGCCAACGTCTACTCGTTCACACTTGACGATATTGAGAGCGGTGAACCAGATCTCAAGGTCGTAATCGAACCTTCCGACCCTTCTTCGATTGCCGCCGCTAGCGTCCCCTCAAAGCTGGTTTCGGCAACCGAAGTTGCGGCAGCACAACTGAGTGCGCAGAGTGCCGAGAACCATGCACGGCAGACAATTGACCAGTTTCGCTCTGAGTATCCCACCCGAAATTTGAAATTCGACTACGTTTACCGCAACAAAAAGCCCTTTGAAGTTGCCGCAATTTATGAAGACAACCAATTCACTTACGTCCGTTCATCCGCTCCCGAGAAGTTCGCCGTCTACGAATTGAACGATGGCAAACCCAACCTCATCGACTTCCAATTAGAGGACGGTACTTACGTCCTGCCCAAAGTAGTCGATCACGGGTATCTCGCGATCGGTAAACACAAGCTCAACTTTAATAGGGTCGCACGATAGGAGAAAATCATGCCCCAAGAGAATCAGATGCCTGCGCCGGGGACGGCTCAGGCGCAGCCGTCCGCTGTCGAAGCCGATTTGCATGATCATCGCCCGAATCCGCAGGGAGTAGTCCCCAAGCAGAGCCAGGGGTATGTCATCGCCGGACTCGCGGTCGTCATTTTGCTCGCTGTGATGTTCTCAAATAAACATGGCCGCACACCCGCTCACGCAGCAACGGCCCAAACTCCCTACGCAACCGAAGCCAATCAGCACGAGATTGAGGAACTGAAACGGGATTTGACCGCCGATCAGCGAAAGGTGGAGCAGCAATCCCAGGCACCGGCCCATTCTGGCGCCGAAACAACCTCACCATCCCAACACTTCTCCACAGCCGAGCGGACGGACACTGCAAATTCCGAGGTGGCGCCGGAGCCACGGCGCGATCAGCTCGCGGACGCCGAGCGCGCTCTGCTGTTCAAGGCGCGATTTGCCCCGAATCTGATTTCCGCCGAAAACGGCGCGCGACAGGCATCTGCACCCGATACGGGGACTCTTGATCCATCACTCGCACCTGCCGAAACTGCTGCTTCTTCTCGTGCTTCAGGACTCGCACACGCCGCCGAAGGCGTACAGGCCGGACAGCCCGCGAAACGTCAAGCAGAAGTGAATGTGAACTCGGCGCTGGGGCAGCCTTTTGTTTTGTTTGAAGGCACGACTCTCGATACGGCTCTCATGAATCGCCTTGAGGGCGAGTTCGCCGGGCCCGTGAAAGTCATGGTCACGAATCCGGTCTATAGCGAAGACCGGCAGCATGTGCTGATTCCCGAAGGCACCTTCATTCTGGGCGAGGTGCAGAAGGTTTCGGGCCTTGGTCAGAAACGCCTCGCGGTGATCTTCCACCGGATGTTGATGCCGGATGGATACTCGGTTGACCTCGACCAGTTTCACGGTCTCGATCAAGCCGGCGAGACCGGCCTGAAAGACAAGGTAAACAGCCATTACTTTCAGATCTTCGGAACTTCCATTGCCCTGGGCATCATCGCAGGTGCCGCCGAATCCACAACTAATGCCGGACTGAACGCGAGTGGCTCCGATTTATGGCGCCAAGGAGTCGGTTCAAGTCTGTCCCAGTCAAGTGCGAACGTTCTTGACCGCTTTATCAACGGGCCTCCCACGCTGACCATCCGGGAAGGGCATCGGATCAAAGTCTATCTCACGCAGGATTTATTGCTGCCTGCTTACGAGAATCACACTATTCCACCAAACATCTGAGAGCGCATCCGCAAGCGGCCACTTGGTCTCGACTCTCAGAAAAAAGGAGCTTACACATGAAATCACGATGGATTTGCTGTTTTGTTTTCGGGGTGCTCGCGTTATCTGCGGGTTCAGCCCATGCGCAATGGGCAGTATTTGACGCCAGCAACTATGCGAACGGTCTGAACGAATTCCACCAATTGCGGCAGGCATATACGACGGCGACCCAAACCCGCGACCAGATCATCGCCGCCTACAACCTTGCGTACCAGATGTCTCGGATGCCACAGAATCTGGCGCAGCGCTATCAGTCGAGCTTCTCCCAGTGGACAAATTTGTCCGGACCGAACACCTACGACAATACCTCGGCATGGGTTGACGCCTTAAACTTCGGCGGTTCCAATCGGGCGGCAACAGCCTACCGCAATGCCGTGATTCCGTTAGAGAGCTTCCCGAGCGGGAGCCTCTCATCCCAAGACCCTCCGACGCAAGCCGCCATCAAGAATCAATACGCCTTTTCGGAACTTGGCCAAGCCACCATCACCAGCTCGCTTTCAACAGTCGGATCCGTGCGTTCCAATTCCGAAGTCTTTGCGCAGAGGCTCGCCAACCTTGAGGCGGATACATATTCGAACGACTCCAGTCAGCAAACGGAGATGGCAGTGTTGGGCAAGATCAATTCGGCCACGCTGCTCCAGATTCATTCTCAACAAGACACGAATCAGGTTCTCGCCGCCGCCGTTGCCCAGCAAGCGTTGGCGGACAAGCAGCGGATCGACGAACAGAACCGCCTAATCAATCAGGCGATCTATTTTCAGCAGAACTTCTCGGGCACGATGCAGAACGTGAATGGGGGAGTGAGCGACTCCATCAAAGGCATTTCGCTCAGCGTCAGCGGGCGGTGATTCCATGAATCAGAATCCATTCACATTTTTGGGTCAGGCCATCTCTCAATTGCTCGCGACCAAGAGCGCGGCGATCCAGGCTTCGGGGCTCAACATGTTTCGCGGACTGGCCGTGATCCTCATCGTGTGGTTCGGGATCAAGGCCGCCCTGTCCGCAGCCCACGGACATGGCGGCTTCAACTTCGCGAAGTTTGCCGATCTTCTCTTGCTGATTGCTTTCGGCCTGGGCATGCTCACCTATTACTCGACGCCCGTGCCGGGGATCGGCTACAGCTTCAGTGACCTCATCACCCAGGAGGCCTTGCAGCTTTCCGGACAGATCGAGTCCGACCAGACGCAGCAGATTGCCGACGCGGTGGCGAAAGCCGAAGAACAACTCGGCAGCCCTCCCGGAATATTCAGTCTCCATGAAACGCTGACGGTTCTGGTAATCGTAATCGCTCTGGCAGCCATGCAGGCGGTCGCCTTCGCGGTCATCGCCTACGGCTACGTTGCCGCAGCTGTGTGTGTGCTGGTTGGCCCCATCTTTATTCCGTTCTTCATTGTGCCCAAGTTGGATTGGCTGTTCTGGGGATGGTTTAAGGCGTTTATCGGCTTCAGCTTCTATCAGGTAATTGCCAGCGCCTTTATTTTCGTTTTCTCGAAGGTCTTGCTATCTCTCTTGGCCGTCATTGGCCCCATCACGCTGTCCAATGCCTTCACGCTCTTGCCACCGCTGATCGTTACACTCTTCGTCTGCATTTATGGCGTGACCAAAATTCCGGAACTGACCGGATCAATCCTCGGGGGCCGCGCCGGCTCCTGGGTGAACCCCTTGGGATGAACATATGACAAAGACACAAGAATCATTCGAGATATCGCGCGCCGGCGAAAAGTTTCTTGAAGCCTACGCCGAGCCGGTCGTCACCAATACCTATCTGAAAGTGGCACTGCTCATCCTGTTTGTCGTTTCCCTGGTTCTGCTGCTTTTGCTGTATCGGGCGCAATCCACAGCGCTCCATCTGAGGCCGCTCGTCATTTCCGTAAGCGACCTCGGACGCGGGCAGGTCCTGCAGTATGACGACTTTCGCGGCATTCCTATCGAGCGTGTCAGCAAGTATTACCTCGCCCGTTGGGCAGAGCTTTACTATGGCCGCAACCATGCGACTCTCGAACGTGACTTTGCCGAGTCGTTAAATTTTTTCTCGAACGATTTGCAACGGGCAACGCTGACGCGAGTCAAGAAGGCGCAAACGCTGCAAACTTTCCTCCTTGACCCCGGCCAGCCAAACGCCGACATACAAATTATCTCTGTAGTTCTTGAAGACGCTCGCACCGCTCCCTATCGCGCCCACATTGAGTTTGAGAAAATCTTTCGCTCGCCGGGCGATCAGCAAGAACAAGGGCGCGAACACTGGACGGCCAACGTCGTCTACAGCTTTCGCGACGACGTACCCAACGAGATGTTGCTGACCAATCCTTTAGGCGTGGTCATTAGCTATGTGCACGAAGATCAGGCGTTCCGCACCAACTAAGGACGATAAGTAATGGGTTACCAGATACTCCAAGGCGACGCGATCGAGCGGTTGCACACCCTGCCGGATGAATCCGTCCATTGCGTTGTGGCCGATCCTCCCTATGGGGAAACCAGTCTTGCATGGGATCGGCAAGTCGACGGCTGGATGACGGCTGTGTATCGCGTTCTTCATCCGACCGGAAGCCTCTGGGTTTTTGGCTCCCTCAGATCATTCATTGCCCTTTCCAGCCAGCTAGCCGAATGGAAACTCGCGCAGGATGTGGTTTGGGAAAAACACAACGGCAGCAACGCCTTCGATGACCGCTTCCGCAGGGTCCACGAACTGATTGCCCAGTTTTATCGCAGCGATGCCAAGTGGGAAGATGTATTCAAGCTTCCCCTTTATTCCGAGGACGCGACGGCTCGCACGGTGAGGCGAAAGTCCCGTCCGCAGCACTGGGGCGGACTTGGGCCGTCCACTTACGAAAGCTATGCTGGTGGGCGACGTCTTTTGCGCACCGTTCTCTGCTGCAGAAGCGAACACCACAAAGCGGTCCATCCCACTCAGAAGCCAGTTGCACTCATAGCCGCACTCCTCGCCTACTCATGCCCTCAAGTAGGAGTCGTCCTCGATCCCTTCTGCGGAAGCGCGTCTACTGGAGTTGCCGCCAAACGCCTGGGACGGGACTTCATCGGAATTGAACTGAACCCGGAATTCGTGGCCGTGAGTAGAGACCGCATCGAGCAAGATACGCCGCTGTTCAACGAGGCCGTCCCATGAATACAGTCTCAGGATCGGGTTTGGCCGACCCATCGAGGCAGTCTGCCCCAGTCTTGATTGCCCTGCTTTGCTATCCGAGCGAATCTGCTCTCGGTCGTTCCGCGGAGATTGTCGGTCCTTTTTGCCTTTTGAGCTATTTGCGGAATGCCAGCATCCTTCAGCCGTGTCTTCGCGCCGAAGCGTATCGCTGGGTTTCAGCCGACACAGTGCCAAAGTTGCACGGTTTTTGTCTGGGCGGTCGTCCTTGCGACTGTAGTGTCGAGACTCTCGTATTGCTACTGCCGTCGGAGATACCCCGCTCGGCCGCGTACATGGCCCTTACATTACTGCATTTTCAGAGTGGCCATTCCTCCAAGTTTCTGCCCTGCTTTCACTCGGCCACTCGCTCCGTGCTGATCCTGCGCCCTGCGGCTCTCGGTGCTCTGCTTCTGCGCCCTACGGGTCTGGGTTTCCAGCAAGAAATGTCCCGCGCACAAAAGAAAGGACGCGCGGCTTCGGCCCGAAGAACGGGCGACATTTCTCGCCGGAGCCTCCACAGAAAGCGCACCTTCGGCACTTGGGAGCAGGGCCCTTCGCGTCGCTTCGCGCAGGAGTGTCCCGAGGAAAATCCGGGCAAAAACAAAATAGGAGGAAAGACAATGACACTCTACGAAAATGCAATCAAGTTGAAGGGCTTCGTGGGCAAGGACGCGGCGAGCAAGGCAACTGGCAATGGCAACACCATGACCACGTTCTCTCTCGCCACCAAATCCAGCTACAAGGACAAGCGTACCGACGAATGGATCTCGCGAACCGAGTGGCACCGCGTCATCTGCTTCGCCGCACCCGCCGAGCACGCCAGGGACCTCAAAAAAGGCGACTACATCGAGATTGAAGGCGAGCTGCGCTCCTCCGAGTTCGATAGCGAAGTTGGCGACGGCAAGAAGAAGACCTCGATCAAGCGCCGGAACTGGGAAGTGCGTGCCACCGAGATTCGCAAGCTCGCTCGTCCGGCGAAGCCGGACGACAGCTTCGAGTCTGCGCCCGGTGGCGGGGGCAAAGCGGTGTAAGCATCTCGCCCTTATCTTCGAGCGGAGAGGTAAACCCTCTCCGCTCTCCTTTTGATCTGCCGCCGGACTAGACGGCGGAAGGAGTCTTTCGGATGGTTGCCAATGCCGTCTTTATCGCCACGCTCATATTTCTGGCGCTCGCCGTCTGGCTGAGCGGCCAGTTGCGCTTTCTCGCGCCCTGGCGCGGCCTGATTCTCCATGAGTATTGGCCGGCGATTGCCGTCTACTGCTCACTGCTATTTGCCAACATCCTCGGCCTCGCCATCTGGATTGAACGCAAGTTCTTCCTCCGCGACACGGGCCGCAAACTCAAACACCTCGATAAGGAGATTCACAGTGGACAACACGAACTCTCCGAAGAGATCACCGAAGAATTCACCGACTGATAAGAAGGAGAAGCCTATTTATGGACCATGAGAGACTGCACCGATCACCTTCAGGCCGCGATCACGAGAAATACTATGACGATTCCGACGATCTCGTGGAGCGCGTGCGCCGGGCTAAGGAAGCCGCCCAACGGAAGATCGAAGAGTTTGGCGACCCGTCGGAATACATAGTCACCAAGATATACGGTCGGCGCACCGACATTGATTATTCCCAGCCACCCAAAGAAGACGAGGCATCAGTGGTACCAGCCGCGCCTAGAGCTTCGAATGTCTCGCAGGAACCTTCTCCGAAGAAAACGAATCGGGATCAACAGGGGTCTCTCGAATTCGGCTCTGCCGTGGCCTCGGAGGAATCCCAATGCGAATAGACTTTCGTCATGAACTTCCCCGCAGACGGGAGCCAGACGCCGAACCGGCTCCGCAGCCGTTAGCACCATCGCCGCTGGATCCCGAACGGGAGGAGCTCCAAAAACAAGCGGAGCAGCGTCGCGGACCGAAAAATCTTTCCTCTCGCGGGGCAGGGTCCGTTCCTCGCGAGAAACCGCATCATGACGTAAATCGTGACCTTTCACATGATCCCGTTTCGCGCCGCACCAAGAGAAACGATTTGCCACAACAATTGGTGGGACTTTCGTTGCGAGAAGAGGAGATCAAGGCGCTCGGCGAGATCGGCCGCTTCCGCGTCCTAGCGACCCGCGATCTCTCTGAGACCGTCTATGGCAACCACTCCAGCCAACTAGCGCGCGACCTGCGCTTCCTTGAGCAGCATGGGCTTGTGAAAGTTGAATCGGTCAACGCCCGGCGCGATGGCCGCGGTGGAAAGACGGAACGCCTCGAAGTCGTGACACTGACCAAGGCTGGACGCGACGTTGTCCGGCAGACCGGTAATCTGGCCCAGGACCAGAAGCTGTACGCCCGCTTGGTGAAGCCGCGCGAAGTTGAGCATGATACTCAGATTTATCGCGCCTATCAAAAAGAAGCGCGACGCATTGAAGAGAGCGGCGGCACGAACCTTCGCGTGCGTCTGGACTTCGAACTGAAGGCACAGATTCAGAAGGCCATCTACGCCGAGCGCAAAGCCAATCCTGAACGCGACATGAACGAGATCAAGCAGCAGGTCGCGCATGATCACGACCTTCCGTTCGTCAATAACGGCATTCAGATTCCCGATGCCCGCATTGAATACGACCTCGATCAAGGCTCACGTACGGGACATCAGGATATTGAGGTTCTGACCGCTGCTTACCGTCCTGGCCATCTTCGCGGCAAGGCGCAGGCCGGTTTCCGGCTCTACGCCTCTGGCGCCGACCGCGCCACTCTTACCGCGAAGATTGAGAACGAGCACCACCTGCTCGATAACACTTTGGAGTTGTGAACCATGACCACTGAACCTATTGTCGCCCTCGAATCGCTTGGCTACACAAAACGCGAAGCCTCCTTCCTTTACCTCGTAGGAGTTCATTCCGGCTATTTCGTCCGCCGCCAGTTCGATTACTTCATCAACCGGGTTGCGGGATCAATTGCCCAGAACTTCGTGGAAAAGGGCCGCATCGCCGGACACGTCGAAACCATTGACTATCGTCGTGGCTATCGCGTTTACCACCTTTTTGCCAAACCAATTTATCGATTGCTCGGAAACGCCGAGTCTCAGAACCGACGCCGCAAAGGAGACGCAGCGATCCGGGCGCGGCTATTGTCTCTCGACTATGTTCTCCAAAACAGTGGTAATCGATATCTTGAGTCTGACGACGAGCGTTCTCAGTTCTTTAGCGAAGTGAGAGGGATTCCGCAAAGGTTATTCACGGACGTGACCGGAAGAATGCACCCGCTGCTCGGTTCCTTTCCCATCGCTTTGGCGACCCCAGCAAATCCATCAGGATCGCTCGTGCGCTTTCTGTTTGCCGACGAGGGTCTGCTGACCGTGGAAAAGTTCAGGCGCTATCTCTCGGTTCTTGCACCTTTGATGCGAGCCATCCGTAATTTCGAGGTGATATACGCCTCGAACTCCAACCAGAACTTTGCCGCTGCTAGAGAGGAATTTGCGCGACAATTTGCCCCGACACGTGCGGTGGCTCAGGCGATCTTGGGTCGAAACTGGCGCGAGCCTTCACCGGGGTCAACCAAAAACAATTCCGGACTCCACGCAAAGTTCACCCCTATATTGTTTCGCGTCAGTTATCCCCAGCTCAGGCATAGTGAATGTGCCTCTCTGCGCGCCTCTCGCCCCTTAAAGCTAACGCCGATGACAGGGGCCGTTCACGAACAACCACCTAGCAAAAACACAGGGTCAAGTCCAGGGTAAATCGGGGGTGGGAGCGACCCAGGCTTGGCAGCCTTCCGCTAACGCTGGTCGCTCCCACCCCCAGCCTTGTGAGTACCCGCAGACGGACCTGATTTCATACCAAGTTTGGATTGAACGGAGTGTCAACCAGTAGCGCAACCAGGCGGAAGGGAAATCGTTATGAACAAACTGAAGATCGAGCACGGAGCCAGCAAACTGAACTGGGTGTTACTCAAGACCAACATTGAAGAGTCAATCGCAAACGAAATTGAACTTATGTGCCAGTGGTCGGAGAATGACCGCAAGTACATTGTCAACGAACTGCTGCGTTTTGCGTTAAGCCAATCCGAAGGGTTCCAGAAGTACAAGGCGGAGCGAGGTTCAGACCCTTTGAAAAAGTCGAGCGAAACGAACCGAGTCTCATCCGCGCCCAAACCGGTACCCGATAGGGCATCAAAACCGAGCCCACCAGCCGCAACATCACCGGGCCGCCAGCAATCATTGGAGTCATGAGATGCGCATTCCAGCGGGTGTTCAGAAGCTCACGAGGGAACTAATCGAGTATCGCTTGGCGCTCTCCCTGGGAATTAGCGCTGCCTCAGGCTTAGTCCTCCAAAGCCTCTATCCGGTCAACGCCGCTGATCCGGTTTTGCGCTTGATCGCTGTCAAGCGGGTCTTTATTTATCAGGCGCTGGTCTGGAGTTATTCGCTCTTTCTCTACAGCACTCCCTTTCTCGCCTGTTCGATTCTGTTCTCGCTCGCCTATGTCCATCTTTATGTCGCCGATCCTGAACGTGAGGCTGGCCGCCTTCCGCTGTTGCCCGCACCGCAACTAAGGCCTGAACTGTACCTGGTTATCGGTGAAGTTCACCATCAACTGAAGGCAGAACCGTCGCCCCTGCCGCAGTGGCTGTCGATTCCAGAACGTGGCTTGTACACGGGTGTGGCCGTGGTGGGAGCTATCGGCTCCGGCAAAACCCAAGCATTGATTCTGCCTGCCATGCGGCAGTTGTTCGCCTGCCACGCCAACGATCCCGAACGTAAACTTTCAGGCGTCGTCCTCGAGGTCAAAGGGGATCTTTGCCGGCAACTGCAATCGATCTTGAACGCGTGCGGACGCGGGGAGGACTATATCGAGATTTCGTTGCATGGCAATATCAGATACAACCCGCTAAACAATGATCTCGATCCTTACGCGCAAGCCTACAACATCGCGTCCATCATCACGGCCATCTGGGGCCGCGGCAAAGAACCTTTCTGGCAGCAGTCCTACACCGATCTCGTCCGGTACGTGATAATGCTCCATCGCGTGCGAGATGGGTACGTCACGCTGGTTGATATCTTTCGCACAGTCATCAGCGCCAACGCTCTCGAACAAATGTTGATTAGCACGGGCCGCAGGTTGGCTGATATTCGGTTCGTTGGTATCGCCAGCGTGGTCTATCAGCATCATCGAAAATCGCTTGCAAGATTCGGATTTGAGCAGTGGGAAGACCGTGATGAATACGTCGCCCGCTGGAGCGAGGAGCTCGAGGCCTTCTTAACGCGGGAAACCGGGGCTGTCGTCTCCTTATATGTATGTCCGAACGACGCCGCGACCGCCCGCGACCGATTTCAAAGCATTTGGTACTGGTACTGGGAGCATTGGAAGTTCTTTCGCTCCGAAGTGAAGACCTCCATCATCCAAGGCATTGCTGTCTTTCTCTCTCTGTTTGAGACCGATCCCGATGTGCGGCGGGTCTTCTGCCCGCCGAAGAACCTTTACGAGGGAATCACCTGTGAGGACGATCCCATGGCCCAAGTGCTCCCACCTTTCGATGAGTTGATCGAGTCCGGTAAGGTGGTCGGGCTGAACTTCCCGGTGGCATTGAATCCCGCGCTCGCAAAAGTAATTGGCACCCTAATGAAGATCGATTATCAGCGGACGGTGCAACTTCGCATCCCCAAGATGGACGCCGAGCCGCATCGTCACTTCCGTCCAACTGTGTTCCTCTGTGACGAATACCAGAACTTCGCCACCGTCGGCGGCGATAACCCAACGGGCGATGAGCGTTTTCTGTCCATCTCGCGTCAGCCGAAGTGCATCCCCATCGTGGCCACGCAGAGCATTTCATCGCTGAAGGAGGCGCTGCCGAATGAAGGAGTGAAGACCCTGCTTCAGGCTTTCCGCACGAAAATATTTCTTTCGACATCTGATCCCGATACGGCCCGCTTTGCTTCCGAGATTTGCGGTAAGGCTGACCGGACCCGAATCAGCTATACCGTCTCGGAATCCAGTAGCAACGCCAATGTCGGATGGCTGAGCGGGCGAACATCCGCGAATCGAGGTTCCGTCTCGGCCTCTAAGCAATATCAGAAGCACAAGGAGCCGCTGTTCGAGGAGCGTGCGTTCTTTGAACTGAAGAACGCACAGGCAATCTGTGCCGTGTTCGACGGAGTGACTCCTCTGCCGTCGACCTACTGCTATTTGAAACCCGACTTCTTGCCTATCTCCATGACATGGTTCGAGCAAGAACGAATCGGCTTCGACCCTTGGAGGATTAAGCAATGAGCTTCGGCGTGATTCTGCCATTCCTCAAACCGATCAAACATCTGCTTGAGGCCGAGACCGTATCCGAAATCATGGTCAATCCAGACTCGACCGTGTGGATCGAAGAGGACGGTCAAATCCAGCCGTTGCTTGGAATCCGGTTTGAAGAAGGGGCGCTTCAGACCGGCCTTGAAGTGATTGCCAACCGATACGGCAAGAAGCTGAACGCGGATTCTCCCATCTTGAACCTGCGGCTGCCCGATGGCAGCCGCATGGCTGCCATCATCCCGCCCGTCGTGAATCCCAGGCCACTCTTGACCATTCGCAAGTTCACTTCGTCGGGCTTTACCATATCCGATCTCATCGAACGCGGTATGCTCACGAAACAGCAAGCAGATCAATTGGAGCAGGCTGTTCGGGACGGTCACGACCTGCTGATCTCTGGATGTACGGGCTCCGGCAAGACCACCCTGTTGAATGTACTCGCCGCCTGCATTCCCGATCACAATCGCATTCTGATCCTAGAGGATACTGCCGAGATTCACATCTCGAAACCGCATGTCATCTCGGCAGAGGTGCAGTTAGGCACCCACAAGATGGCGATTAGCTTTGGTGATCTCCTCAAGGCTGCGCTCCGTCATCGTCCTGACCGCATCATCGTCGGAGAGATTCGCGGGCCTGAAGCACGTGTGTTCCTTGACGCTCTCAACACGGGTCACCGCGGATCACTCACCACCATTCACGCAAATGGCGCAGAAGATGCGTTGCGGCGCTTGGCGCAACTGGCATCACGAGGTGAGGGCGACGTGTCGCTGAAGGATACCGAGGACGAATGTCGCCAGTCAATCAAGGTCGTTGCCCACATTGAACGACGAGAAAATCTACGAATTGTTCAAGAGATTTATCAGATTCCATGAATGGAGGGCCTAGAATCTATTAAACACGGCGTTGGCAGATCATTGGGGGTTGATCTTTTGATCCTGGAGGCGGGAGACGACGAAGGGAAACAGCTCCTTGAGCGGACCTTCTGCGATATCCTTTCGCGCAAAAATGGCGGTTTCGATTTGCAGATATCGATCCGTAACATTCTTGAAGACAACACCGGTACGAGAAAGATGAGACGCAGTACGCGGCAACAGCGCGAGGCCAAGACTATGGGAGACAATCTCGATTGCCTGCGCTATTGAGCAAACTTCTTCGTATATAACCTCAGCTCCCGTGCTGTGGATGTATTCAGCTACGATGTCATAAAATCCAGGGTTCACTCTTCTGGGAATCCAGTAGAGAACCTGTCCATGCAAGTCTCTGATCGAGATCGTGGTCCGTTGCGCCAAAGTATGATTCTTGGGAATGCAAACTGAAAACGGCTCTCTAATCAGAGTTTCGACCCATAGCCCCGATTCCTGCACTGGCATTACGCCGACGGCGGCATGCAATCCACCGCATAGTACTCGGTTCATCAGCTTTCTCGTGGTGTCGCTTTTGAATACCGCACGGGGCTCGGGAATTTCAAGTGACGAGCTCATGCGGGCCTTTTCGAGAGCCGAGAAATCCAAGCGATACAAGAGCGCCAGTGTATTGCTATTAATCAGAGGCGAGTAGCCGATTCGCAGAGGTCCTTTCCAAATGCGCATGTAGAAACGCGCCAGATGCCACGCTCGCTCGGCATGGCGCAATGATTTCTCTATCTCTGGCAAAAGAAGCTTTCCCGCGGGAGTCAGAGCCAGTTTCCGGGTTGACCGTTCGAACAGCTTAGTGCCCAACGAGTTCTCAAGCGTACCTATTTTGCGCGTCAGAAAAGACTGTGATGTGTTCAAGAATTTAGCGGCTCGAGAAAAACTGCCCTGTTCGGCAATCGCGGCAACATATACTTGCGTTTGGAGAAATGAATGATCGAACATGATGCGGTTTTCACCTTCCACATGCTTTGTGGCGATGAGTTTGCGTTCAGTCAAGAGACGCTTCTTATTTGATAAGAGGCATTGAGAAATGAAAAAGTAAGGAAAAATTCTTGAATATCCTCGGGTGTTGGACACCCGGTTAGGACGCTCCGCGGGCGGCGAGGAAGGTGTCCAATGCAGGATCGTACAGAGACACTATTCGAGTAATTCCAGGGCCTTGCCCAGCTGAGCATCTTCCCCGTATCCGAGTCTTTCGGGATCGATATCAACAGCTACGTCCGGTTCTACTCCAGTGCTTTCGTTTGAGACCCCGCTAGCGCCGTACCAGCCAAAGACCGGTAAATAGAGCGTATAGCCATTCCCTACGTCGAAGGCGGTAGACCCAAGAACCCGGCCGCCGGTCTTGTTGCCCACGACAGTTGCAAGTTTCGTATCTTTTGCGAACTGAGCAGCTATTTCTCCCGCACTGTTCGTGCACTCGTTCACCAGAACCACGACACGCCCGTGAAAAGGCTGTTTACCAAGTCCTTGAGTGAGTAGCATTAGAGATTTATCCCTGACTGAAAAGCGCGCAAGGCAGAAAAGAAGTTTGGCAATCGTGTCTGGCATGGGAACTCGGGGAAATTCGGCGACCTTGTATCCTGCCTGCAATCGCGTTCGTGTGACATCGTAGCCGATCGGAATTCGGTCAGGATGCAGATAGCTCACAAGACTGGCAAACCCGAGACTGCCGCCCAAACATCCCCGCAAATCGATGACGAGTCGGTCGCACCCGCCTGCCTTCAGCGATTCAACCGCAGCGCCGAGACGCTTTGAAAAGCGAATTCCGAAAGCTCCCGAGAAAAATGAGATTCTCAGCATTCCGACCTTCCGCAACATCCGATGGCTAATGTCTTTAGGCTCGATTAGCGCAGGTCGCCCCTTCCTTTTTCTGCGGGCCGGCACACTAATCATAAGCGTCCTAGGCTCGCCACGGTCGGGCAGCTCTACACTCATCTGGTATCTCCTGCCGAAGGAAAACACCGGAAGATTTGGCGGACACGTAGGTGTGCCGTTTACGCTCCTGAGAAAATATCCTGGATTAATCCCGGCAGATGCCGCCGGACTATCCTCAAATATGTCTTGAAACATCCATTGCAGATTGCCATTACGAGGCACGGACCGCAAGGTGGCACCTATAAAATGCTGGGGTAGCACTGGATTTGTATCCGAGCTATAAAAGTTTGTGTGGCTGGATCTAAGCTGAGTCAGAAGACTGCGAACGCGATCTTCAAAAGCCTTCTCATCTGCCACTATGAGAGCGGGAGTTTGATCGTCGACTGCCTTAAACCAAGAATTGTAATCAACGTTCCCGATGTTGAAGTGGTGTTTGCCGACTGTGGATTTAATGCGTGCAATGATTTTGAGGCGAATTCTAGACTGAAGCATTTGATCGTTGGTTCAATGAATTTGTGGCGGATCCGCTACTCCCTCTACAGTAAAAGCTGCCCAATAGAATGGGACTGCTTTCGCGCCATAGGTTTTCAACATGCTTCGTTTGGCGGCTGCCAATGCATCTGGAACTTGTCTATTGCGATGCAGCTCCGCATAGAAATTCTTCATCAAGTAGAGCGTTGTCTCGTCTTCCACGGACCAAAGAGTTGACACCACAGTGCGAGCACCGGCCAGAAGAAACGCCTGCGAGAGCGTTGATATCCCTTCTTGCCCTTCCAGTGGACCAACCGCCGTATCGCACGCCGAAAGTACGACCAGATCGGCACGTATCGGCAGTTGCACTATTTCCGAACTCTGTAGGAACCCGTCCTCGCCGTGCGCTGGATCGCTTAACAGAACAAGTGCAGCTTCTTCCGGGTGCATCTCATTCGCAATTGCATGTACTGCCAGATGAATAACCTGCTGATTAACTGATTGCTTAAAAGCTGTTTCAGTCGCGTCTTGACCGAGCAGTAGAGTTCTGGATGATTTCGGAAATATATCGGCCGCGGTCAGGGCTTCCTCGCGAGAACCGGGAAGATTTGATAAAGCGGTTCCTTTGTAGCCACGGGTTATAGCCATATCTCTCAAATTACTGCGGTTGTATGGAATTCCTCCCACGGCTAGAACTGTCCCGAAGGACTGTTTAGGGCGATTCATGCGTAGCAAAAAGAAGCTGGTTGCTGAGGGCGGGTAAACCACAGTTCGTGATTCAAGCACGTATTTGTCGTTGCGGTCTAATAGTGCATCGAACGGAACACGGTGAAGCTGCCCGTCGCGAATTATTAAGAGCTGTAGTTTGGACCTCGCTTCCGGAATTGTACCGAGAAGAACATCATACAAATGGTGGGCCTCAATGCCAGCGGTGTGCTTACTTTTGACTTCATTCAAGTACGCGGTCACAAGAGGCGAGATGATGTGCTTTCCAGGTAATTTTATAATGTGCGAATTCTTGTTACTCACAACGAGACAATACGACTCGGGATCATCAATCACGTATTCGAGAACGACTTCTGAGGGTGAAAGAATGCGCTGTAGCTGTCCTAAAGCGATGGTCTGGTGCGCTTTTGATTTTAGAATACTGATTTCAGGAGTGATCCACCTGGATTGTTCGGCGAAGAAAATCTTGTCGCGAAGTCCTCGAACATCCCGGTCGGAGCGCGCGGTCATCAGCTCAAGCCGCAAGTGCGCAATTCTGTTCTCACTTTCTCTCGATCGTTGCGAAGATCTAGCCCCAGAGATCAATAGATCTGTCAGTACGCGGCCACGGACTTGCTCGAGGATTGCAAAGGCCTTTGCTGTGTTGCCGACATGGTTCGCCACCAAAGCAAAATGCTTGGCATACAAGTCGCTACTCGCTTTAGTTAGAGCGACTTTGCCGAGTGTGCTTTCGGCATTTCCAATCATTGCGTCTTGAATGGTCGCCGCTTGATCAAAGGTCTTATCGGCGGCTGCGTATTTGTGCTCACTAATCTGTACTTGAGCCAAACGGTTCAGCGCTTGTGGTATGAGCGGGATGTATCCCCCCATACGGGCCGAATTAAAGGCCATCCGTGCAAGCTCCTCGGCCTTCGGAAGATTGCCACTAATCCTATAGAGATCTGAAAGATCACTCTGGATCTTGGAAGTTGGGCTCCCGTACCCGGCTTCTGCATACCGGAGCGCGTCGTTGAGATTCGTGATTGCTGCCGGAATGTTGTTTTGCACCCGCGACATTAGTGACGCTGTTGAGAAAAGGTCGGCGAGTTGGAAACGATCATCGTTGGCCTTGGCGCGAGCGAGCAAGTCCTTGAACTCGGTACCCGCCTTTGCGACTCGACCCGCTTGCATCATAGCTAGCAATCTCGCGTGCTGCGCCACGAGCGGATAGCCTGCATCTGGATTGTGCTTGGCCACATCAATGGCCTGCTCAGCATAGGTAATTGCCTCATCATTCATCTGCTGACTCAAGAGACCGTTCGCCGCCGCCGATAGATAAAAAATCTGAGCGCCGATATCACGGGCATTTGTTGCTGCGACAAGCGCTGCTCCCACTGCTTTCTGCGCATCTGCCACATCGCCGTCATAAAAATCTGCAAAGCCTAATTGCCCTTCTGCGCGATACTGCCATTTCTCATTTCCCAATTCTTTTGAGAGGGCTGTGACTTCTGTCCAATCGCGCCGCATAGCCGGAACATCAATCTCGCCGTCGAAATCTCCTTTCACAATAAGGCAAAACATCCGGAGTTCTTTGTCGGATTGAAGGATGGGGTTATTGGCGAGTTCTTGAGCAAGCTCGTACGATAGCTCAGTTATCGGTGCCGTTCCTGTGCCGGATCTGATTGCCCCAAAGTGCGCGTATAAGGCATTTCTTTTATCGCCAGAGACGGCGAATAATCGCTGAGCCTTCGTGAAATAGGGGCTGGAAGCCTGCCAATTGTACAAATCGGCGAAATAGAGGCCACGCCGTAGTAGCAATTCTGCCTCATTCTTATTCAATTTGCTGGGCGCCTGCGTCGAGGAAGAATTAGAGTTAGGCTCCGCCATTGGAACCTCTGCAGCGCACGCCACGAGCATTCCGAAAGTCACGGCGAAAAATATGAATTGAGTAATTTTCATCACATGTTGGACTTTCATGCAGTGATTTTCACAATGATCGGTAGAGTGATACGAAATCCCTTCGATAGCACCCTCATCTGATATTTCCCAGCAGAAACGTGACTCAGGTCAGCATGCATAGAGACAAGCATTTGACCGTTTTCCTGATGTGCTTGGGCTGAGCCAGACCAGACGATATGTCGTTTCGAACTCAAGGTTACTGAGTACTCCCGTTTTTCGCTGCCCAGTGGTAGTTGCACAATTAACTCGACCAGCGGATTTAAAGGAATCACTTGCGGCAGTGAAGAAGCACCTACCTTCTTGCGAACTCCCCTTACAGGAACTGAATTGCCAAGATCGATTGAAGCCACAATATACGTAGGGGGTTTCGATGCCTGAGTATTAGTAATAGACCTGTCAACCTGTGGCTGGCTGGACGTGATACGCGGCGCGTTATGACGCTTGGGAAAAGAGACGTAAACTCCGATTGTTACGATGAGGGCTACGGCCGCGGTCACCAGAGAACGCGTAATCCACCAAACGGTGCTATCCTGGATTGCTTTGCTTCTTACGTTGGCAAGATGACCCATATACGAGTTGAAACAGGGTGAGCAAGAAGTCAAATGATCGCTTATCCATTCGACACTCTTCTTCGCCGGCCGTTTTGCGAACACTCGAAGAGCATCATCCGGCAGACATCCTTTGCGGTCAGCATTCGGAAATCCTTCGGAGAGATAGGAGTGTGCGAAATTGTGCATCTCTTCCTCTCTCGCAAAAAGTGGACGTTTATTAGCCTTGAGTACCATTTCTAAAATCACGTTCTTACCGAATTATTTCAATCCCAGTTTTCTCCTGACTTTCTGCAGAGTCTGGCTGAACTTTGACTCAGCTGCATGGCGAGATATTCCGTATTTCTGCGCTACCTCTGCCCACGAGTAACCTGCCATTCGGCGACACAACATATCCCGCATCACTGGATCACAATACATCATGAATTCGTCGATGAAAATCTTCATTTCGAGCGTTGTCCTGACGTTATGCGATGGATGCAAATGGAAATCTTCGAGCTCGACAGTCTTGCCTAAAAGCAGTTCCCGTTTCTTCGTTCTATTTAAGCGCCGCAGAAATGCGCGAAAAAGGTATGACTGAAGATTTCGTATTGAACTTTCATCGGTTTTCTTTAAGATAAGCGCACGTGACACTGCCGACGCAGCGTCTTCAAGAACGTTGGCAGCCTCGGCCGGATCGACGAACAAACGTTCGGCATGCTGCATCGCTCGCCCACTCACCTCCTCAGCAGCAATGCGAACCGCGGGACTAATTGGGCGGCCTCGCCTGTCCAGGGGACTGACACGAGCGTATTCATTTTGACCTGCCTTACCGGGCATGCAGATTTGGCCGTCGATATACGTCTCAACGCAGTTGTAACCGGCGACCAATTGCGCTTCCCGCCGATACATCCACTCGATAAGATAGAGCACTAACGGAAGACAAACCTCAATTCCTCTCTGCCATCTTTTCGATAGTCCAAATTGCTTTTGTCAATACATACAAATCCCCGCGTTATACCACTATAGAAATCTCAGAAAGCCTCCTCCGGGTTGTGGTTTAGCCTCCTTCGCCTGTGTGTCGCGACGAACGGAAGCCTATGCTTCATGTCTGTCTCTTTGGAAACTGCATTACAAAATGTGAGCTGATCCCGTAGGTAATCCTGCCGTCTATGCCGTTTCTCGCTTCCTACCCTGATGAGTGTTTCGATTGCGCAATACAGTGAAGCCCCCTATAAATGGCAGCGATTAAATGTTCCCGAATCGCACGCGAGCCCACAGCACTCGAAAGCTTTGAGGCCTATTCTGATGCGCACTTGACCTCTTATGCGTGAATTGAGCATCGAAGAGTAGAAGAACATGAAAAGGACGCCTTGATAACCTCGGGAATTGAAGTGCTCTTCGTGGAGACAGATTTTAGGAAGGGTCAGCTCGCCCGAGCAACTGAGGACCAGAGGATTTGGATGCCATTTCGCTGCTACAGTTCAAACTGCCTTGGAACTGTTGAGCTCAAAACGAATTGACCTAGTACTTGCCATGACGCGCCTCCCAGACGGAAGCGGTCTCCGATTAGTGGAGACTTTATCGAGGTCGGCGGTTACCGCCTTTTGTTTGCCAGTCGACGGTAGTTGTCTTTGGTTGCCTGCGATCGATCATGGACAAGCTTGCTGGGGATCAGGAATTCTGCATCCTGCGGAGTTCGCGCGAACGATTGCCCAGTTCTTGGCGTGATGCGCCGGACCGGAGAATGCCGCCCGATGTGCGAGAATTAGGGGGCTTTGCCGAGACACCAGAGCAATGTGGCGACAATCTTCCACGGTTGTTTCCCATTTTCAATGTTATCGAATCGATATCCGTAGCTTGGTGGAACCGAAGGAAGCTCGCACGGCGGCTAGTGCTCGGCGGGCGGGTCTTGGCAACAGGGGCCCCGGAGGGCATCCGATCCTACACCGTCACCGGACAGTCCTTTTTCGATCCCACCGCCACATTCCAAAACAGCAACGTCGGCGGCAACACTTCGGTACTGTTCACCACCCACATCGACTATGGGAATCTCTACAATAATGAGCCGTCGAACTCAGGCTCCGTGAGCTTTGAGTAATTTTGTTTTCTGTATTTGAGGCTGCTAGCCAGCCGACCTTCTCGGACGATCCTAGCACTAAACACATCTTGAAATACTCGCTCCATGTGTCGACCGGTCCCGATTGACACTACGACATTTTGAAAGGATCCCGACGGTCCAGGTCAGAATCCATTCATCTTCGCTTTCGGAGCACCCACATAGCTCGCGTTGCCACGAAGATCAAAACTCTTGATGGGAACAAGACGATATAAAATCAACGTTAGCAATGCCGCTACGCCGTCGGTAAAACGGACCTTCTTGCCTTCTGAAATCGTTCGCGAGGTATAGCAAATAGGCACTTCGTGGATTTTGTATCCGAGGCGGCATAGTTTGGCCGTCACCTCCGGACAGAATTCAAATCGTTGACACTTCAACTCGATTCGCCGCAAGACACTTGCCCGAAATGCCTTATACGCGGTGGCTTCATCAGTTATTTTCGCGCTGTACAAGATGTTAGCGCTGTACGTGAGAGCTTTATTTGCGATCCAGTTCTTCCAAGCCATTCCAATGATGTGACCATGGAAGCGTGATCCGTATGTAATGTCCGTGCGACCTTCAACAATTGGACCCAACAATGCTAGGTAATCATTGGGGTCGTATTCCAAATCTGCGTCCTGGATCAAAATGATCTCGCCCGTTGCTCGACGAATGCCTTCACGAATCGCGCTGCCCTTACCCCGGTTTTCCCTGGTCTGGTAGCCGTAAACCAGCCCGCAATTCATGTACTCCTCAACTAACTGGCTTGTTCCATCGGTTGAACCATCATCTATCACCAGGACTTCCTTCGTGCAACCCACCGGCAGTACCGCGTCCTTTACTCTCCGCAACACTTCTGGCAGCGTGCGGAACTCGTTGTAGACAGGGATTATTATCGAGATCAGCATTTTTCTTTTATCGCCGGATATAATCACGGGCGAAACTGGTCAATACTTTGACCACAAGTTTTCACAAACAACTCTCCCTAGTCGGAAGGCTCTTCGTCCCTTTCCGCTTTGCTCCCGGGCGTCGCGGGTGTCCAGCTTTCTGCATACGGCACTAGCTGAGGTTCCGCTTGATCGGCTTCGAGAGACCACACAGTCCGATTTGGCAGTCTCTGTATCAAGAGCCGATTGTGTTCAGGGCCGAGATCGCGTGCCCAAATCACATGAGAATGGATCAAATCAGCATCATTGTAAACCCATTCGAAACTGACATTATGATATGGAGCGTACCGCACGAAGACTAGTTGGGGGGTGTTTTGCTGCTCAAGCCAGCGTTCGAGTTCAGCTCTGCGTAGACTCCAGTCTTGCATAAGTAACGCGTGCCGGTCGGGGCCGTGCGAGTCTTCGCTCCAATTATTAACCCGCGCCTCTAACCGGAGAACCAGCGAAATCACGCACGCAACTGGCAACAGTATCACCAAGCCGCGGAGTCGAGAGACGGCAAAGCCGGATTTAGGGTTTTTCCGTGCATTTCTACGCCGTTCGCTCCGCGTTGTTGCAGCTTTCGTCAGTCCGGTATCGCTTCGCCATTGCCAGAGGCGGCGTAGCCCTTCGACTTGAAGGAACAGAACTAGCGATGCTGCGGGAGCGAAATAGTGGGGGAAGGAATATTTCACGAAAAAGGAAACAAAGATCAAGAGCGTGCTGGTTCCAATCGCAATGCGCGGCCAGAATTCGTCAAATGCATACCAGAGCACGCCAATCTGAATCATCGCCAAGAGATCGATAACGATTCGTATGGGAGCAGACCGAGGAACATACGCGGCGGTCACTGCGATGAAAGCTGCCAACAGAAAAATTTGAACGTATTTGAGAGGCCCGCCTTTCAACCATGCGACCAACACAAGCGGAGGAGTCAATAGAATGCCACAGTAAAAAGCCCACCATGTCATCAGCTTTCGCGCCGCTGTGATCATGACGTTTCTTGGCGTGCGCTGCGACAGATAAAGTCGCATCTCGAAAATCTCGTAATAATACTGTAGCCATGGACTGCTGTAAGTTATTTTCGGGCGCAAGGGAAGAAAGACGAACTGTGGACTCTC
>Ga0208849_1000069_pt1 | contig 100515 bp, 95 predicted proteins | sample NGESurdeep072012_10_FD_184470 | JGI IMG/M metagenome (GOLD analysis project Ga0208849, IMG submission 184470) | Arctic peat soil microbial communities from Barrow, Alaska - NGEE Surface sample 53-3 deep-072012 (SPAdes) | ecosystem: Environmental > Terrestrial > Soil > Wetlands > Peat ...
TGTAGGAACCGTCAAGTGGTTCAACGACGAAAAGGGTTGGGGATTCATCGCTGTCGATGGCCAGCCCGACGTCTTTGTGCACTACTCGGAGATTCAAGGAGAAGGTCGTAAGACGCTCGTCGAAGGTCAGACAGTTGAGTTTGACATCGAGCCGGGCGATCGAGGACCACTCGCCAAGCGCGTCATCTTGAATTAACCAAATCATCTAGTAGGGGACGACCGCCGCCTTCGGGCGGCGGTTGTTCATTTGTGTGAGCGACCCATCTAATGTACGAGCGTTACTCGAGGGTGACGAGTCGACGATCTCGAAGGATGTACATGTCTGAATTCTCGATGGAATTGAACGACGATCAAAAGACGTTGCGGGAGTGGGTCCACGGTTTCGCCGTGAACCAGATGCGTCCGATCGCGGCCGAGTGGGACGAACGCGAAGAGACGCCGTGGGAGTTCATCCAGGAAGCGGCGAAAATCGGTATCTATTCGCTCGACTTCATAATGAACGCGGTCACTGACAAGACCGGTCTGTCGTTGATGATCGCGACCGAAGAGTTGGCCTGGGGCGACGCCGGTCTCACGATGGCTCTCATGGCGACGTCACTCGGCGTGGCCGCGATCGTCGCCAACGGCACGCCCGAACAGGTCATGGAGTGGGTCCCGCAGTGCTACGGAACGCCGGACGACATCAAGCTCGCGGCCTTCGGAGTCTCAGAGCCCGACGCCGGCAGCGACGTCTCGTCACTACGCACCCGCGCCGTCTATGACGAGGCGAAGGACGAATGGGTGCTCAACGGCACCAAGACGTGGATCTCCAACGGCGGCATTGCGAACCTGCACGTGATCGTCGCCTCGGTCGAACCGGAACTCGGTAGCCGCGGCCAGGCGTCGTTCGTCGTGCCCGACGGCACGAAGGGCATCCGGCTCGGCCAGAAGTTCAAGAAGATGGGCATTCGCGCCAGTCACACCGGCGAAGTGGTGCTCGAAGACTGCCGCATTCCGGGCCGTTGTCTCCTCGGCGGCAAGGAGAAGCTCGACGCGAAGATCGCTCGAGCGCGTGAGGGCAAGCGCTCCCAGAGCCAAGCCGCGATGGCGACCTTCGAGGCGAGCCGACCGGCCGTCGGCGCTCAGGCGCTCGGCATCGCTCGAGCGGCGTACGAATTCTCACTCGACTACGCCAAAGAGCGCAAGCAGTTCGGTCGAGCGATCATCGAAAACCAGGCCATCGCCTTCAAACTGGCCGACATGAAGATGCATATCGATGCGTCACGCTTACTCATCTGGCGAGCGTCGTGGATGGCCGCAACGCGCCAACCGTTCCTCAACGGCGAGGGATCGATGTCCAAGCTCTACGCCAGCGAAACGGCGGTGAAGGTGACCGAAGAGGCCATCCAGATCCTCGGTGGCTACGGCTACATCCGCGAGTATCCGGTTGAACGGTGGCACCGCGATTCGAAGATCTACACCATCTTCGAGGGGACTTCTGAAATTCAGCGCCTGATCATCGCGCGCGCGATTTCTGGCGTCCACATCAGGTAGTCCACGCCTCAAAATAACAGGCTTCCGAGTAAAGCGACGACCCCCAGTGGTGGCGCCCAGAGACTCCACATGTAGGACCGAATGGACCCAAGAATGGAATTGTGGGTCCATCTTCGAGGCGCTCATCTGTGTCGCTCTTTGACGAAGTATGGCTGGTGGGCGTAACTCGCTCGTCTCGTACATGGCTGCGACCATTGTGAATGGTGAAGGTCCGAGTAAGCATCCGCGAGCTGGAACGGGCGGGCTGGGTTCAGATTCGTCAAACCGGTAGCCATCGTCACTACAAGCACGCCATGCTCCCCGGCTCCGTCTGCGTGGCTGGAAATTTAGGTGATGAAATCCCCAAAGGAACCCTCGGTAACATTGTGAGACAAGCCGGGCTCGAAAGGAGACCACGATGACCGAATTCACCATCGTGATCGAGGATGCGGGTACCAACTACGCGGCCTACGCACCTGACGTTCCCGGCTGCATTGCCACGGGCGCGAGCGTTGCCGAGGTGACGTCAACACTCCGAGAGGCCATTGCCGAACACCTTGAAATTCTTCGAGGTCTGGGCGAAGAGATTCCCGTCCCTCATTCTCACGCAGCCGTGATCCAGGTTGCATCCTGATCGTTCCTTGATGTTGTGACTGATTCGCCTCTTCCACGAACGATCATCTTCGATTTTTACGGACCGACCGGTTGGGATGCGCCAACAGCAAGAGCCGCTGCGGCCGGTATCAGGCGCTTGGCAATCTCGATCCAAAACAGTCGCTCTATCTCGCGTTGGTGATGCGGATTTCCTGGCGACCTCATCCTTGGCCGCTCTGCCCGATCTGCTGCGCGTTGTCGACGAACCACCTAACACCTCCGTATCTATGAGGTGTTGCGACAACCGATTGAATTCACCTTGATTTGCGATGCCCGTGTGAGTATCGGTCCTGATTGGGTTGGCGACACCTTTTTCGGGCCGCGAGTAACTACTCTGATAATTCTTAAACGTTTTCCAATAGGGGAGGGCCGCGAAGTCACGAGCATCGAAATGACAAGAAGTCGCTGACTCACAAACGGTGAGTACAACTTGGTGCCCGATTTCGATCGAAATAAGTGTCGATCAGGAGGATTTATCTCTTCGGACATCGTCAAAACGGATCTCCGGCCACCTCGGCGAGGGCCCCTGAACCGGTCCTTGACTAAGGCCATTGACCATAATTGACAAGCGGCAAAAACTGCGATAGAAACTCTCACAACCGCGAGAAGCCTTATGGGGCTTGCGGTTGCGGTTTGTCCTCAGGGGGAATTAGGTGTCTCAGTTCTGGTTGGCGTTTGGCTTCGGTCTCGTCACGGCGTCGGTACTCGCAATCGCAGCAGTCGGTTTGAGCCTGCAGTTCGGCATTACCAACTACATCAACTTCGCCTACGGGGACTTCATGGCACTGGGTGCGTACTTCACGTACGAACTCAACACCTCGTTACTCCACTGGAACGTATGGATCGCTCTTGTCGGTGGTTCGCTGCTCATGGGTGTCCTCGCGGTGTTACTCAATCGCTTCCTCCTGAGTCCCTTCGCTCGACGATTCGACAAATCGTTCTACGTGCTCATTGTTACCTTCGGTCTTTCACTCATCATCTTGAACGTGATCTACTCGTTCTGGGGCGCTGACGTTCGCGCCTACAACATGCCTATCGAACAGGTCCTGCATATCGGACCCTTCCTTTTGACGAGAAATCAACTCATCGTGATGGCGATCTCCGTGGTGTTGATGATGCTCGTTCACCTCATGTTGAAGACCACTCGACTCGGTAAGTCGATGCGCGCCATGTCCGACAACACCACGCTCGCGATGACGAGTGGCATCGACACTCGTCGCATCACCACCATCACGTGGTTCCTATCGGGGACATTGGCCGGTCTCGCCGGAACGGTGCTCGGCATCACCGAAGGCAACCTCACTCCTTACGCGGGGGAGTTGTTCCTCTTCGTCATCTTCGCCGCAGTCATCGTCGGCGGTGTCGGAAGCATCTATGGCGCCATGGCGGGCGCGCTGTTGATCGGTCTCGCGATGGAGGTGTCTGCGGTCTTCATCAATCCCGCCTACAAGTTGGACATCGCGTTCATCTTCTTGATCTTTACGTTGCTCTTTCGGCCGAACGGCCTCTTCACACGTGCAGGAAAGGCGTAACAATGTCTCCCGTTTGGTACTACGTCTTCACGCTCGCGTTTTTTCTCTTCGACTACTTCATCTTGGCGATGGGACTTAACATTCAATACGGCGAGACCGGCATCTTGAACTTCGCGTACATCGGCTTCGTCGCAGTTGGCGCGTACGTGACCGGCGTCGCGAGCATGCCCCCCGCGGGAACGTCTGGTCAGCACTACATCCTCGGACTCAACCTGCCTTTTCCGATCAACCTAATCATTGGCGGATTGGCGGCGAGTGCACTGGCGTTCGTGGTGGCGCTCATTACGTTGCGTCGCCTTCGTACGGACTACTTGGCGATGGTGTTGATTTCGATCTCGTTGGTGCTCTACGACATCACTAATAACTACCCACCCCTCTTCAACGGCGCTGATGGTCTTTACAATGTCCCCGAACCCTTCGCGAGTGCGTTGCATCTCACGACCAACTCCTTCGTGCCCTTCTTTATGGGGGTAACGGGTGTCGTCGCGCTCATCATGTGGTTCATCATGAGCCGTATCACTCGTTCGCCTCTGGGTCGAACGTTTCGAGCAATTCGCGACGATCCGGGTGTGGCAGCGGCGTTGGGCAAGGGCGTCTTTCGCTACCAGTTGACCTCGATGTTGATCGGTTCCTTCTACGCCGGCGTCGGTGGAGGACTGATTATCCAATTCGGCGGATCGTTCAACCCGTCGGCGTGGCTTCCGGGCGAGACCTTCGTCATCTTCGCGGTCATCATCGTGGGCGGCGTCGGCAACAACATCGGCCTCATCGCGGGTGCGCTGCTCGTTGAGACGTTGCTCATCCACTTACCGGCCTTCCTGCCGGCAGTTCCTGGTCACCCCGGACTTATTGAGTACATCGACACGATCGTGGTCGGGGCACTTTTGATGGTGATGCTCTGGTTCCGACCACAGGGCATGCTGCCCGAGCGCCTTCGCAAGTCCAAGTTCTTGTTGCCAGATTTCGCCACACCCGTCGGTGCGACGAGCGCGGCTCCCGTCGTGTCGAGCTCGGCGACGCCGTCGCCCAGCGCTGAGTTGCAGCACACGACTGACGAAGAGGGCGCGTGATGACCGCCAAGTCCAAAGCGATAACCTCCCTCGACGTCACCAGCGATCCGATCCTTCGCGTGGAAAACATCACGAAGTCGTTCCTGGGTGTGAACGCGCTCAACGGCGCCACGTTCGATGTCCCGAAGAACAAGATCACGGCGCTGATCGGTCCCAACGGCGCCGGTAAGACGACGTTGGTCAACATTCTCTCGGGCGCCACGAAGAGCGATTCGGGAAAGACGTACCTGGGTTCGGTCGACGTGACCAACTGGGAGAGTTACAAGATCGCGCGCCTTGGTCTCATGCGTACTTTTCAATTGTCCCGAGAGCTCGGTGGGCTGACGGTTCTCGAGAACTTGCTCGTGGCGCCCAAGGTGCAGGCCGGCGAGTCCCTCGTGAACATCTTCTTTCGCCCCCGTCTGCTTCGTCGCGAAGAACGCCAGAACATCGAGCGCGCGACGGAGATTCTCGCGACGTACGGGCTGTACGACCTGCGTGACAATCGCGCGAGGGAACTCTCCGGTGGACAAAAGAAGCTGCTCGAGATCTCGAGGGGCGTCATGGCGGCGCCGACGATCTTCTTGCTTGACGAACCAATGGCGGGCGTCAACCCCGCGCTCATCGAGCGTATCGGTGGCTACATCCTCGACATGAAGAGACAGGGAATGACGGTCTTGATGGTGGAGCACAACCTCAACGTCGTCGAGAAGATCTGCGACTTCGTGATCGTCCTGGCCGAGGGTCGCACACTCGCCACGGGTCGACTCAGCGAACTTCGCGCCAACCAAGAGGTCGTCCAGGCGTACCTAGGAGAGGTCATCAATGCCGGCACTACTCACTGAGAACCTCACCTCTGGCTACGGACGCCAGACCATCATCACTGATATCTCCTTGACCGCCGAGGTGGGCAGCATCACGACGATCATTGGACCCAATGGTGCCGGTAAGTCGACCTTCGCCAAGACGATGGTGGGCATCCTTCGTCCCACGAAAGGTCGCGTGGTGGTGAACGACAAGGACATCACCAAGATGCCCGGTCACCTCATTCCCCGTAACGGCCTGGTCTACGTGCCACAGAACGAAAACGTCTTTGCGTCGTTGACGGTGATGGAGAACCTCGAAGTCGGTGGCTTCGCCGTGCCGGGCGACACCAGTGAGCGCCTGGAAGAGATTCTCAACATCTTCACTGACCTCAAAACGGCTCGCGAAAAGAAGGCCGGAATGCTGTCGGGAGGTCAGCAGAACTTGCTCGCCATCGCGCGCTCGCTCATGGTCAGTCCCACGGTGATGGTATTGGACGAACCGACGGCCGGACTTTCTCCCGCCTACACCGACGTCGTCTGGAACCAGATCGACCTGATCACCAAGGCAGGCACGGCCGTCGTGGTTGTGGAACAAAATGTCGAGCGCGCACTGAAGCATTCGAACTTCGTGCACATCTTCATCGCGGGCACCAACCACGTGCACGGACCCGCTGCGGAGATCGCCGAACTGGACCTGGCGGCCATCTTCCTTGGTCGCGCCGGGGCAACACATTCGTAAATGTGGGAAATTCCCACGAGCTTGAGGTAAATCAGAAAATGAAAGAAGGGGGAAGTACCGAATGAAATCATTCAAGAAATATGCAGGTCGCCTCGGCGGGGCCAGGACCATGTTGGTGCTGGCACTTGTGACGTCGGTCGTGGGGGTTGGACTGAACGTAGGTTCAGCGGGCGCGAGCTCGAAATCCAAGCTCGTGGTCGGTGGAATCTTCCCCTTTACGGGGACGAAGTCGCTGCTCTCTAGTTGGGGTACGCACGGCGTCGCGGTGGGAATCTACGAGGTCAACCGCAACGGTGGCGTTCTCGGTCACCAGTTGAAGAGTGTTTTCGTCGACGACGCGGCCGACTCGGTGGACGCCCTTCCGGCGTTTCGCAAGTTGATGCTGAGCAAGGCGACGGTCATCATTGGGCCGTTCTCGCCGACGATCGAAGCGGTCATTGGCCAGTTCAAGCCCAACAACGTGGTGGACTTCATGGTCGGTGGTTTGACGACCCTCGACAACATGAAGTACCCGTTCGTGTTCCGCACGTCGTCCTCGGACTCGAATGAGGCGATCGCGATGGCGCAGTACGCCATCTCCAAGGGTTGGACGACGGCGTCGTTCATCTTTGACAACTCGTCGAACTCCCAGGGCTTCATCCCGCCTCTCAAGGCCGCCTATACGGCACTTGGTGGCACCGTGCAGCAGAACATCACGTTGACCCCTGGTCAGTCGTCCTACAGCTCAGAGTTGACGTCGGCCTTTGCCGGTAAGCCCCAGGTCATCTTTGACTCGATGGACAGCCAGACCGCAGCGACGCTGTTCTCTGATGGTCAGCAGTTGGGATACATGACCTCGACGCAATGGATCGGCGACGACCTGCAGTCAGCCCCGCAGGGCGACTACGCGAAGTCCTTCGGCCCCAGCGCGTCGACGAACCTGACGGCTGCGCTTCCCGCGACTCCGACGACGGCGAATGGTGCGTACAACCACTTCCTCGCTGACTATCAGTCAGTGTGGAAGACCACGAGCATTCTGCCAACGAGCTTCAACGAGTACGACTCAATCGTTATTTCGTCACTCGCGATGACGTTGGCGAATTCCACGAATCCGAAGGTATGGGTCAAGGACATCATCAAGGTCTCGAACCCACCTGGAACGGTCTGTGGTACGTACGCCTCGTGCGTGAGACTCATCAAGGCGCACAAGAAGATCAACTACAACGGCGCTGCTGGTAACGACGACTTCAACAAGTTCCACAACGTCTTCAGTGGTTTCCAGATGTTGGGCTTTGACTCGTCACTGAACAACGTCACCCGTGCCTACGTCACGCCCGCTCAGTTGGCGGCCGTGGTGGCCAAGGAAGGCTAAGCACGAAGTTTGCAGTTGCGTTCTCGCGGTGGGATGGTCAGTGGTTCTTCCACTGTCCATCCCACGGCGAGCCACCTGCGTAGCGAAAGGCTGATCGTTTGGTGTGACGTGCGAGCCGTGCGATGACGCTGTGCAGATTAAGAAGCCTGACGTCTGCTGACGACAGGCCATCTCCTGAGGAACGAATCGTGACCGAACTGCTGGCGGGGATCCGAGTACTCGACCTGACCACGGTGTTAGCCGGACCATTCGGGGCCTATCAATTGAGCCTGATGGGCGCGGACGTCACCAAGATTGAAATACCGGACACAGGTGATCTCTCTAGGGAATTCGGCGACGATGAAGCATTGAAAGCCGCGTCCATGGGACCTTCATTTCTCGCTCAGAATTCGGGTAAACGCTCGATCACGCTCAATCTGAAGAACACCTACGGCACCGAGGTCTTCGAGCGACTCCTTCGTACGTCGGACGTGTTGTTAGAGAACATGCGACCGGGCGTGCTCGCTCGCCTGGGCTTTTCGTGGGAGCGAATCCACGAGATCAACCCCGACATCATCTACTGCGCCGTGACCGGTTTCGGTCAGAGCGGCCCACTCGCCGAACGCACCGCCTACGACCAGATCATCCAGGGCTTTGCGGGCATGGCCTCGGTCACCGGGCACGACGACGGTGGTCCGGTCCGGGTGGGATTTCCCATCTGCGACGCCCTCGGTGGCTACGTCGCCGCCATGGCGATCAGTGCGGCGTTGGTGCGTAGCCGCTCGGGTCGGGGTGGTTGTTTCCTCGACGTGTCGATGCTCGAAGCGGCGCTGTCGTCGATGACGTGGGTGATCTCCGAACAACTCATCAGCGGTCGTGACGCGATGCGCCACGGCAACGACAACGCCGCCTCGTCACCCTCGGGCACCTTTTACGCGAGCGACGGACCGATTAACATCGCCACCAATACCCAAAAGCAGTTCGAGGCGCTGTGTCACGCGTGTGAACGTGACGACCTCATTGCGGACCCCCGGTTTTCGAGTCGCACCGAGCGCAAGACGCATCGACGTGAACTCTCCGCTGAGATTGACGCCGCTCTCAGTGCGCGTCGCGCCGAGGAGTGGGAAGTGCTGTTCGCCGACATCAGCGTGCCCGCGGGTCGACTCTTGAACGTCGACCAGGCCCTGCACCAGGACCACATCAAAGAGCGAGGACTGGTGCACGACGTCGAGGTGGGGCTCGGCGGCCGAGCGTCAGTCCAAGTGCTCGGCAGCGGCGTGCACGTGAACGGCGAGACGCTGCGACCTTCGTCACCACCACCACGACTCGGTCAACATACTGACGAGATACTCGGTGAACTCGGCTATTCGAGTGAAGAGATTGGATCCCTCCATGCCCGAGAAGCCGTGTAATGGAACAAAGAACTGGAATGCCGGTGAGAACAGGGGAGATGCGTTGACGCGCCAGGATAGCTATCCAACGGTCGAGATCATCGAAGAGGGCATGCGTGAAGGCATGCAAATCGAGAGCGCGTCGATCACGGTAGCGAGCAAGATTGAGCTGCTCAACGCGTTGTCCCAGACTGGTCTTTCAACCATCGTCGTGGGCTCATTCGTCAGCCCCCGCTGGACGCCCCAGATGGCCGAGATCGACGAGGTCGTCAGGGGCTTCACCCCGGTCGACGGCGTCGACTACAGCGCGCTGGCCCTCAACGACCGTGGTCGCGAGCGCATGAGTCACTACATGCCCCCACTCGTCACCTCGAAAGAGTTTCCTCGCACGTTCGTGCATCTCTGTGACGTATTCGTACAACGAAACACCAATCGCACCCAAGCCGACGAAATCGCACTGTGGCCCGGCGTCATCGACGAGGTCGTGCAATCCGGCGCCACGACCGCCGGCATTGCGATCAACGCCGCGTGGGGCTCGAATTGGCTCGGACCATTCGACGAGTCGTATCGAATGGAGATGCTCCAACGTCAGCATGCTCTCTGGAGCGCTGCGGGCATTACGGTCGACAAAGTATGGCTCGGTGATCCGATGGCGTGGAACATGCCTGATCAAGTCGCCTCACAACTTCGTGCGATTCAGAAACGCTGGCCCGACATTCAGCGCGTTCATCTGCATCTGCATGACGCGCGCGGCACCGCCATGCTCTCGGCCTACGAGGCGCTGAAGGTCCTCAACCCCGATCAGACGTTGGTGCTGGACACGTCGATTGGCGGCATGGGCGGCTGCCCGTACGGCGGTCACGGTCGCATGACGCGAATGATCCCCACCGAAGACCTTGTCGATCTCTTGCACGAACTGGGGATCGAGACCGGGATCGACCTCGACAAACTCATTGGAGCGGGACTGCTTGCGGAGCAAGTCGTCGGGCATTCTCTCTGGAGCCACGTCACCAAAGCCGGTCCGAGACCCCGGGGCGCGGCGTTATTTCCAATGGACTTGCCCTTCATTGAGACTGAAGCACAGGCCCAGCATTTTCGCCGTGGCCCGAATGCCTATGAAGGCGCTCGCTCGCCATGGTCCACGCCGATCGAATCGTCCGCTAGAAATGAACTTTTACTCGACCAAAAGGAAGCGTGTGGCGATCATTGATCTCTCGTCGATGACGATCACATTGCTCTTGGTTGGGCGAATTGAAGGCGGATCTTAGTGGCGGCCGTCAATCGAATCTCGAACTCGAGTTCGATGCGCTCGCTCGAACGCACGTTCGAGATACTGCGCATCTTGCGTCAAAGCCGCGTCCCCATGCGACTCACGGATATCGCCCTAGAGTCGGGCATTCACCTAGCGACGACCCAGCGCATCCTGAGTGTCATGTTGCAGTACGGCTACGTCAGCCAAGAACGCTACGGCTACACGGTCGGCGTGGCGTCCGTGATGAACGCCTTCGCCTTTCACGTGACGAACTCGTTGAGCCAGATCACCCAGCCGATTCTGCAGGAGCTCACCGCCGCGAGTGGGCTCACCTCCTCGTTGGCCGTTCGCGTCGATGACATGCACGTGGTGGTGCAACGCGTGGAGGGCACCGCACCTCTTCGTTACCTGTTGCCCGTGGGTGAAGCGACACCGTTGTATCTGGGCGGAGCACGAATCTTCGCAGCCGCGATGTCATCCGAGGACTTGACCACGTTCATGGACGACGTGCCGGAGATTCGACTCGCGAGTGGGCAGATCGTCACCCAACAAGAGCTCGTCAACAGTCTCAAAGAGATTCGTGATCTCGGCTACGTCTTTTCCAAGAGCGAACGCGACCTTGGTTCGGCTTCCGTCGTCGTACCCATCTACAGCCAAGAAGGCACGCTCGTGGCCTCACTCCAAGTCTCGGGGCCCGAAGTGGACTTCGATGACGAACGAGTTGAGTGGTGCATCCTCGAACTCAAGCGCGCGAGTGCCGCGATCACAAAGCGACTTCCGTGATCGCCCATGTTCTCTACCCCCATAACGTCCGGACATAGCTCGGGACTTGAACCAGAAGGACTCACGTGATTGACCACAAAATACGCGTCTATCGGAGCGACGAAGACCTGCCTCGCGAATCGCAGTTGGCCTGGAAGATCGCCGAAGCAGCGACGGATCCAGTGGAGATTACCGACGAGGTCGCCAACATGGTGATCAACCGCGTTATTGACAACGCCGCCGCCGCCGCGGCATCGATCGTTCGAAGCCCCGTCGTCGCGGCGCGCTCACAAGCCCTTCGACATCCCTTCTCGCCCGGCAGCACGGTCGTGGGCACCAAGAGAGACGTTCGCGTCTCGCCCGAATGGGCGGCGTGGGCCAATTGCGTTGCGGTGCGGGAGTTGGATTTTCACGACACGTATCTGGCGGCGGAGTACTCGCACCCCGGAGACAACATTCCCCCCATCGTCGCCGTCGCCCAGCACGTCGGTGCCGGTCGTGCGCTCACGGGTGCCCAGGTGGTGCGAGCAATCGCGACGGCGTACGAGATTCAAATCAATTTGGCCCGCACCATCAGTTTGCACGAGCACAAGATCGACCACGTCGCGCACCTGGGACCGAGCGTCGCGGCCGGACTCGGCACGTTGCTCCGCCTCGATGAAGCCACGATCTATCAAGCGATCGGCCAGGCGCTGCACACGACCACCTCGACGCGTCAATCGCGCAAGGGCGAGATCTCCACGTGGAAGGCGTACGCCCCGGCGTTCGCGGGCAAGGCCGCTATCGAAGCGGTGGACCGCGCGATGCGCGGTGAGACGTCGCCGGCACCCATTTATGAAGGTGAAGATGGCGTCATCGCGTGGCTACTCGACGGACCACAGGGCACCTACACCGTGTCGTTGCCCGCTCGAGGTGAGCCCAAGGGTGCCATTTTGGAGAGCTACACCAAGGAGCATTCGGCCGAGTACCAAGCACAGGCGTGGATCGACCTCGCGCGAAGGCTCCACATCGAACACCCCGAATTGTTGGATGGACGTCAGATCAAGAGCGTCGTGATCCACTCGTCGTACCACACGCACTTCGTCATCGGATCGGGGGCGAACGATCCCCAGAAGTACGACCCCCACGCGTCAAGAGAGACGCTCGACCATTCGTTGCCCTATATATTCAGCGTCGCGCTTCAAGACGGGTCGTGGCACCACGTCGACTCCTACGCACCAGCGCGAGCAACGCGTGAGGACACGGTGCAACTGTGGCGCAAGGTCACGACGCGAGAGGACCCCGAGTGGTCGAGGCGCTATCTCTCCGTGGATCCCCGAGAGAAGGCTTACGGCGGACGAGTAGAGATCGTCCTGAATGACGGCGCCACGATCGTCGAGGAGATCGCGTTGCCCGACGCCCACCCATTCGGCGCACGACCATTCGGGCGTGAACAGTACATCGAGAAGTTCCGATCCCTGGCGAGCGGGGTCCTCGACGAACAAGAGATTGAGCGCTTCTTAGGCGCCGCGCAGCGCTTGCCCGAGATGCGAGCCGGTGACTTCGCCGAGCTCAGCTTCACTGCTCGCCCACGCCTCCTCGCGTCGGTACCCGAACCCGAAGGGCTGATCTGATGTTGCACTCACTCGTCTCACCGGGGGAGAAGCGCCAACAATTTCGCCGTCGCCTGGGATCCGGTGAGTTACTGCTCTTCCCCGGGGCCTTCAATCCGCTGTCCGCGAAACTCATCGAGCAGAAGGATTTCGACGGCGTGTACGTGTCGGGAGCGGTGCTGGCCGCCGATCTGGGACTACCCGATATAGGACTGACGACGCTCAGTGAAGTCGCCGCCCGGAGTGGTCAGATCGCACGCGTCACCGACCTGCCGACGCTCGTCGACGCCGATACCGGGTTTGGCGAGCCGATGAACGTCGCGCGTACTGTGCAGGTGCTCGAGGACAGCGGGGTCGCGGGCCTCCACATCGAAGACCAGGTGAATCCCAAGCGCTGTGGTCACCTCGACGGCAAGCAGGTGGTCGACGAGGGAACCGCGATCCGTCGCATTTGGGCCGCGGTCACAGCACGACGGGACGCCAATTTTCTCGTCATGGCGCGCACGGACATACGGGCCGTCGACGGATTGGCCGCCGCCGTCGACCGAGTCAAGGCGCTCGCCGACGCCGGGGCTGACGCGATCTTCCCCGAAGCGATGATCGATCTTCACGAATTCGAAACCATCCGTGCCGCGATCGACGTACCGATGTTGGCGAACATGACCGAGTTCGGCAAGAGCGAGCTCTTTACGACGACCCAGCTGGCAAGCGTGGGCGTCAATATCGTGATCTTTCCGGTCTCGCTCCTTCGTCTGGCGATGGGGGCCGCGGCCCGAGCCCTCGACACGATTCGAAGCGAGGGAAGTCTGACCTCGAAAGTCGATGAGATGCAAAGCCGAGCGGAACTGTATGAGTTACTCGACTACGAGTCCTACAACACGTACGACTCCTCGATCTTCAACTTTGGCGTGCCGCGTTGATCGTCTAGGCCGTCCCGGGTACCCAGACTCGACCGTCGAAGAGGCGTCGCGCGGTGCGATAGAAGGAACCGGCGCGCGCGAGCCAGTGATCGTGCTGGTAGACGACATCCGCCCCGACGACCAGGACGCCCGACGCCATTCCGAGACGGAGATTCCCGTCGGGCGCCAGAGGAGAGAGTGACTGGGCCACGATCGAGCCCTCGATGCGCGCCGCGACCGCCGTGCACAGTGACACGGTCAGGGGTAGTGCGCGGTGCGGCTGGCCGTGCGATAGAGCGCGCGCGACGAGGTCAACGTCACCTGGCGCGATGATCTCGCCCGAGAGCGTGGCGCTCTCGGCTGGTGGGCGCACGACGCACACGAAGGGCACACTCGTCACCCTTGACGCGCTCTCGACGTCGGAGGCGATACCCATCCGCACCGAAGCCTGACGACGAATCGCCTCGAGTAACGCGAGTACCTCGGGAAGAGATTCCAGCTCATCAGGTAATTCGAGCCCGGTGAGTCCCACGTCACTCGCTCGCACGAAGACCGTCGCGTTCGCCGCGTCCACCAGCGATACTTCTACGGTGCCAAAGCCCGGGATATCCAGTTCATCCACCACGTGGCCACTCGGCAGTAACGCGCCGGTGGTCGCCCCGCCGGGCTCGAGGAAGTCAAGACGAATCGCCGCGCCCGACCCGCTGACGCCCGGTATCACGAGATCGCCGTCGTAGCGGGTCGCTGTTCCCTCGAGCGCGAAGGTGGCGTGGATCAACTTGGCTGTGTTGGTATTGAAGATTCGCACCGTGACGTCGTCGCCTTCAACGGCGACAATTCGCTCATCGACGGCGAAGGGACCAACCGCCGAACTCATGTTGCCGCAGTTGCTCTGGTAGTCGACGCGGGCCTCTTTGATCATCACCTGGGCGAAGGTGTAATCGACGTCGGCGTCAGAACGCTCCGATGGTGCCAGGACGCAGACCTTCGAGAGCGACGATACGCCCCCGCCCATGCCGTTCAATTGACGCCCGTAGGGGTCGGGTGAACCCATCGCGGCGCACAACAACGGCGCCCACTCCTCCTGGTTCGCCGGTAGATCCTTGGCGTGCAGCATGAGGGCCTTACTCGTGCCTCCTCGCATGAACACCGCGGGAATCGATTCTTGCTTCATGACCTCATCCTCGCATCCGCGTCGCTACTGACCCTGCCGCTCGAAAAGTCCTGGGGTGAGTCCTTCAACGTGGAGGAGTTTTGGATCTATCTCGATGTTCAGGGTGCGGAGTTGACCGTGCGCGAACTTCGAAAGTCCTAAGCACGCCTCGAGGAAACGTGCTCGCTCAGTCTCGGTCACGGTGGGGTCAGTCAGTTCGTGGAACTTCTCCAGGTAGTTCGCCCGAACGAAGGGCTTCGCCCCGCGCGGGTGAGCGTCGGCGACCTCGATTGCGTCCTCAATCAATCGACCGTCGCGAAGGGTGACGACGACTCTCCCGCCGAACGCTCGCTTCGCGGGGTCGCTCTCGTGATACTTCTGATCCCACTCGTCGTCCTCGACGGTGCGGATCTTTTGCCAGAGCGCCACCGTGGGCGGCTTTTGCGCTCGCTCGGGCGCATAACTGCCAACGTGATGCCAACTCCCGTCTTCGAGCGCGACGGCAAAGATATACATGAGGCTGTGATCGAGCGTCTCCCGACTCGCGCTCGGCGAATATTTCTGTGGATCGCTGGCACCACTGCCGATGATGCGGTGGGTGTGGTGACTGGTGTGGATGACGATCTCGGCCACGTCGGCAAAATCTTCGATCCGCTCGCGAAGGCGAAACGCGAGATCGATCCAGGGCTGGGCTTGAATCTCGGCTGAATAGGCCTTGGTGTAGGTCTCCAAGATGGCTCGCTTGGGTTCTCCGGCTTCGGGCAACGTCACGGTGTACTCAGCCTCCGGTCCGTCGAGCAACCACGCGATGATGCTGTCGTCGCCCTCGTAGATCGGCGCCGGTGACGTCTCGCCTCGTAGTGCGCGATCGACCGCCTCGATCGCCAATTTCCCGGCGTGTGCGGGGGCGTTCGCCTTCCACGTCGAGATCTCGCCTTTGCGTGATTGACGCGTCGTCACCGTGACGTGCACGACGTGATTAAGTGCTTGATACGTCGTCTCGACGCTCAGGCCCAGCATGGCGGCAATGCCCGCGACCATGCCGGCCGCGATATGGGGCAAGTGGTCGACGCGATGGGTGTGCAGCGCGATGCCCTTGGTGAGGTCGCCGGAGATCTCGTACGCGGCGGCGATGCCGCGAATCAGGTCAGCACCGCTTGACCCGCACTGTTGTCCCACGGCGAGAATCGAGGGGATCATGTCGCCGGGATGGTTCATGTCCGCGGCGAGGAACGTGTCGTGAAAGTCCAATTCCCGCACGGCGGTGCCGTTCGCCCACGCCGCCCATTCACACTCGACTAGTGCGGTGCTCCCGTACAGGGTGGCGCCACCCGGATGGGGATGGGCGAGTGCCTGGGCCCGAGCGTTGGCGACGGGGCGTCGACGCAGCCCCGCGACCGCGACGCCGGTATTGTCGATCACGCGGTTCAGAATCATCTCCTCAACGTCAGCGTCAATTGGTGCGTCGTCACACGCGACCTCGGCCAATTTCCACGCCAACTCCTCCGAACGGACATGCAACTCAGCACTCTTGAAGACGCGGACTCGGTGTTGACGCATCGACACTCCTCACGATGGGGGCAGACGGAGAATCTCACGTCACCCGGGGCACCATGAAGTATAATATTTAGTTAGGTGAACTAATGGAAACAGGGACCACGAACCAAACGGCAGCCCGCCTGCGACAGTCCATCACGCGACTCAATCGCCGGCTGCGTTCCTCCGCCCTTGGCGGCATCACCCCGACACAGGCGTCGATGCTCGGGTCAGTGGACGTGTTGAACAACCCCTCACTCGGCGATCTGGCCATCGCGGAACAGATTCAACCGCCGTCGGTGACCGTAATCGTGCGCAGTCTGGAGGCGGCGGGTCTCATCACTCGCACCGTTGACGCCGACGATCGCCGGTGCGTACGCGTTCACACGACGGCGCTCGGTCGCAAGGAGATGGCATTGATTCGTCGCCGGAAGACCGAGTTTCTCGAGCGTCGTCTGGCCGTTCTCGCGCCGGAGGATCAACGAACCGCCGAAGTGGTCGCTTCGTTTCTCGAAGCGTTGTTGGAGGAGGAGTGAGCGCTTCGTCGCGCCGCACGAACACCACCTTCGCCGCGCTGCGGGTGCGGAACTTTCGCCTCTACATGAGCGGCCAAGTGATTTCCGTGTCGGGTTCGTGGATGCAGGCCGTCGCTCAAGGTTGGCTGGTCTTGCAACTCACCGGATCGCCGGTGGGACTCGGCGTTGCGGTCGCCCTACAAAACCTCCCGACGATGTTCTTTGGCTTCTACGGCGGACTCGTCGCCGATCGGTTGGACAAGCGAAAGATCTTGTACGCCACCCAGAGCGTCGCCGGTGTGTTGGCCCTCACCCTGGGACTACTGGTGACGACCCATCACGTGACCGTGATGTCCGTGTACGTGTTGGCGGGATTGCTTGGCGTGGTGAATCTCTTTGACATGCCGGCCCGCCACTCCTTCGTCCAACAGATGGTGGGACGCGAACTCATCCCCAATGCCGTGAGCCTCAATAGCGCGATTATGAACTCCGGACGTCTCATCGGCCCGAGTCTCGCCGCCGGTCTAATCGTCATCGTCGGTATGGCGGTCTGTTTCTACGCCAACGCACTTTCCTACGTGGCAGTGATCGTGGCGCTGTCGATGATGCGCACAGACGAATTGTTGCCCATGAAATCCGTCGATCGGCAACGCGGTCAGTTGCGCATGGGGATCAAGTACGTGGCGTCGTCGCCGCTCCTTCGCAACACCATTCTCTCGGCGGCCGTCGTGGGCACGTTCGCGTTCAACTTCGCCGTGTACCTACCCCTCCTTGCCCGGGTGACGTTTCATCAACGATCGGCGACCGAGTACGGACTGCTGATGGGCGCCATGGGACTCGGTGCCGTCATCGGTGGGCTCTTCGTGGCGCATCGATCACGCCCGACGCCAAAGCTGCTGGCAACCCTCGCGTTGGGGTTCGGAGTGTTTCTCACGCTGGTCGGTCTTGCGCCTTCACTCTTGTGGGCTGAAGTCGCACTCGTGCCCACCGGGGCTTTTTCGCTGGCGTTCATTTCCACGAGCAATGCGTCACTGCAAATCCATTCCTCTGAACAAATGCGAGGGCGAGTCATGAGCCTCTTCGGCACGGCGGTCTTTGGCACCGTGCCCGTGGGTTCGCTGTTGATGGGACTCATCATTGGTGCCACCACGCCGCGTTTCGGTATCGTGTTCAGCGCAGCCCTCACACTGGGGATTGGCGTCGCGCTCATCGCGACCTATCACCAGAATGTTCGAAGCACCCTGGAACTCCAAGGTGCGTTCGCCGACTGAATGCCCCGACAAGCTTTCCTTGTTAGTAGCCCGAGTGAAGGTCCGATCGGAGTAGTCACCCACGGAACCGCGATGGCCTGTTTACTGGGCGCAGGCGACTCGGCCAATCGAGCACGGTTTTGGTCTGATCTGACAATGCCCGATGCGTGGACTTTTTCTGAAGTGGGTCCAATGCGGCTCGACTGCTTGCGGACCTGACAAGTATTGGCGCTCTGAACCGGCCTGAGGGTGAGGCGTCAGGATCGAGTGCCATCACGGTCGCCGAAAACGCAGCCGGGCAGTGTCCGCAAGATACTTCATGTTTAGCCATACTTCACTGGACGAGTGAAGTATGATATTCTCTGAGGTATGGCTGGGACACGAGACCTCGCAACGAGTGTGCGAAATGCCACCATCGCCGTGCTGCCCCGAGGGGTCCGTGTCGCTGTCAAACCAGCACAGGCGAAGAACGCGCCGACCTTCCACGTCATGATTCACGCGGGCTCGGGGGAGCACCGATTTCTGGCGGGATGGGCCGGCGAAGGATGGCCCGCGGACGTAGAACGCCTGACCGCCTCCGCCCCTGAGGTGGATGTTGTCTTTGCCAAGCAACTCTCGCGCGGCGCAAAGGACTGGCTTTTGGCTCATCAGCGAGGCTGGGTGGACGAAGGTGGCGACGCTAACGTCAGCCTCTCGACTGGACTCATCATTGTTCGCGAAGCTCGAACGCGTCAAGTCAAGGCCGAAACCCCGATCAAATGGACGCGGACGATGCTCGCCGCAGCTGAAGCCGTTCTCGCTGGCGTGACGCCGACCGTCGAGGCAATTGAATCCGCGACTGGTATCTCGCGCGGCGCCTCCGCCAACGCCCTGGCTCGCATGGAGAAGTTGGGGCTGTTGCATCGGTCGCAAGGAGCGAGAGGCAGCGGATCGGCCCGGTCTGTCGTCGACGACGATTCCTTCATCGACGGGTATGTCGCGGCTGCAGCGATTCTCCGTCTCCAACAACGTGTGATCCGCATCCATCGGTTGTGGAAAGACCCACTGGAGGCGTTCGAGTTCGAGATCGGCCCCGCGCTTGACCGCACTTCGAAATCCTGGGCGGTCACCGGAGCCGCTGCCTCGATTCTCTTGGCCCCGTACCTCTCGGACGTCACGGTCGTCGAGCTGTACGTCGACGACGACCTGTTCGCCACTCCCAATCGCTTGGCGGACGTTCTTGGAGGACGAGTCGTCGACCGCGGTCAGCTCATCGAAGTGCGAGCGCTGCCCACGTCGATGAGCGCGGAGGGACCAGTCGTGAACGGAATTCACCTGGCTCTCCCGGCCCGTGTCTACGCCGATCTGATGGCGGTCGGCGGACGATCGGCGGAAGCCGCTCATCATTTGAGGGAGACGGTTGGTGTCGGACCCCATTCGTAGTCGACGGGCGCGGGACCTCGCGGAGAGGACACTCGTCCGGCTGGTCCGCGCCTACGGTGACGTACCCGAATTCGTCTTGCTCGGTGGATTAGTCCCGGATCTGTTGTGCCGTGCTGCGGCTCGGCCGCACCAAGGGACGACCGACGTCGACGTTCAGGTGGATCTGGAAATTCAAGGCGGTTCAGTCAACGGCGAGCGATTGGAGCGTGCTCTCAAGGATTGCGGCTTCACGCCTGACCCTCAACGAGTGTGGCGCTGGCGCGACCAGACGGAGCCGGGGTTGGTTGTCAAGATCGAATTTCTTGCAGACTTGGACGACGTCACCGACCACACGATCGTGTCGTTCGACGGCTGCGAGTCGCTTGGCGCGGTCAACTTCCGCGGTACTGGTTTCGCGGCGAAGGATTGGACGCTGCGCACAATCACGTCGACCGTTGGTGATCCGATGGCGACGGTGCAACTGCGAGTCGCCACACTGCCGGCGTATCTCCTGGCGAAGACGCATGCTGCTCAAGGTCGAAACCTTCCCAAAGACTGGTACGACATCGCGTTCGTTCTCCTACACAATGATGGCGGCGGGCCATCCGAAGCGGCTCGGCTCACGGTCGATCGTTTCGGCAAGGATCTCGTCGCCGCAACCGAAACGGCTCTTGGGGAACTGTCGTCGAACTTCGCCGATGAGGCCGCGCAGGGCAGTGTGGCGTACGCAACGATAATGATGGGCCTGCATCCGGACCTTGATTTCGATGTTCTCGCCAACGACGCCGTTGTGGCTGTCGCCATCTTTGTGGCCGCACTGAGGTCGCGCGGGCGTTCGTGAAAGGTACGAACGTCAATCGTCCAACGGGCCAGAGCCGCGCCGCTGCGGCCTTGGGAGACCCACAATCAGGGTGCGAAACTGGTCCATTATGGGTTTAAAAAACCCATTTGTCGCTTATTCCTGGGTCTAGTCTCCTTACAAAGAGCTTTTGACTAGGAGAATTGTACGTCACTCCAGTATCTACACGATCTTCGAAGGGACCTCTGAAATTCAGCGGCTGATTATTGCACGCGCGATCTCTGGCGTGCACATCAGGTAGCAAAAGCTACAGCATCGCCGGTCTCGGGATCTCGCGTTAACTAACTGTGGTCGCTGTTCATGTGACACCACCGAACCTGAAAAGCGTATGGCCGAAGGTGCGCTTCCGGATTTCCTGCGCTAGTAACGCGGATGTGAGCCCAATTCTTGTGACCGGTGGTGACGACAACATCGCTTTGGCGTCAGTCACTGAGCGCTACGGCGCGGTATTGGAGCGCATTGGCTCGCGTGCTGGGCACCGGTCGGCGCTGGGCCTACGTGGTGAGCGTGACTTTTGTCAGGCCTCGCGGGCGATCAACGTCAAGCCCCTTTGCCAAGCCGAGGCGCAAAGCCGCTACCTGTCCGAAGGGTACAGCAACGAAGTCAAAGAGCCAGGCGGGCAAGTCGTCTGGAAGTTCGTGTAGGAGGTGCGCGGTCAGTCGGCTTTGAGGTCCGGACACGATCGCCGTGACCCTTACTCCATCCGCGATGAGACGATCAGCTAGATCGCTCCAGTAGGGAAGTGGTTGGCCCGGGGAGGCGATGATCAAAACTGCCGAGCCGGCTCCATTGGCCGCCACGGGGCCGTGGAGCAGGTCGGGCGCCGAATAGGCCTCGGCTCGAAGTCTGGCGATTTCACGGATTTTTAGAGCAGCTTCTGCTGCCGTAGCGTGCCCGGTTCCGCGTCCCACGACGGTCAGGAGGTTGCCGGCAGGATCGTCCAGGTTGGTGAGTTCCACGAGCGGTCGGGTAGTTTCCAGGGCCATCGAGACGGTTTGGTCGAAGAGTTCTGGGAGCCGATCAAGTCCGGCACGCAACTCCCTGCTACCGGCGACCGATGCGATGGCGACAACTGCCCGAAGCGAAGCAGTAAACGTCTTGGTTGCGGCGAGCGACAGTTCGGGCCCGACGGCAAGGTCGACAACGACGTCGGCTATCTCGGCCAAGGGACTCGTTGGGTCATTGGTGATCGCAACAGTAGGGCGTGCTTGGTCGCGGGCCGCGGCGAGGACCCCGACGATGTCGGGAGACTGGCCCGACTGGGAGATGCCGACAACCGCAGCCCCGGAAAGACGCGGAGGTGTTTGCGTTGAGTAGAGCGAGGGCGCGGCCATGTGTGTGCTCCACCTCAGGGCCCGACCCCAGAGGTACTGCGCGTACCTTGCTGCGTTATCTGAAGAACCGCGCGCTGCGACGATAATGTGCGTGACGTCGGGTCGCGAGAGTCGCCGATATGCGGATCGAGTTGCCTGACCGCTTCCGTCGATGTCGGTGAGCAACCACCGAGATTGGGAACGAATCTCTCGTTCGAGCATGCTAGGTGGGCTGTCCGACGGCGACGGTCCCGTCACGTTCGAATCCTGGGTTGGCTCTGTCTTGACAGTTGACGTATTAACATGGGAATATACCTAGCATAATAAGTAGTCCAAGTCACTGTCGGACTTGGTTCCAGAATCGAAAGGCATCCTCGAAATGAGTTTCGATACGCGGTACGCCGCTCGCACACCCATGTCGCAAACGTTGTTTGAGCGGGCGCAGCGCTCGATTCCCGCCGGGGCGGGAAGCAGCGCGCGGACGGTAGGTTTCGGCTGGTCCCCATATCCGCCGTTCATCGCTGAAGGCCGCGGCTCGCGCCTGCGTGATGTCGATGGTAACGAATATATTGACTATCTACTTGGCCTCGGTCCGATGATTCTGGGTCACCGACACCCAATCGTGACTCGAGCCGTTGCAGAAGCGATCAGCGATTACGGAACCTGCTTTGGCCTTCCGTACAAGCTGGAAGTCGAGGCCGCTGAGAAGGTCGTGGCGGCCATGCCAGGGATAGACATGGTTCGCTTCACGAACTCCGGAAGTGAGGCTGTCGGGACGGCGATCCGACTGGCCCGCGCCACAACGGGCCGCCGGATCATCATTCGCTTCGAGGGCCATTATCACGGCTGGCAGGACACGGTCTACTGGAGCAATCACGTAGATTCGCAACTTGCTGGCCCGGCCGATCATCCGCGACCGGTGGCCGCCGGTCCAGGTGTACCGCTGGAACTGGCGGACACTCTAATCGTGCTGACCTGGAATGATCCGGCGAGTATTACGCGAGTGATGGCCGAACGCGGACACGAGGTGGCGGCAATCATCACTGAGGCGGCAGTCTTCAACACCGGCTGTATCCTCCCAGAGCCCGGCTACCTGGAACTTCTTCGCGAACTCGCCACGAAGCATGATGCGATGCTCATCTTCGACGAGGTCATCACAGGTTTCCGTTTTGCCCGCGGCGGTGCGCAGGAATGGTTCAACGTCATTCCGGATCTCACAACGCTGGCGAAGGGGCTCGGAGGTGGTTTTCCGGTGGCGGCTATCGGGGGAAGTTTCGCGGCCATGCAGATGATTGCTGAAGGCCGGTACTCGCATTCAGGCACCTATAACGCCAACGTTGTCCAGTGCGCGGCTGTGTCGGCCACTATGGACGTCCTCGCAGAACCCGGACTGTACGAGCGTCAGCGTGCAATCGGTGACCGGCTTGCCGATGGACTTCGGCGACAGGCGGCGGAGGCTGGCATTCCGGCCATAGTCGAGGGCCTGGGCACCGTCTTCCAGTTATGGTTCTCCGACCACAAGATCAAGAACTGGCGCGACGCCGAGGCGTACGCCGACGAAAAACGATTCACCCGATGGTTCCAAGAGATGCTCGTTCGAGGAGTATTGTTCCACCCGCTGCAGATGGAGAACCTTTTCGTTTCGCTAGTCCACACCGACGAGGACATTGACCAAACCCTGGTTGCGTCGGCCGAAGCGCTGGACGTCATTGCCAGCGAATCGGGGTGTCGTAGGCCGTAGTCTGACTTTGGCGCGACGAGTGGAGGATCTATGACAATCATCGAGCTAGGTGGACAATCGTCGCCGGAGAGTTCGCGATCCATTTCCCGTGGGTCACGACGCGGCAAGCTACTCTACGAGCAGGTAATCGAACTCGTGGATCAGCTCATTGTTGAGCGAAATTTAAGCCCGGGTGACATGCTGCCCAGCCAGGGAGAACTCGCCCAAATGGCGCAGGTCAGTCTGATCACGGTGCGTCGGGGGCTCGAGGAGCTCGAACTCGCCGGTCGTGTGCGGCGCCACCAGGGACTCGGTACCTTTCTCGCCCGGCCCAAGATTCTCAGCGACCCTAGTCGAACCGGCCAACTGGGAGGCACCCTTAGCGATAGTGGCGAGGCGACCCGTCTGGGAAGCAAGCTCCTGGGTATCGAGAGGTGCCTGCCGTCGGCCGACGTGGCCGCGGCCCTCGAAATTGAGCCTCATCATCAGGTCTGGCACGTTCGCCGGGTTCGGTTGATCAACGGGGCACCGTGCATTGCGGAGTGGGCGATCATTCCGGTGTCGCTGGCGCCCGACCTTGAGGTTGTCTACCGCGGCGGATCCCTCTACGAGACATTGGGGTCGAACTACGGCCTAAAGGATGACTACGAGGACCAGGTCTTGGACGTAATCTCCCCGTCGGCCGAAGTTCGATCCTTGTTGAAACTCGCCGCGCGCGCAAAGGTGGTCCGGATCCGTGGACTTAGTCATGACAAGCGGGGGGTGCCGTTCGATTGCTTCGAACAGGTGTACTCAGCTTTGGAGTTCGCCTTCGCGATCGTCGGGCGGACCGAACGACGACTGTACCAGGGCGGCCTAGACAGGGATTGGTCGGTGACCGCGATCACGAAAGAGGTGCCAAAGAGTGCGCCGCTCGCTCGGACCAAGTCGCGCGCGACGCGAACATCTCCTCGCCGTGTCATCGACGCTCCATGAGTGGTCGGCAACCGGATGTGTTGATCGGATTGGACTTGGGGACATCGGGGCTGAAGGCAGTTGCTTGTCTCGACACCGGCGCGGTCATTGCGAGAGTAGAAGTTCGATACGCGACATTTCGTCACGAGCCCGGCGCGTCGGAACAAGACCCGGATGATTGGCTGGCCGCTGTACGTACTGCGGTGAGTGGTCTTCAACGAGAGGTGCCATGCGCTGAATGGGTCGGAATCGGCCTGTCGGGAATGATTCCCACCTTGGTCACGACGGACGCCGAAGGTTCCCCAACGGGCCCCGCCGTAACCTGGGAGGACGCCCGGGCCGAGAAGCAGGGCGATGCCTTGCGTGGAGTTCTGGACGGCCTGGAGCTGTACGAACGCACTGGACAGTGGTTGGACGGACGATATCTGTTGCCTATGTTCGTCCGGCTGGCCGAAGCCGAGCCCGACCGCATTCGCGAGACCAGCTGGGTGCTCGGGGCCAAGGACTTCTTGTTCTCGTGGCTAACCGGTGAGCGGGTCACTGACCCGAGTACGGCCACAGGATTCGGCTGCTACGGCTTGAGAGAGGGCCGTTGGCTGCCCGAAGTCTGTGATGTGGTTGAAGTCCTGATCGGTCGCGAGTTGCCTGCACTTCCCGACATTCGGCGAACGCAGTACTCGGCTCCTTTGTCAGAGAAGGCCGCTCGTGAACTCGGACTTCCACTTGGCCTTCCAATCGTGTTGGGGATGGCCGATTCCGTCGCTGCGACGTTCGCTCTGGGAGTGTGCGCTCCGGGCGATGTGGCGTACGTCGCCGGGACGAGCACCGTGATTCTCTGTGCGTCGGAGAAACTGGTCGTCGACGCGAAGCACCGGTACCTTGTTACCCCATTGGCCGATGGTGCCAGTTGGGGGTTTGAGATGGATCTTCTGGCGACGGGTAGCGCCGTGCGCTGGCTGTCCGGATTATTTGATTGCACCGAAGCCGAACTGATTGACCTCGCTGCCGAACGAGGATCGATCGGATCGCCTATCTTCCTGCCGTACCTGGCGCCTGGCGAGCAAGGAGCTCTATGGGAACCTCAACTGACCGGAACCCTGACCGGTTTAGGGCTGCAGCACGATCGCGCCGATCTGGCCGCGGCGCTCTTGGCCGGACTGATTCTCGAAAGTCGACGCTGCTTGGAAGTGGCCGCTGAAGCAACTGGGATAAGTGGCGTCATTCGAGTAGCCGGCGCGGGCGCGGCGTCCCCACATTTTCGAAGCGGCCTGGCCAATGCCAGTCGCCGTGTAGTTGTGGCGGGTGACCCCGGAATTGATTATTCAGCCGTGGGAGCGGCCCTGCTGGTCGCGCCGGCCATCGGGCGACAGCCGGACGGTTCGGCGCCGGGGATCGCCATGAGCGCGGGGTTGTCTGCCATCGTTGCGGATCCTGTCAAGTCGATTGAATGGGACGAGGCGGCCCGGCGCTTCGAACGAGCCCTCAACGCTGTGCGTTCTCTGAAGGTATCGTCAACGCCAACGACGGGACAGGCGTATTAGGTGACCGGCAGTTCGACCTGACCAATTACAACTGGCCGGACGGGCGCGACTCTGCGGTTCCTGAAATCCGAGGCGCGCCGGGTCCGGCGAGCACAGCCTGATCCACGCTTGATCGTCTGACACGTTTTTCGGTTCACATCGCGGCCGCGTAGAGTTTGGACGCTCAGCGAATCCGGTGAGCTGACTCTTTGGTGCGCACCTACGTCCCTCCATACCAACTGCCTCTATGAGGATGGGTTCGAGCACGTGGGCTGCGAGACTCGCGCAAGCACTGGCCGGACCGATACCGTGCTTCCCCCGGGTCAGACTATTCCATCACACGGGCTGGGTCTCTTCGGGCAGTTCGTACCACTTCATTCGCTCGCCCACACGTGCCCGAGCTTTCCAGCGAGCACTCTTTGGCGCCTCCACGATGGCGGTCCGCAGAACCTCGATATGGGCGAGTGCGCTCGCAAGGTCTCGAGGGGACAGCCGCGCAGGCGCGTACGCTTTCGTAGCGTCCAAAGTCACGATGGCCGACTTCCACCACCCCCAGTTCACCTGACAGACCTCGGCAATCCGGCTTATGTTGAGTCCTGATTCCGATCCGGGCGATGGTTCATGATCAAGAAGTAGTGCCAGTAGATCAGTCTTGTCTTTGTCCGCCAACTCCACGATCTGAAGTTTGCTCAGCGCAAGGTCACTCGCGGCGAGCGAGCAATGTTCATCTACTGCCAGCCGGTCTGTGAACTTGAGTTCTTGGCACATCCGGAGCACGTCCAAGAAGATGTCGACGTGGACCCCCGACGTCGAATTGGTGAACATCATCTGGCGTCCGTAGTTCATGGCATTGAAGTGCTTGTGTGTGTCAAACCCCAGTCGGGTCATCACGGATTCGATCTTTTTCGCATCTCGTGCTAGGGCGCAGGCGTCGATATCGTGGTAGTCACGTTCCAGGCCCCGTTCGCGAATGTGAGGACAGCGCATAGCGATGGCGATGCCGCCAATCAGTTTCGTGGGGATTCCATCACCACTGAGAGACTTCTGAAGATCTTGCGCCTCTTGCAGCATGTTCGTCGGTGTCGCCGACGAAGTCACCTTGTCGTCCACGAGCCTCCGTCCTTGAGTTGCAAGTCACTATAACGAGGCAAGGGTCGAAACTCCTCCGTCATCGCAAATAGGACCGAGCGGTAGCTTCTAGAACGGCGCAAAATTGGATCAGTTTCGGAAGGGACACCCACTCTCCCGGCGCATGGAAATTGCCACCGGTGGGACCCATCAAAATGGTCGGTATCCCGGCCGATTGGAGTAAGCCAGCGTCCGTCCAGGCATTGAGGCCCACCTGGACAGGGTCCGCTCCAAGAACGCTCCGGCTGGCGTCAGACAGCGATTCAAGGATCCGCTCGTGCCCTTTGGCCACGAAAGGCTCACGCTCGAGCCTCACGATGACGTCCGCCTTCAGCGTTGGATGCTCCTCGGACAATTCAGCGATGAAGCCGTGGATCTCCTGGAGGCGATCCTGTAAGTTCTCGCCTGGTTGGGTACCGATCTCAATCCCCAGGCTGGTGCTGGTCGGATAAGTCGCGTAGTCGGTCCCGCCGCTTATCTTGCTGGTGTGGAAGACGGTCTTGCCGCAGAACTCACCGACGGTCTTCGAGAATTTCTCGAGTTCCAGTCGTTCCAGGGCGGAGATCAGCCAACTCATGTGAATGATCGAGTCGACGCCCGCGTCCGGAGCAGATCCGTGCGCTGCCACACCATGGGTGATGATGTCAATCCACCCGAATCCCTGATGAGCGACGACCACTTCTCCCAGTCCGATTGGTTCAATGACTATTGCGGCGTCGATTCCCTCGCGCTGAACGAGTCGTTCAGATCCAATGGACAGTGCTTCCTCGTCAGCCACGAACGCCGCCACAACTGAACCTCTGTCAGGGGGACTCGAGACGAGCGATTTCAGAGCGAGCATGATGGCGGCGCAACCGCCCTTGTCATCCGCCGCCCCAAGCCCGATCAGGAGGTCACCCTCGACTCTGGGGCGTAGTGCATCGGAGCGCCAGTTGTCGTAGCCGACGGTATCGGTGTGTGCGTTGAGACAAAGCGTCGGGCCCGGAAGCCGCCCCTGCAGTGTCGCCAGAAGGTTGAACCGTCCCGGCGCGATCTCTTCGACCTCCACGCCGATTCCATGGTGCTCGAGAAAGGCACCAATGTGGTCGACTATCGCCGACTCACCTTTTCCCTCTGGCACCAACCAAGGTGTGACGGATTCAATCCCTACCAGGTCCGATAACAAACGGACTGCTTCTTCAGAATAGGTGTCCATCTGGTCTCCTCGTTGTGGTGTGCGCAAATGACCGAGCAGGCTCTTGACACGTCCTACTGGCCATACTTATGATACAGTGTCGCAGACATCGACGCTGACCCCTCCATAACTTTGACTGATAGGAGAAAGCATGACCACAGACGCTTCGAATCCTGGTGTTTTCCTTCGTCAGTCCTCTGGAGTAGTACGCGCGATGTCGCCCCGGGACGGCATGTATTTCGGGTACCTTTCTGCAGCGGGGTTATACGGAATAACCCTCTTCTTCTTCCTGGGACCGGGTGAATTCCCTGGAGGAAGCGTCCTAGTCGCCTGCCTGCTCAATCTCCTAATCGGGGTTGCAATGTTCGGGGCGTACGCCATGATGGGAAGTGCCATGCCCCGCAGCGGCGGCGACTACGTGTACCAGAGTCGACTCGTCAATCCCGGAGTCGGATTCACGGCTACGTTCGCCGGCCTGGCCTTCTGGCAGTTCTTCTTCGCGTTCCTAGCGGCGAACACCATCATCAACGGTGGGCTGGTGCCGCTCCTCAGCGGCATCGGAGCGATTTCGCACGCCCACGGATGGATCAGCGCGGCGAATTGGCTCGCGCGTTTGCATGTCGCCATCTTCTTCACGATTGTGTTGTTGCTGATCTCCGGCTTCATCATGACGCGTGGAATGCGGTTGTACTTGGCGATCCAGAAGTACTTCATGATCCTATTCACTGGTCTCGCCATCGTAATTATCGCCCTCAGCTTTCTGCTGGTTAGCCACCACACGTTCATTGCCCACTTCAACAAGTTCGAGCATGCGGTGGGTGGACTCAGCGCTGCAAAGGTCGTCACCAAGGCTGCCGCACTGGGCTACAACTCACATGTCCCATTTAGTTGGGGCAACACTCTCGCTCTGACAGCCCTTCTCGGGATCGGGTCATACCTGTCGTGTATGTGGCAAACGGAATTGCTGGGAGAGATGAAGAGCGCGCGCAATCTCGGGCGGCTCTTTGGCTCCATGATTGGTGCGGCCGTGATGCTAACGGCAACGTACCTGGTGGCGTTCGTTTGGGCGTACAAGTACGGCGGAGCGAAACTCATGGGGTCCTTCGCCTTTCTTGCATTTAACCACGCGAGCGTCTTGGGAGGCGGTTGGGCATTCCGCGGGGCTCAGTCGTTCTTCCTCATTCCTACTCTTAACGTCGCCCTAGCAGTCCTGATCTTTCTCGGATTCTTAGGCCCCATCTCTCAGAGCATGTTCAATACGACTCTTGCCTCGTCACGCATCTACCTGGCCCAATCCTTCGATCGTGTACTGCCGGCCTGGATGGGCGAGGTGAGCGATCGAGGCGTTCCGCGCAACGCGATCTGGTTTGGGACCGGGGTCTCGATAGTTCTGACGTTGATCTACTGGATTCACCCGACCTTAACCCAGGCTCTGGCGGCTGGCTACATGTTCCTAATTTTCGCCATCATGCCGAGCTTGATCGGAGCCATACTCTTCCCGTACCGTATGCCGGAAACCTATCTGGCGTCCCCCGCATCTCGGTACAAGGTCGGCAGAATTCCTTTGATCTCCATTCTGGGAGCAGTGGGTTTGGGTTTCATGATCTTCAGTGCCTGCGAGTTTCTTACTCAATCGGATTTTGGGATCCTGTCGCGCTCGGCTCTGACGTCGTGGGTTACCGCTGGAGTACTCGTGGTCGTGACCGCGATTTACTACTTGGTTATCAAGGCAGTCCGCAAACGCAATGGCATCGACATAAGCTTCGCGTTCCGTACCGTTCCGCCCGAATAGAGCAGTCGAACTCCTAGGCTTTGTCCTTCGAGACGTGAACCGAAAGGGAGTTGTTCTCATGGCCGGACTGTGGAAGAAGGGCTCGCGAGTCGGTGAGCCTCTGCGGATCTTTTACGCCAGCGACTTTCACGGTTCCGACACGACTTTTAAGAAGTTCGTCAACGCCGGTCGCTTCTATGAGGCTGATGTCTTGGTGTGCGGTGGTGATCTGATGGGAAAAACGGTTGTGCCGATAGTCGCGAACGGCCCCGGTGCTAGTTACGCCTACCTTCACGGGAGGAGGCAGGATTTCACCACGCCGCTCGAGGTCGCGAACTTCAAAGAAGCGTTGGGAAAATCGGGCGCGTATCCGCTCGATTGTGAGCCAGACGAATATCAAGTTATTTCGCAAGATCCTGTCGCGATTGAGAAGATTTTCAACACCCTGGCCAGCGTTCGATTGCGAAGGTGGATCGACATAGCGCACGAACGTCTTGAAGGCACAAACACGCGGTGCCTTCTCGGAGGCGGGAACGATGACACCGACGAGTTCTTGGAGGAACTGGATGACCTGCCGGGGGAGAACCTGGTCAACTCGGAGGCAGGCACCTTCCCGTTGGATGATCGACACGTGCTGGTGACAGTCGGATATTCATCGCCGACTCCGTGGAACACACCCCGAGAGAAGAGTGAGGAAGAAATCGCCAAGGCGATTGATGAGGTTACGAACACGCTCGATGACACCTCCGCCGCAGTGTTCAATTTCCACGTTCCGCCGATCGACTCGTCGTTAGACCGGTGCATCAAGTTGGATGACTCGGTATGGCCACCGAAGCCGCTCATGGAGCGCGGCCAGCCGGTCTTCTTCGGGGCTGGGAGCCAGGCCGTGCGAACAGCAATCGAGAGTTTGCAACCGGTCGTTGGGCTTCACGGCCACATTCATGAATCTCGAGGTGTCGTGAAGTTTGGCGCGTCCATGTCCTTCAACCCGGGCAGTGAATACGGCGAAGGTATTCTTCGTGGGCTCATCGTCACGATCAGGGACTCGAAGGTGCTCGGATATCAGTTCACGTCGGGATAGCACCTGGCGAAGAAGGCCAACCGCGAATATTGGCGGAGCGGCCTGGACGGGAACGACGCCAACGCGTCGGTGTGCGCGAGTGGCGCAATGAGGCCGACTGGGTCATGGCAGTGCCAATATGTTGAAAAGCCGGTGCAGTCATTGCACCTCAGGGCAGATTTGCTCTCTCGCCTCGACCCAGTGCATCTTCATGTGCTGGGAACTGTGAGTACGGTCGACGTCGGCGACGAGGCGCCGGTGGGTTGCCGGACCGCGAAGGCGGGGCTATTTCGCGAGCCACTCGTCACCGAGTGCACGGTAGGTTTCACCAGATGCCGAAGTAGGCTGTTGCGTTTTCGGACGACCTCCGGGGTGGCAACCATTGGGCGCGCTATTAGATCGTCAACTCGCGCCGACCCCTCCTGCCAAAGTTGTACCTTCCCTAATGCGACCCGCCAGCTACGAACTCTATGTCAGTAACTGGCTCTCTAAGACGGTCGTAACCACTCAGTTCTCGGGATCGCTCCAGCGAGCTCCCGGGGTTTCGATCCACGCCTCCAGTTCCTCAACGACGCGTGTCGACGGCCGGCGAGCTGACGCGATGGTGTACCACAACCCAGCCTTCTTGATCACTAACTCCATCTGGGCAAACGCCTCGCGAACGTCGTCCCAGGTGACGCCCAAGCTGGCGGCGGAGTAGGGGATTCCAATCGTGTCAATAACGCCTCGAATTTGGTCGGGCTCGTTGTTCTGCAGCGCACTGGCAATCAGGATTCCCAAACTCACGGCTTGACCGTGGACGAAAGACTTTCCGGTGACGTACTCGAGCGCGTAGAAGATGAAGTGGTCGGCCCCTTCGATGTGGCGCGGGTTCCAGCCGGCATAGGCGAATGCACCGCCTCCATACTTCAGCGACTTTACGAGGGCCTCAATTCCGGAATCACTTAAGCGGTGAATCTCCGCCGCGGCGTCGATCACTCGGTTCAGCGCAACGCGTGATTCCTCGGCCAAGCGCTCGTCGTAGGGCCACTTCGCCTCGACTCGTCCCTGATCCGACGCGTACTTCCAGTCCCACAGGGCGGTGTGGTAACACAGGACATCGGCCGAGCCCGACCAGTTGAGAAGTGCCGGTGCGAATCGGATGACATCGAGGTCGACGAAGACGGCCTCGGGTATCGTCCAGCCGCGGTAGGCCACGATGCCGTCAGTGCGTACCGCGCTGCGGTGTCCCCATGCGGCGTTGACGCTCAGCGCCGTGGGCGCGAGGAACACCGGGACCTGGAGGCACCAACTCAGGTATTTCGCAGTGTCGATAGCCTTTCCGCCACCGAGTCCCACGATTGAACCGGCACCCCGCAACTCGTGGGCCAACTCGTCAAGGCGCTTTCGCTCCAGGTCTGGTTCGATGACACGGTCGGCCGTGTCGCCGAGTAACGCGCCTGCGAACGACATGACGTCGGACGCGGCAACCACGGTGCACGGGCGCGGAACAATGTTCGCGAGTTCCGCGATAAGTCCGCGGCCCACAATGGTTGGGTACTGCTCCATCAGTTCCTCCTCTATTCGACTCTTATCGCCGCTTCCCAGTGGGAATCGACGGAAGCGTTCGTAGCGTGCACCGCTTCGAGTTTGGCGGCCGCTGACAATAAGCATCGCAGATAGCAAGGTTGTCGTTGTCAATGTTTCCCACGAATGGAAGCATGCGCGGCGAGGATTTTTGCGCACATTCGCGACCCGTTAATAGGGTGTGAAATCGCTCCGAACCACCCTTTAATGGGTCTATTCCCATTATTCGTGGGTCTCTCCGGCTTGGAAAGAACCTTTGATGAGGAGTTCTATGGGCCACTTCAATAACTACACGATCTTCGAGGGGACTTCAGAAATACAATGACTCATCATCGCGCGCGCCATTTCTGGCGTGCAGATCAGGTAGTCCAAGCCGTAAATTAGTAGGCGTTTACGTGGCACGACGGCTACCGACGATCATCCTCGTAGTCCGTCACAACCAAAACGGGGTGGTTCCTTTGCGAGAGATCTGCCTAGTGATCCCTAAGGATCGTCTCAAGCGTTTCCGCTTCCCCTTGCGGTGTCGGTAAAGGGAACTCAATAATCTCGTAGATAGCGTCCACACTCGCGATTCTGTTGATCGGTGATGACATTTAAGGGCTTCTCGAACAATCGTCAATGAGTAAAAGTTGCTTCGGTTTGTGATCACTGAGCAGAGCAAATGTGGACGGATTTATGGACAGCCGTCATCGTCGCTTTTGAATCACGCTCGATCACCGATGAACGTCGAGGCGAATGTGGCTTCGCACGTCTCATTCGCGAATCATCCGTTGAACATCGACACGCCACGGCGAACGGAGCGCCCGGTCGCCGTGGCGTCATTGACTATGGTTTCTTTTTGAAAAAGGGGAGTCTTCCGTTTTTAACTTCGACAGGCAAGCACGGATATACGACTCCTTCGGACGTCGCCGTGTCGGGGTACGTGCTCACGGTCGTGCTCACCGTCCCGGTCAAGCCGCCCGCGGCGATATCGAACTCGAGAACGAGATCGGTACCACCGGGTCTATTGACGTTCACGTGAACAGAGTTGTTGGCAGCCTTCGAAACATTGCCGGGAGCGGAACTCGATCCTACGGTCGCACTTTTGAAGAACTTTCTCGGGGTCGGGTCGTAGAATTTGGTACCGTCCGGATTGCATATGTACCGATTCGCGGTCCAGGTGACGATAGCCGAGTTCGTTGACTTCGAGTAAATGATTTTGAAGTAGTTGGAGCAGAAGTCGCCGATGAGTGTCCCGGCGGGATATTTCACGTTGTCGCGCACGAGTGGCGCCCGAATATTGCTGGCGACAGTCGAATCAGCGGAGCACGAGGTGAAATCCTGACCGCCGGTCGACTTCGTGACGTCGACTTCCAGACTGTCCGGGCTAAAGGTCGCGTCGGGCGCGGATGGCGTAATCGTGTAATGACCTGCTGACACTGGAATCGACCATTGCCCTTTGGTATCGGTGGTCGTCGAGGCGATCGTCGGACCTTCGACGTCGACCTTGGCGTCATAAAGTGGGCCGGAGCCCGCCGGACAAATTCCCGCGCTGCCCGAGCAGCCAAAGGTAATTGTGCCCGAGAGGTCGACGCTCTCTCGCGTCGCGGGATACGGGCCGGGATCTTCGTACGTGGCTTCTACGGGCTTGCCATCTTTCCAGACGCGCGCGGCGGTCTCTTTGAAACTCATTTTGTTGCCATTGACCGTTCCGGCATAATCAATCTGGCTGCCGTTCTCGCCGACGACAGTTCCCTCGGACTCCAAGGTGATGGTGAAGCTGTTTCCATTTATCTCACTTGCGACAATGTGCAACGTGCTCGCGAGGCCGGGATCGGCAATGGACCCACCAAAGGTGCCCTTAGTCACGTTCTCGCCAGATATGAGGAGAGAACTGGTTGAACCCTTGTCCACCACGCTCCACGTGCCATCAAGGTTCGCATTCTTGGTGGAGGCGCTGGCCGATATGGTCGAAAGCGTCATGAAGGCCGGCAGCATGGTGAGGACGGCTAAGGCGAGAGCGAAATCCCGCAGTGTCTTTCTGGCACCTTGGGTTCTCATCGCTGAGCTCTGCATATTGCTCCCTCGTCGCTTCCCCCGTGGGGAGAACCAACTGAGGATAATCCGGTACCTCTGCAGTTCGCTTTCGAGCCTCCTTGGACCCCCAGATATTTTGTGGGTCATCACTGACGTGCTATCAATTTCCAATGATTGAACTCACCGCCAGCGATCTCGAAGGCGTGCTCTTGGCGGCGCAGTCAGTGAGCACGGCTCAGGACCCCAGTGTGTTCAGTCAGTTGGCTATCGAGCAGGTAGCGCGGCTCCTCCCGTCAGAAGTAGTCACCTTCAACGAGATCGATTCGACTACTGGACAATTGGACTTTCTTTCCTTCCCTTCGTCATATCCCCTTCCGCCCGGGACCGAACAACACCTCATCGCCCTGGCTGACCAACATCCGCTGATTCACTACTACGTCCATTCGAGTGATGGCTCCGCGAAGAAGATCAGTGACTTCTGGAGTCAGGCAGAGTTTCGTGCCAGCCCGCTCTACGAATTGGTCTACCAGCCAATGAAGGTGGAGTATCAGATGTCAATCACCCTGAGCACGCTTCACTCGAACGTCGTGGCGATCGTGGCCAGCCGGAGCCACGTCGATTTCTCGGAACGGGATCGCACGGTCCTGAACACGCTTCGTCCATACTTCGTGCAGGCGTGGTATTCCGCTCGAGATCATCATCGGCTCCGAATGCTTTTGAACAGCACGATCGGCGCTTTGGTTGAATCTGATGTTGGATTGATAGTCCTGTCCGACCCGCCCCAGGAACTCACCGCCGGAGCGCTCGCGACGCTGTATCGAAACTTCGGTGCGCCGACCGCTTCTAGTCCGTGGCCAATCCAAGTCGAGCAGTGGATGTTCGCCCAGCGAACTCGCTTCTCCAGCCCGGATGGTTTGAAGTTGCTCACGCCGTTGCGCGTCGAGAATGGCGGGCGGCGCATGGTGCTGCGCTATCTCGAGGAGCAGGGCAATAGTCCCGGTGCGGTGCTCTTGCAGGAGCAGACGTCGGGCCCGACATCGCAAAGTCTGGAGTCACTCGGGTTGAGCGCTCGTGAAGCCGAAGTCACGGCGTACGCGATCAGCGGAGCCACGAACGCCTCGATCGCTGAAACGATGTACATTTCGTCGGCGACCGTGAAGAAGCACCTAGAGAACGTCTACGCCAAGCTGGGCGTGAAGGGCCGGGGCGAGCTCGCCGCTTTCGTGCACGACGTCCTCGATCGACAACTTCTTTGAGGCCGTGGGCGTGCCCACCGCCTCGCCAGTGCCAGAGTTCGCGGGCCGCAAATGGGCCGAACGGCGTATTGCATGGTGCCATCTCTACGGTGAGGATTGGGCTCTTTGAAAACTGGTTAGTAAGGGCAAAGTATGGCGAAAATAATTCGGCGCAGCAACAAAGGATGAACATCGCCCTCACCCGGCTGCGAAGCCAGCTCAGCGTACTTCTTGTCACGACCTCGATGATCTTTGGGGGCTTCAGCGTTCTGGCTGCTACTACCGCGTCGGCGGACACGCTCAGTGCCGGCCAACTCGTATCCGGATCGGACTCCCTCACAGGGATAGCCTGCCCCACGGCAACCACCTGCGAGGCAGTAGGGGTCGATGTCACGTACACTTCGCAAGGGAGCACCATCGGACCGGGACTGATCGTTCCCATCACCAGCGGTGTCGCTGGTGCGCCACAGAACGTAACGGGCACACAGAGTTTGTCCGCCATTGCCTGCCCGTCGTCCACCAGCTGCGTGGCTATTGGTACCAATTCGTCTGGTCCGGTGGTTGTGTCCATCACCCTCGGAGCGACCGATACTTTCGTGACGTCATCAGTAGTTTCGGCCGTCCAGACGTGGCACTCCATCGCCTGTCCGACGACCACCGAGTGTGAAGCGGTAGCCCAAGGAACTATTGGGCAAGTGGTCGTGCCAATCACTGACGGTACTCCCGGTTCGCCCCAAGTGATATCTGGGGCCTACTCCCTGGCCGCTATAGCCTGCCCCAGCGCAACAACTTGTGAAGTGGCCGGCGAGATCGATGCCAACTCCACCCCTGAGGGAGCTATCCTCCCCATCACCAACGGTGTCCCTGGCACACTCCAGCAGGTCCCGGGGATCGCAAGTCTCAGCGGGATTGCCTGCCCCTCCGTCAGCAGTTGTGAAGCGGCGGGCTCCGACAACACCCAACCTGGAGAGTGGATGGACGCGTCGGTGTCCATTGACCTTGGCACAACTGACTCCTTCGGCACGGTGTGGCCGATGCAGGTGGTGGACGGAACGCCCGCCGTAGCCTGCGCCACGAGCACATCGTGTGTCGTGGTATCCACGAACGTACAGATCAACAACAACTTCAACCAAAATGGGACCGAGACTCCTCTCACCAATGGATTCCCCGGTGAGACCCAGGCGGCGCCGAGCACATATGGGCTTGCGGCGGCGGCTTGTCCCAGCGCCACCGCCTGTATTGGAGCAGGGTCGCAGACGATCGACCTCGGTGGAGGCAGCAGTGGATCTGAGGGTGCTGTGACCCAGATCGGCGTGACAGCCCCGACTGCGGTTTCCAACCTGACGTTTACCCCTTCTGACTCCGGAGCAGGCGTCAACAACGTCACCTACACGTTTAGTTTCACCTCCACGAGCGGCCTGGCCGCGAGGTCCTCTGTCATCGACTTGGCTGCGCCTGCGGGAACCGTCTTCCCCGTCGCCAGTAGCGGTACCAGCTACATCGTCACCGACACCACGAGTGGTGTGACTTTTGGCAGCTATTACGGGGAGGTGACTGCATACGGCGGTGGCAGTGATGGGGTCATCGTCACATACCCGCTCAGCGTGGCTGCGGGCGACACCGTGACCGTGGTCGTCAACGGCGTGACCAACTCCGCGAGCGTTGGCTCGGCGAACGTGGGGCTGTCGACGTCGTCGGATCCGCTCCCGGTATCAACGACGTTCGGTGTCCAACAGTCCTACCCCGTAGCGGGCCAAATAACGTTCGCCAGCGGCACTCCGCCCACTTCGGCCCCGGTGTTGGGAGCGCTTGTCGAGGCCTGCGCCGCTACCGGGAACTTCTGCACCAAGGCCTTCGCGACCACCGACGCGTCGGGCAACTATTCGCTGCTGTTGCCCCCAGGGACGTACCTCCTGACCGCCTCACCACCAGCGGGGGCACCTGAGATGTCCCAAACTACGAGCACCCCCTTCACCGTCGGCACCCAGGCGCAGAGCGGGGTCAACCTGACCCTCTCGGCGATGCAGACATTGCTGGATGGCGAGACCGTCAACAGCCCCAACTTCGGACTTCAGAACTCGTCGAGTACCACTCCGAGCATCGCATGGTCGTCGCCGTCCACGATCCACATTCCGGCCAGCCTCTTCCCGTCTGGACCGACAACGGTGGTGACCAGCCTGCAGGTGACCGGGACCGATACCCAGACAGGACTCACCGACACATTGACCGTCGAACTCGGGGCACAGACGACCATCGCCTCGGGTGTCGCGGAGGGACTCTCCGGTGGCTCTGGGTTGGTCGTTGGGCCATCGGGCATCGACATCACAGTTCCTCCAGTCGCGCCCATACATGGCCCCGTCACCCTCAGCTTGGGTTCTTACACCATCGCGGCTGGCCTCAACGTTCCCACGGGTGTCGCCCTGGCGGGTCCCAGCCCAGTGGTGTTCACGAGCGCCGCTCTCGACCAGCCCGCCCCGCTCGTCGCAACTGACTTCGGAGTCGACCACGCGATTGGAGCGCCAACCATTGTGGGCCCCGACGCGGCTGCGTTCTCCGTAGACCCCGCCGTCGATGACCCCCTGCAGGGAGATATCACCACTCCTAACTGCCTACCGAACGCAACGATCAGTCAGAACGTCCCGGCCGTGCCTGGCGCAACGTCGTCGTGTGACATCAGTGTTGACTGGTCCCAGCCCGCTACCCCTAACGCCAGCGGCGTGTACACCGCGACCATGGAGGTGCCGATAACCAACTCCGACGGCCTGGCCGCCACCCTTCCAATCCCTCTGATCGCCTGTCCCGGGGTCTCCAGCGCTGCAGTTTGTTCTGGCCTCGCCACCGGAGCCGCCGCCGCAGGGCCAATCGTCACCGCGGTCGCACCGAACTATGGCTCGGTAGATGGAGGTGACGCCATCAACATCATGGGCACCGGCTTCACCGGCGCAACCGGCGCCGACATCGGGGGTGGCAACTCCTGTACGAGTGCCTTCACCGTGGTGAGCGCCACCTTGATCACCTGTGACACCCCACCTGGATCGGGGACCGTCGATGTGTTGGTGACCACGCCACAGGGAACCTCGGCGCCGAACCCCCCGGGTGATTACTTCACCTATCTCGCCCCAGGCACCAACACCCCCACTCCGACGGCCACACCCGTCGTAATTACCCCGATAGGTAGCCTCTACGTCGACCCCAGCGGAACTGTCCAGGCCACGGCCACCGACGGCAGCACCGTCCCGGTCAGCGGGGCCACGGTGACTTTGTCCCGACAGGACCCGACTTCCCTCTCCTACACGCCGGTGCCGAATGGCAGCGCAATCATGTCGCCGAGTAACCGGACCAACCCTCAGACCACCGGGGCCACCGGCACCTTCGCCTGGGACACGATCGCGGGCACCTACGAGATCTCCGCCCAGATGGCTGGGTGCACCCCGACGCCGGTCACCAGTCCGGCAGAGACAGTGCCCCCGCCCGCGCTGGGGATCGTACTCACCCTCAGTTGTCCCAACCTGACCCTCGCGTCCACTACGACAACGCTGTCCACGCCCGCCGGTCCGCTTATCGCGGGCCAGCCGGTCGCCTTCACCGCCGGCGTGACCGGGTCGGCCAGCCCGACCGGCACCGTCTCGATCGACGACGGGGCCACCGTGCTGGCCGTCGTCCCCCTCGATGCATCCACCACAAGCGTCAACTTCTCGACCGCCTCCCTGCCACCAGGAGCTCACACGATTACTGCCACCTACAGCGGCGACGCGGCCAACGCACCCAGCACGAGTCATTCCGTCCCCTTGACGCTCATCGTTCCGCAACTGGCAACCCAGACCATCACCTTCACCTCTACGCCACCCAACCCTGCCGCCGCAGGGAGCACCTACGCGCTCACGGCCACCGGAGGCACGTCGGCGAACCCGGTGACCTTCAGCGCCGACTCGGCGAGCGCCGGGATCTGCACCGTGAGCGCCGCAACAGTGCACTTCATCGGAGCCGGCACCTGCCTGATCGACGCCAACCAGGCCGGCGACGCCAACGACCTCGCCGCCGCGCAGGTTCAACAGAGCGTGGTGGTCACCCGGGGAAGTCAGTCGATCAGCTTTTCCTCCACCGCCCCCTCGAACCCCACGGTCGGCGGCACGACCTACACCGCCGCGGCGTCAGCGAGCTCAGGCCTGCCCGTGGCGCTCACGATCGACGACTCGGCCTCGGGGGTCTGCTCGATCGCCTCGGGTGGAGTGGTGAGCTTCACCGGCATCGGCACCTGTGTCATCGACGCCAACCGGGCCGCGAACTCGAACTACAGCGCGGCGACTCAGGTCCAGCAGAGCTTCTCGGTCGGCCAAGGGATTCAGACGATCACCTTCGACGCCGAAGGTGGCAGCGCGGTCAGCTCAAGGAGCGGCCCCCACGGCTCGACGATCACCCTGCCGGGCGCCCCGATGCTGGCCGGCTCGACCTTTGACGGCTGGTTCGCCGCCGCCACCGGCGGCAGCGCCCTCACGTCGCCCTACACCTTGAGTAGTTCACTCACCCTCTACGCCCAGTGGACGGCCAATAGTGGTGGTGGAGGTGGCCCGAGCACACCTACGGTTTCAATCTCGAACATTCCGAGCGCGGCGATTTATGGTGGCCAGTTCACCCCGAGCTTCAAAACTTCTGGCAATGGAACAGTCTTCTCAGTGGCCTCTTCCACGAGTTCGGTGTGCACGGTGAGCGGCACGACGGTCAACTTCGTCGGCGTAGGCACCTGCGGTCTCACCGTCACCGTTGGGGCAACCGCCGAGTATCTTGCGGCGAGCAACACGTCAACGATCTCGGTGCAATCGATTCCCAAGAAGTTGGACACCCGAACGACAGTCACCCTTTCGAGGACGGCCATCAGTTACAGGGCAGAAAATTCAGTCGTAGTTGTTGTCCACGTTACGCCGCAGGCTTCAGGACATCAGCCGAGCGGAAAGGTGCGGATCATGGTGGGCAATCGGTTGCTTCGCACCGCCTCGATCAACTCTCACGGCGTAACAGAGTGCACTCTGTCGGCGAGGAACCTTGGTCGGGGCACCTTCAGTGTCGAGGCCACGTATGAGGGCAACTCTTTCTACAACCAATCGACATCGGTCGCGCTGAAACTCAGGGTCAACTAGAGCTGTCCTTTCGCGCGGGATACTGACGTCGTGAATCTGAATCTGATCGCGATCTCGATTCTCGCTGGTCCATTACTACGACCACGGCGCCAAGTATCAATCTGTGCGAACACGCATGCCCAAGTGCGTCTCGATGGACCCACAAATGATTTGTGGGTCCATCACCGGCGCAACCTATTTTATTGAATTTGAAAAATAGATGCGTCGTTTCAATCGAGGTGCAAAACTCGGAACGTGGATTTCTTTTCTGACTTGGAACCACCGGACGATGCTCATCGTAGGCCCGAGCCCCAACGGGTGAGGTGGCGAGGCGACCCCGATGACACGGCGGGCGTGCCAGTCGCCCTCAGTCCTTTGTTGGTGCAGACAGACCACGCAGCGGTGCTCGTGTCAGGCTTCCTCGCTTATCCGACGGGCTTCGCTTTCTCACTCGTCGCTATCAGCCGACTCAACCCGACTCCGTCGCCGCTCGGTTTTCTCCACCCCGGGATGGACTCAACGGGCGGTGAGCTTCGCTTCGGCATCGGGTTCGCCGACGGGTCGAGAGCGATGAGTCGGTGGAACTCAGTTCCCCGCGGAAATACGTCGGTCCGGACGCTCCATCCCAGAGGCGGTGGCGGCGATGGCCGCAAGTGGTCCCAGGAGTTCTGGTGTGAGCCACTGCCTCCAACGGGGCCGATGGCCTTCGTGTTCGAATGGCGTGACTTCGAAATGCCACAGACGTCGATTGATGTTGACGCAACGCCAGTTCTCGATGCGGCATCGCGCGCAGTGCCCCTGTGGCCTGATGACGTCGATCTTCCCGAGGACGCTCACTTGCCGGCGCGGGAGCCGGGTGCGCGATGGAACTCGAGATCGTACGGCGGGACGCGGTCCTGACAAACGTAGGTCGGGGCCGCGTCGATGAGCGCGAAGGGAACAGTTGTTGGGGGATGCACCTGGCACGTGCGGCCCGTGTTTACGCCGATCCGATGGCGGTCGGCGCACGATCAGCGGAAGTCGCCCTTCCTTTTAGAAGAGTCGCGAAATGGCATCGTTGATTACGCTTTGTAATGTTAGGCCTGTTACAATGCATCTATGTCAACTCCCGTCAGTCAAGCCCGGGTGTCGCAGCGTGGTCAAACTAGTCTTCCGGCAGAACTTCGACATCGTTGGGGTATCGAGGGCGGTGGCGAGATCGCCTTCGTTGACTTGGGCGACGCCGCATTGGTTCTGCCCGGAGGAATGGCCAGAGCCAAGGCTGAGCTGAAAAGCGTCCTCACCGAGCGCTACAACGCCGGATTAGCAGCAATCGGCGATCCCGACCTCGCAGATCAGTAGTGAACGTCGTCCTCGACGACCGCCTCTTGATCGAGGAACTTCTCGTTGGCATCCGTAGACCGGGGGTGCAGCTGCACACCACCGCCTACTGGTACTACCGCGCATGCCGTGGCGCCGTTCTTGGCGCCGGCGGACATCTTTCTGGACCATTTCGCGAGTTACAGCCACTTGAACAGCAGCGCGCAATTGGCGCAATGCTCCAGTTGCCAGAGCACATTGGCCTTCCCCCAACTCGGCAGCTTGTACCGCTCATGGTTGAGATTGCCGAGCGCCACCCCAAGTTGAACCTTCTCAACCTTGAGGCGGTGGCTGCGGCCGGCGCGCTCGGCGCCACGATCTGGCTGTCACCAGAGGCAGCGAACGGAGTATTGCCGGCTGTTCTCGACGGCGAACTTCTCGCGTGGGAAATCGTCACCCCGAAGTGATGCTGACCACGACTTGCACTGGCGCTCGCGCGAGACCCACTAACGAGGAACGGGATCGGCCCAAAACGGTTCTAAAATGGACTTTTCCATTCATTTGTGGTCCATCTCTTATTGAAAAGTGTCGCGCCAGTACTTATGGTCGCGCCCTTCGGACTCTCTGAAACTGAAAGAATCCGAAATCGTCCGTGAGTTTCAGCCGTGCACTAGTTGATGTAGTTTGCTACTTGATAATGCATGGTAACTGGCGTACTCTAGTGGCGTGAAGTCAACCCACGATCCTCAGCTTTTGAAGGGTGTCCTGTCGTTGCTCCTCCTCCAGTTGCTCGCGCAACGCGAGTCGTACGGCTACGAGCTCGTGCAGCGGCTCCACGAAATCGGCCTCTCCGACATCTCCGACGGTACGGTCTATCCGGCTCTGGCCCGCCTTGAGCGCGAGGCCCGAGTGAGCGCTCGACTGGTCTCGTCGCATTCGGGTCCGGCGCGCAAGTACTACCGACCCACCGCAGCCGGCTACGCAGCGCTCGCGGAGGGGGTCACTGGTTGGCTCGCTTTCGTCGAAGTGACCAACCCGGTCCTGTTACACGCGATACCAACCCAACCCGCACCGCCTACAGAGGAAGTATGAGATGACTGCAACTTTGACCTTGACTTGGAAAGACCGTATGCGAATCGAGCGTGCCGTATGGACCCTCGACAGCTATCTGCGAAATCTGCCACGAAAGTCTCGGATTGCCAAGCGACGCGAACTGAGGGCCAACCTTCGAGCAGCGTCTGCCGACGTGGGCGCCAACGAAGCACTGCGGCGCTTGGGCAACGTTCGTACTATGGCCGTCGAATACTTGGTCACTGAGTACGGCGGACCGGGACCCTCCTGGATCGTGACTACCTATTTCTTGTTTGCAGCGTTCCTCTTCATGTTCTGGTTTGAAAATGCGCGCAACGACGCTTTTAAAACTGGCGCGATCGCGGCCAACCCTCACCTCACGGGCACGTTCCACTTGACCGGCGTCGCGTTCGTCTTCACCAACGACACGTTCATCTTCACCAATGGAAAGTTCTCCGAAGTCGGCGGTACGTTGCTGCCACTCGTCTACGTGTGCATCTTCGCGTTGGCCGTACTCGTCGGACGACTCTGGCGCGCCATCCTGGCAGTGCGCCAGCGTTCGTTGGGCGCGATCAATGGATGAATCGAGATTGCTTTGCCGTCCACGATCACGCACGCGAATCGGCGCCTGACTATTGCTCGCGCTATCCCAGCGTGCACATCAGGTAGTCCTGAGTAATTGGGTTGGCTCTTGCGTCCAACAACTACTGCTTACGTTCCGTCAGTGTTGGTCTGTAGCTTCGTTGCCATCTGCGTGAGAAAGGAGCGCACAGTTGATGCGGCGACGTGGTGTAACAGAGCACGGTCAACTTGAGCGCCGAATCTTCCTAACGCCGGTGTGTAGGTAGCGGCTAAGGAGATGCGACAGTGGTTGGGTCCAAGCGGGGCCAGTTCCAAATCGCCTTCGAGCAGAGGGAAGAGAAATTGCCAATCGCTTGGTGTCCAAGAAAGAGATCGCGCCAACGCGAAGCCTCTCTCGCGAGGCGCCCAGAGAGTGACGTTCACCTCACGGGTCACGATTCCTGCGGCCCACGATGGACCAATCCGCATTTGAAACATATCTCCGTCCTGCGTGGCGACGGTGGCGAGCGGCGCGAGCCACTGCCCATCACCACTAAAGCGCGCGCGAAGTGTCTCAAACGGACTGGCCACGTCGACAAAGTCTTCGATGAAGCACGGGGTCCGTTTTTTCGTGTCTGATTCAGCCACGTCGCTCTGTTCCACTCCTAAAGTATTTGTCACCGCTCGGGCCCCGTCGTAGAGTACAAAGCCACTTTGTCAAAAAAGGCGCCCCGGTGAGGGAAATTGATCGGACAATTCGCGTCACTTGGAGAAGAATCTGGTCGCGAAGGGCCTCGCAAGGACCAAACGCGGACGCCAAGGCCCGTCACGCGTGCGATGCGGCAGTGGCGAGGAGAATTCGCTGCGCCATTCAATGAAATCGCCGACTGATTTGATGCTGAAAAGAGGACGTGATCATTGACCTTCATAGGATGCTCTCGGGCGAGTTTAAATCCCTCTGGCCACGCGTTTGACGAACGCGTGGCGCTAAGTTGACGATCAAGACCCTTCGTCAGTTTGGACGAAAGGTTTGGGACGCGGAGTCGTGTTGATTGCTGATCTACGAGGGCCATTCGCATTCATACCTTTCTCGGTCTACCTCGCGTGTCTGGCGTTCTCAATCTGGGCCGTCGTCGACGCGAACTCCAAACCGATTGAGGCGTACCCGTCCGGCCCGCTCTCGAAAAACACCCTGACGACGTGTATCGGAGTTTTCACCGTCCTCGGCGTCGTTGGTGGTTTCGCCTTCGCGATCTACTACGTCGCCTGGGTGCGACCCAAAGTGATTGCTTTCGTCGGGGCCAACCCGGACGTCACGAATGGGCCGTTCGAGTCCTCGCGCCAGTTCGACCGGGCCCGTTCCAAGCGCGATTTCAACACAACGAGTGTCAGCCTGCTCACCGCGCTCGCCTTCGGCGTGGGCGCCTACTTTCTCTTGGGGAACGCACGATTGGCGACGGTCCTTCAAGTCTTCATGCCCGCCTTCGCCACCGTCATGGTGTTTTGTCTAGTGAGCGAGTACTTGCAGCCGACGCCGTCTGCCTTCAGAGGTTCTTCGCCACCGGTGACCCTTCGAAAGATTTGGACGAATCGGACGACGTCGTCGGGCAATGGTCGGGTTTTCACTTTGTGGTACCTGGGAGTGATCGCTGTTCTCGACGCCTTCTATTTAGTGACAGCGAGTTTGATCCACTGGTCCCCCTACGGAACCACGACTCATGTTTGGCTCAATGCGGTACTCCAGATGAGTATCTTGATAGTCGGGCTGTCCGTCGCTTACCGCAAAAGCGCTCGACTCAAGTGAGATGCAGTTAGAACACCGATCGAGACGCAACGTTTAGCGGTAAGGGAAAACGGCTTCAATGCGCGGGCCGTCACTTGACCAGAAAACTTTATAGGGATGGTGACCTGGTACCGCTACGCGAAAGCAGATACCCTCCAAAGTCGTGAGCGCGCTTGAGCGCGCCTGCGCCTGCACCGGATTCGCGAGCACGAACTCACCGACGACAAGCAGCGCATCGTAAAGCTCGGGGTCGTCGCCATTCTCAATCTCGTCGAGTTGAGCGTCGGCGATTTCGGAATGGCCTGAAGGGCTGCTCACTGACGCCGGCTGGCCCGCGACACCGTCTTCGACGTGGCCGCGCGGCTGAGCAAGGCTTGCAATTCGGAGCTCTCGTCGTACTCGAACTGGGCTTCGGTGACGATGCGTGCTGGCTCGAGCAGGATGCTGCCATCTTCGTTCTCGCGCACCATGAAGCGCTGACTCGGGTGTCCGGGAAGCACCACGCGGCTGCGAGCGTCAGTCTCGATCAGGGTCATGAGGTCCTTTTAGTTGTCGCTCGATTATATCCCACTTTCCCACATTGGGTAAATGGAAAGGAGATTTGAGAGAGATGCAGCGGGTGCTGGCGTTCAGAAGGCGGCCAATCACTCCCAAATAGTGTCGCGAATAAGAGCACCAACCGCCGACGGGTTTTCTAGATACGGCAAATGAGCGACTCCCTCAAGCGCGACGTAGTTCGCGCCCCGTATTCGAGCTGCGACCACTTCGCTTCGTCGAACGATATGTGTGGCATCGAGGGTGCCACAAGCGACTGTCGTAGGCATCGAAAGTTCTTGTAGGCGAGACCACGCGTCAACCGCGTGATCCGAGTTTTCGGGGACGAAGTTGGTGAGCGCCGTGCGGTTCATGTCGAACACCAGGTCTCGAACGACACCGGATACTCTGCCCTCCGATTCGCGGGGACCATCGAGCCACAATCGAACCTCGAGGCGATTGACTTCCTCGATATCCCCGAGCTCGTCGGCGCGCGTTATCAGTCCGTCGATCTCTTCGGTTTCAGAGTCGACGTCTTGGTCTCTCGTCGGCGGCGCGCCGCCCACGGCGGGTGAAATCAGGACAATCCCGTCAATACGATCAGGTGCCTCGATCGCTGCTTCCAGAGCTAATTTTCCTCCGGCTGAACTACCGACGAGCCACGTTGACTCAATTTTCAGTTGGTCCAATAGCGCCAGGAGGTCTTCCAGGTGGGTGAATGGTTCGTTCGTTGCGAATGACTGACCAAAACCGCGACGGTCGTAGGTGAGGACGGATGCGAACTCCGCAATTTCGGGGACCAGTGACGTCCAACCTCTACGATCGGCCACGCCGGCATGAAGAAGGGTGATGACAGGCCCATCTTCGAGCCACGACTCTCCGACAAGTTCCGTACCGTCCCGAGGAACCGCAAAAGTTGCACTCATGCCAATGAGTCTTAAACATATGTATGTCTTGAGCAAATCTCAACTGCCAACCGCCAACCGCCAACTGCAGAACAGGGGGCAAGATTCACGAGTGAAATCGGAAATCTGACAGGTGCCGGAGGGCCCGACGAAACGCTTAAGCGAACTCCCTCACATCAAGTTTTCTCGGTGTCAGAGTGCGAGGTGAAGCCGAAGTGCCTCATCGAGTTCAAACATCAAATCTTGTGGGACCTCTCCAATTGCCGGCCCTAGTCGCTCCATGGCTATGGACCGGATTTGCTCTGCCTGGGCCTTGGAGTCGTGTTCCAGCCCGGTCAAGTTCGCAGGAAGCAGCACTTGAAATGGATAGACCCGAGAGATGTTCGAGGTCACCGGCACGACGGTGACGACTCCTTGACCAGTTCGCTCGGCGGCAACGTTCGCTCCGTCGTTGCTCACGATGACCGCGGGTCGTCGTTTGTTGGCCTCTCCGCTCGTCGCGGGATCAAGGTTGACGACGTGGATTTCGCCTCGACGCACTAATGCAACCCATCCGCGACAGTGGGATCCCAGAGTTGCTGTTCCTCGTTGGACCACTCAGCCCAGGCCCCTTCGTATGCGGCTCCGAGGCCCGTTGCTCTGAGAAGCCGGACAGCCTTGTGAAGTGCGGCTGAGCGAGAAGGGAGTCCTTTCTCGGTGGCATATGCATCAAGGAAGGCGACGTCCTCATCAGGCAAACTCATGCTTATCTTCATACTTTAATACTACCCAAAGTATGCCTATTGGAAGTAATCAGCGGCTACTCGCTAACGATGTGTTATCGGGACCCGTCATTAGGTCCGCAGGATCGCACCGGAGGCTCCTCGAAAGCGTTGGCGTTTCGTCAGGGTGACGGTTGCACTCTCTGAGCCCGGAACACAAAGCCGTCCTGCTCAACTTCGTCTTCAAAAGTGAAGCGAACCGATTGACCCGCGAGCAGCGTTTTCCGTCCAGGGATATCTATTTTCGAGTAATGGCACCAGCAACCTCCAGGCGTGTCAGGAGAGTCAATGACACCAACCCCGTCCATGTCGTCGAAGTTTCTGACAATGCCAGTCACCCAAGAATTGTTCATAGCGCGATCATAAGACTGGTCGATGTGAGTCGATCCAAAAACAATGAAGCGACCTTGGTGAGCGGCCCGGCTTGACGGAAATGCCACCTTGCGCTGGCGCCTCGGATAGTCCTTTCGGGTTCATATCCACGGCTCGACGTGACCGTTCTACAACCTTTCACTGGCGGCTTGATTGTCTCCAGGTCTGATCTATCGTTTGTCGCCCACTGGCGGACGCAGCCGATTGGATTTCATTTTCGGGACTCGTAGAAACGTCGCGTGAATAGTTCGTCCGTCTTCACTTCATCGTCAAGCTGACTATGAGGGTCGTCGTGATTCGAAATGGCGCGCGTATGCACCGACGAGAATGCCTAACGCGATGATGGCGATGCCGATGCCCAGCCAGTCTCCGCCTACCGCGTACCAGATCCTCGGATCAAGGCGGGGGTTCAAAGGGTAAGTACCCGGGAGGAAAAACGCAGGAATTAACGTCAGCGCACCGACGAGCACGAGCGAACGGGCCACGAAACGGACCCGACTTGTTCTGCGAGGACCACCGACCCTGTCCCGAGAGCGATCTGGACCATCAGACGATTCGTCCTTCACCTCTTCAAACTAGGGCAATCGTCTCACAGAAGTCAGTGAAGTGATGAAGGGCCGGTTTCCCGGTCAGAGCGCGCGTCAAATCTACGATCTCAGTCGTCCCTTCGCGGCCTGACAGTAGCTCTGTATCGGCGGCCCGGCTCAACGGAAATACCACCTCGCATTGTTGTCTAACTTCTCAGCCTTAACGACGAATCCGGATAGGACGGCATAATGACGAAGTGGGGAACGAATCGGAGCGAATCATTCAGACGCTACGGGACGCCGACGTCGCCGGAGCTGAACAATTTGGCCACTTCGTCAACGACACTCGCTATTTAGCTCCTTCGTCATTTGATGAACGCGCCTCGATGCCGATTCTTCCGCGAGTGCGCTTCATATGAGCACGGCCACCGCGAAGACGCACGTGAGCCACGTCTTGATGAAACTGAATGCTCGAGACCGCGCTCAATTGGTGGTGATCGCCTATGAATCAGGATTCATCACGCCCGGTTGACGCCCCGGCCCATCGAAGTAGTCCAGTGAACGTTGTCACGCTCTGCACTGGCAACGTCGCGCGTTCCGTGATGCTCGGCTACATGTTGACGACGATCGCGCACGCCACCGATGAAGCGTGGCACGTTCGAACCGCTGGTACGCACGTGACCGAAGGTTCCGCGATGAGTAGTCGAACGCGTGACGCGCTGGTCAAGATTGAAGGACTCGGTGATCATCGATACGGCGCGCACCGCAGCCATCAGCTCAGCGAAGCCGACGCCGAGTGGGCCGACGTGATCCTCTGCGCCGAAGTCGACAACGTGAACTACGTGCGCGCGAATCTCGCGCCCCACGCGTACAAGGCGGTGCAGCTCGCGCAGTTCGTGCGATACGAGCCACTCGAAGTCGGGATCGACGCGCAAGTGCGTGCCGCGCATTCCCACGAGCCGTCGGCCGACTTCAACGTCGCCGACCCGGCCGGCGGCGACCAGGCGATCTATGACGCGTGCGCTCGACAACTGTGGGAGCTGGCTCACGCGTTCGCGCTCATTGTGAACAACGAAGGCGTCGACTAGTCCTGGTGGACCGTGCGAAGTCCGCCCCACGCGAGTGTCGCACTACGTTCGGCCAGTCGTTCGGCGGCCCCGGCGGCCGGTGGCGGCCAGCCCTTCGACTCCTGTTGCTCCAGCCACACAATTGCGGCACCTTCCGCGATGCCGACGACGCCGCCGGCCAGTTGGCGACGATGATCTTCGCTCATCGATGCATCGAAGAAGGGGAACATGAACGAAATGAGTCCAAGTTCTAGGACCCGAAGTTCTTTCGCGGTGTCGCCTTCGTGCGAGTGGATGAAGAGAATTCGAAAGGCGTCGGTTTCGCTGACGACCATTTCGAAGTAGACCCGAAAGGCCACTTCAATCTTCGCTCGCGGCGTCTCGGCGGCACTCACCGCCGCCTTCAATGAGGTCAGCAGCGTCTCGGCGAGTTGCGCCACGATTTCGCGGTAGAGGTCGGTCTTCGAATCGAAGTACTGGTACAGAATCGGCTTCGTAAACCCGGCTTCGCGTGCAATGTCGTCCATCGTGGTCGACTGAAATCCACGTTCCGCGAAGAGCGACTTGGCCACGCTCAAGAGTTGCTCTCGACGTTCCGCGTGTCGCGGTCGGTCGTCCTGGATCACCATAGGGCTAGAGGCTAGTGGGGACTACGCCACGCCCATTGAATCCAAAAGAGCGTTGAGGCGCGTGGGCAGCGTCGCCACGTTGAAGTGCTCCAGTGCGATCGCGAGGTTGTGCGCGTAGAGCTCGTAGTCAGGATTTTTGAAGAATGACTTCATCGCGGCAACGTCGCCGAGGTCGAAGAAGCGAAATCCGAAGTCGCGGATCTCACAGGCGACGGGATACGGGTAGAGCGCGAGGGGACGGCGATGCGTCACCGACTCCAGGACCGGATTGCCGAAACCTTCCCAGGTCGAGGGCATCACCACGAGGTCGCACGCCGCGTACGCGTCGTGCACGTCGAATCCCTCGGGCAGTCCGCGCCGCACGTCGACGTCGGCCGACGTGATCAACTCCTCGAGCGTCGCTTCGTAGCCGTCCTCGGCCGGTCCGAGCAGCCAGAAGACCGCGTCCAGTGCTTCGCACATCGCCAATGCGCCGTCGATGTTCTTTCTCGGCAGTGCCCGCGACGGCATCACGACGAGCGTGCGCGCGTCGACCTCGAGACTGAGACGCGTGGAGTCGCGTCGCCCTCTTGGTGGTTCACAGTCGAACGCGTTCATGATGGTGACGGCGTCAATTCCGCGTCCGAGGAGTTCTACGCGCGAGAGTTCGTTGATCGTGACGTGGTGCCATTTCGGTTCGGTTCGCGGACCTTCGAGGTGAGCAAGATGGGGTCGTTGCCACGGAAGGTCGTGGTGATGGAAGAGCGCGCGGCGACCCTTCAACACGTGATAAAGGACGTCGCGCGCGTCGAGATTCATAGGCAGCGACGCGAGGTTTTCGACAATGACGAGGTCGGCGTCGGCGAGTGCCCCCTCCAGCTCCTGCACCGAGGTCGACATCGCGGCGTTGATCGCCAGACTGGGCATCACCAGATCGGCGGCGCCTTCGCCGGCGACGGTGTGGACGCGGTGACCGAGCGTCGTGAGCGCGGCGATCCACTTGGCCGATTCGATCGCCACGCCGTCGGTCCCCCCGAGTCGAAAGCTGATGACGACGATCCGGGCCACCGCACAAGGCTAGGCATGACGTTGAGTCGGAATTATCACCAGTACTAGGATTCATTTTCGGTGCGGACCGCTGGTCGGTGCCCTTTGTAGAGGACAGTCAGTGGCCAAACGAGCACTTATCACGGGTATCACTGGTCAAGACGGTTCCTACCTGGCCGAACTGCTGCTCTCGATGGGTTACGAGGTCATCGGACTTATCCGACGCAGTTCCACGCTCACGATCGAGCGGATCAGCCACATCCAAGACCAGATCACGCTGGTCTCGGGCGACCTCGTCGACGAGGTCTCGTTGATCAACGTTCTGCGTGACTACCGACCGTCAGAGGTCTACAACCTGGCCGCGCAGAGCTTCGTGCAGACCTCGTGGACCCAGCCGGTGCTGACGGGTGAGATCACCGCGCTCGGCGTCACGAGAGTGCTCGACGCCATCCGAATCGTGGACCCGGAGATTCGTTTCTACCAAGCGAGCTCTTCAGAGATGTTCGGGCGAGTACGCGAGGTGCCCCAGGACGAGAACACCGCGTTCTACCCGCGCAGTCCCTACGGCGTCGCGAAGATGTACGGCCACTGGATCACCGTGAACTATCGCGAGAGTTATGACCTGCACGCGTCATCGGGAATACTCTTCAACCACGAGTCGCCGCGACGCGGACTCGAGTTCGTCACGCGAAAAGTCACGCACGGCGTCGCGCGCATCAAAGCCGGTCTCGACACTTCGATACACCTGGGCAATCTGGACGCGCAACGCGACTGGGGTTACGCGGCCGACTACGTGCGCGCGATGTGGGCCATGCTCCAGCGCGACGTCCCCGACGATTTCGTCGTGGCGAGCGGCCAAACGCATTCGGTACGCGAACTCTGTGACGTCGCGTTCAACGCCGCCGGGCTCAACTACGAGGACCACGTGGTGATCGATCCTGCGTTTATCCGGCCAGCCGAGGTGGACCTCTTGATCGGCGACGCCACCAAGGCGCACGAACTATTGGGTTGGAAGTGCGAAGTCGACTTCTACGGCCTGATTGAGATGATGGTGGCCGCGGATATCGACGCCCTCGCCCGGTAGTCGTGACCACCATCGAGGGATCGACGGTCCACCTGCGCGGTGCCGTCTCGATGGCCAGTGGTTTCCCCTTATTGAGTGGCGTGGACTTAGAGCTGCACTCGTCGTCGCTCACCGTGCTCGTGGGCGCGAACGGTGCGGGCAAGACGAGCCTCTTGCGCCTCCTCGCCGGATTGATAGGGATCAGCGCGGGGGAGGGTTCGGTCCTCGGCCTGGACCTCGTCACCGTCGATCGTCGCCAGCTTCGGCGTCGCGTCGGGTGGCTCGGCCACGAGGGCTCCTTCTACGACGACCTGACGGTTGCCGAGAACCTCACCTTCGCCGCCAAGGCGCTCGGGCGACCGCTCGACGAACTGTCGACGGTGTTGGAGCGCGTCGAACTGAGCGCTCGTCGTGACATCGTCGCCAAGCAACTATCCGCCGGTCAGCGTCGCCGACTGGGATTGGCCTGGCTGCTTCTTCGTCGTCCCGAACTATGGCTGCTCGACGAGCCCTACGCCTCGCTCGATGACGAGGGCCGCACGTTTTTCGACGCACTGCTCAGCGACGTCGTTGAGCGCGGAGCCACGGTCATCGTCAGCGCACACGATCCTCTGCGTAGCGCGCGACTGCACCCGCGCACCTTGTCGATGGCCGGCGGTCGGATCGTGAGCGAGTCGTGATTCGCGTCGCACTGTTGGTGGCGCGAAAGGACCTGCGCATCGAACGACGCAGTCGAGTGCTGCTCTGGCAGGTCGTCCCCTTTGGCGTGATGGCGCTCTTGTTGAGCGGCCTGGCCCTCGGACCCGACCAGGCCGGACACTCATCGGCCGCGCCGGGATTGTTCTATCTGGTCATCGTGCTGGTGGCGCTGCTGATGATCAATCGCAGTCACGCGATCGAAGGGACGAGCGGTACTCGGGCCTCGGTGGCGACCCTCGGGCTCGATCCCGCGGGCGTCTTCTTGGGCAAGGCCGCCGCGCTCGCCATCGAGCTCTGGCTCAGCGCCATCGTGCTGCTCGCGGGCAGCGTGGTGGTCCTCCACACGGCGCTTCACGGCACGTTGGAGGCGGTGCCGAGCATCCTCGTCACCCTCGGCGCCGTCGCCGGCGCCGGGACGCTCTACGGGGCCCTGACGAGCGGCGGCAACGCCGCCGCGACGCTGCTGCCCGTCCTCAGCCTGCCGGCCTTCGCACCCCTTCTCATCGCCGGTGAACGCTCCTTCAATTCGGCCCTCCACGGAGGCGCCCTGCTGCAGTGGTGGGTCATCTCGGTCGTCGCCCTGGCCGTCTACCTGGCACTCGGGATTCTCCTTTACGGTGTTCTCGAGGAATCGTGATGAAACAACTGAGCGAACGACTACTAGGAACGGCGACGATCGTCACGATGGCCCTCACCATCTGGTTGGGCATCTGGGTCACTCCGCCGGACAAGGTCCAGGGCAACCTCGCGCGCCTGCTCTACGTCCACCCGGCGATCGCCACGGTGGCGTTGTATCTCTCCTTTGGTACGGCGACCATCGCGAGCGCGCTGTATCTATGGCGACGAACGCGCTCGATCGTGATGGACCGCGTGGCGCACTGCGCGATGGAGGTGAGCCTCGTCTTCATCGGGCTCACGCTCATCACCGGGTCCATTTGGGGCCGTCCGGCCTGGGGCGTGTGGTGGGCCTGGGACGCGCGTCTCACGTCGACGGCGATCCTCGGCGTCCTCGCGTTGGGCTACCTGGCCCTTCGTCGGGCGAACGACGACTTCGAACTGCGCGCCCGGCGAAGTGCGGTCGTCGCCATCATCGCGGCGATCAACGTGCCCCTCGACCACTTCTCGGTGCAGTGGTGGCACACGTTGCATCAGGGCGCGACGCTGCTGGGACCGAACCGCCAGTTCAAGGTCCACGGCAGCATGCTCTGGACGTTGCTCCTCAGCTTCGTCGCCTTCTCGCTTTCCTACGTGTGGTTGCTTCGCGCGCGCTATCGACTTGAGGTACGTCGCGAACGCTCGAACACCGACACGCTCGAAGTCGCGTTGGAGCGTCGTCGCGCCGAAGGGGTGCACTGATGGACTACGTCACCGCCGGATACTCCTTTGCCTTTGGGGGGCTGGCGCTCTACGCGCTGTCGATCTGGTGGCGAGGGCGACACCTTGACTGAGACGAACTTCGACCTCACGCCCATCGCGCCGCCGACGTCGAAGAGCTCGAGTCGCCGGCGCACGATCGGTGTACTCGTCGTGCTCGTGATCGCCATTCTCGCGCTACTCAGCCAGGGTCTCCTGCACTCGTTGAACTATTTCGACACCGTCGACCAGGTCTTCGCGAGTCGCGCCAAGATCGGCACGACCACGATTCGTCTCGAGGGTGTCGTGAGGCCTCACACCATCACGCGAACGTCAAATGGTGCGTCCTTCTGGATGACCGGCACGGGCACGCACGAGGTGTACGTCATCAGTCGCGGAACGCCGCCGCAGTTGTTCCAATCGGATATTCCGGTGGTCGTCGAAGGACACTTCACGACCAGTCACTCGTCGACGTTCGACGGCACGCAGATCCTGGTGAAGCACACCGCGACGTACATCGCCCAACATCCGAAGCGGGTGAAGGCGCCTAACGGCAGCGTGCGATGACCCTCACCTGGCTCGGGCGCATCGCGCTCTACGTCGCGTTCCTCGCCACTCTCGGGGGCATCATCCACCAGGTGATCGCGCTTCGAGCGAATCGAGCGTCGCGCTCGATTCGTTGGGCGCTGGTGTCGCTCGCAGGAATCGTGGGCGCGGTTGCGGTGATGCAGTTCGCACTCATCACCCACAACTTCTCGTTGGCCTACGTGTCAGAGAACAACGCGACCTTCACGCCGCTGCTCTATTCGATCACCGGGATGTGGTCGGCCCTCGAGGGATCGTTACTGCTCTGGTCGCTGTTGCTCTGTGGGATCATCGTGCTCGTCCTGCACTACTACCGACGGCGCTCGCAGGACCCCGTCGTGTCGTGGGCCTCGATCGTGCTCTTCGGCGTGAGTGCGTTCTTCCTGGGACTGATGTGCGGACCGGCCGATCCGTTCATCCATAACGCGGCCAAGGTATTGCAAGGCGCCGGTCCGAATGCCCTCTTGCAGGACAACCCACTCGTCGCCATTCATCCGCCGCTGCTCTACATGGGCTTCGTTGGCTTCACCGTGCCGTTCGCGTTCGCGATCGCGATGCTCGTCACCGGCCGGGTCCACGACCGCTGGGCGCTGGAACAGCGACGCTGGACGGTGCTCGCGTGGGGCGTTCTGTCGGTCGGCATCGTCTTGGGCGCGTGGTGGAGCTATCAGGTGCTCGGCTGGGGCGGCTTCTGGGGTTGGGACCCGGTCGAGAACGCCGCGTTGTTGCCCTGGCTGACGGCGACGGCCTATATCCACTCGGTCATCGTGCAGGACCGTCGCGGGCTCTTTCGGGTGTGGAACCTGTCACTCGCGATCGCCACGTTCGCACTGACGGTTCTCGGCACGTTCTTCACGCGCTCGGGCGTCTTGCAGAGCGTGCACGCGTTCTCTTCGAGCACCCTCGGGCCACTGTTGATCGGATTCTTCTTCGTCACAGTCGCGCTCGGCGTCGGACTGCTCGCGTGGCGCGGCGACCGCCTCCGCTCGCCCGTGGGCGTTGATCACCCGCTCTCCAAGGAGGGGCTGTTCATCGCCAACAACGTGCTCTTCGTCGGCTTCGCCGTCGTGGTGTTGCTCGGCACGGTCTTCCCGCTGCTCTACGAAGCCGTCAATGGCGGTCAGGTGACCGTCGGCACGCCGTACTTCGCGGCAGTCGCGGTGCCGATGAGCATCGTGTTGCTCGTACTGATGTCGCTCGCGCCATTGGTCGGCTGGCGCAACCTCGACGCGAGCGTGCTGTGGTCGAGAATTCGCGTGAGTGCGTGGACCTCGCTCATCGTGGTCGTCGCCTTGATCATCGGGGGCGTGCGACGTCCGATGGTGTTACTGGCGTATTTTCTGGCAACGGCGGCGGCCGGAGCGGCGTTTCGAACACTGCGCGGTGCCTTCGTTGCGGCCACGCACCGCCACCAGCGTTGGTACGAGGCGTTGCGTGGTCCGAGCGCTGGGGGAATGGTCGTGCACCTCGGTGTCGTCGTGATGGCGCTCGCGATCGTGACCTCGACGTCGTACACGACGCGCAACGAAGTGACGCTGGCCACGGGACAGAGCACCGTGGTCTCCGGTCAGTACGTCACGTTCCACGGATTTCGCACGGTGAAGGACGCACTCGAAACCGCGACGCAGTTGCGTGTCGACGTGAACCACCACGCGCTGTGGCCGGCCATCACGACCTACAAGGGGCGAAGCGCACAGCCGGTCGGCACGCCGGCGATCGACTCGAGCCTCGCGCGCGACGTCTACGTCACCTTCGACGCCGTCGGCGGCAACGGGGCCGCGTCCGGTGCCCAGGTCGAAGGTCGTCTGCCGGCCGGGTCGGTCGTACTCGGTGTCACGGTTGAACCACTGCTGGCGTGGCTCTGGATCGGTGGACTGCTGCTCGGGTTCGGCTCGGCGTTGTCGTTCGTGCGCCGACGTCAGGGTGATGAGGTGGACGCGTGAAGCGAACGGTGACGATCATCTGCGTGGCCGTGCTGGCGATCGTGATTGCCTTCTCCGGTTTTCTCGCGACGCGTAAACCGGTCGGACCGGCGACCGAAGCGCCCAGCCCACTGCTGGGCAAACTCGCGCCGACGTTGCGGGGCCACGAACTGGGCGGCGGCACGTTCTCGTTGAAGCGCGAGCGCGGCGACATTGTCATCGTGAATTTCTGGGCGTCGTGGTGCGGACCCTGCATCCAAGAGGCGCCGGAGCTCTCGACCTACGCGTGGCACGTTCGTACGCACGGCGTCGTTGTCGTCGGCGTCGTCTTCAACGACACGGTCTCGTCGGCGACGGCGTTCGCCGCGCACTACGGCTCGCTCTATCCCTCGATCATCGATCCCGGCGGGAACATCGCGAACAGTTACGGCGTCACGTCACCGCCCACCTCGTTCGTCATTGATCGCCAGGGTCGCGTCGCGGCGACGCTCTTCGGCCCGACGACGGCCAAACAGCTGGCGGCGGTCGTCGCGAAGGTGTCGTCATGACGATCGTGAAGTCCTTTTGGCTGTGGTGCCTCGCGTTGCTCTGCGTCCTCGCCGTCGCGCTGCTCGAAGCCCCGAGCACGGCGTCAGCACAAGGTCGCATCGCCCATCTGGAGTCGCTCGTCAAATGCCCGGCGTGCGACGATCTTTCCGTCGCGCAGAGCAACGCCACGTCGTCGATTGCCGTTCGCCACGACATCACCCGTCGGGTGAAGGAGGGCGAGTCCGATAACAAGATCCTGACGTCCTTGGAAGCGACCTACGGCACCTCAATCTTGCTCAGCCCCTCGACGTCGGGACTCGGTCAGCTGCTCTGGCTCGTGCCGATCGGGGTGTTGGTGGCGATGGCCATCGCGGTTGCGCGATTGGTGCGACGACGATGAATCGCGACGCCTCACAGTTGCACGACGAGATTCGTCTGCGCGAAGCGTCGTTGCGCGACGCGTCACGTGAGCGTGGCGAAGGTGAACTGTCGGACGAACAGTTCATCGTCATCCAGCGACGTGAGGGGTTCGCGCTCGAGGTTGCGCGCAACGATCTCAGTGCACTGCTGGTGAACGTTGATGAGACGCCCGCGCGACGACGCACGCGGCGCACGCGCTGGCTCGTGGTGGCGTCGGTCTGTTTCGTGGCGGTGCTGATCTACACGCTCGTCGCGGCGACGTCACCGCGCCAGGCGGGCAACTCCGGCGACGGTGGCATCGATCTGACGCGATCACAGCAAATCGACCGTCTCCTCACCCAAGCTGAAGTTGACGTCGCGAACAATCGAGACGCCACGGCGCTCAGCGCCTACGCGACGGTCCTCAACCTTGAGCCGAAGAACGTCACCGCCTTGACGCAGAGCGGGTGGCTCGACTTCACGGCGGGAAGTGCCGCGAGCAACGCCTCGATCGTGGAAGTCGGAGTCAAGGATTTGGAGAAGGCGATCGCCGCGGCCCCTCGACAGAGCGCGCCCCGGCTCTACTTCGCTATCGTCGCTGACTCGACGCCGGGCAATCAGCACGTCGCCACAACCGAGTTCGAGGAGTTCTTGAAGTTGAAACCGTCAGTCGGCCAATTGGCGATCGCCCGACCGTTCCTGAAAAAACTGGGAATCAAGATTCCCTAGAAACGATGGAACGCGATTGGTCGCAATTGACCGACGTTGTTCGTTGTGCGAACATTCACTCCCCGAGGTGAGGACCGTCGAAGTGAGGTGTCGCGGAAGAAAGCAATCGGATGTTCGTGCAGTCGCTCGAACGTGGGCTCGAAGTCATCCGTTCGTTCAACGAAGAGTGCCCTCGACAGTCGCTCAGTGAGGTCGCTCGTCGAACCGGCTACAGCCGCGCCTCGTGTCGTCGTCTGCTCTTCACACTGGAGACGCTCGGCTACGTCGGCGTCGACGGCCGCGAATTCTTTCTTCAGCCTCGGATTCTCGACATCGGCTACTCATTCCTCACGTCACTGCCGTTTCGCGACATCGTCGAGCCATTCATCCAGGACTTAAGCGACAAAGTTCGCGAGTCGGTGTCGGTGTCGGTGTTGGACGGATTGGACATCGTCTTCGTCAGCCGCGTGGCGGCGTCGCGCTTCATGACGCTCGCGCTCTCGGTCGGGAGCCGACTGCCCGCCTACTGCACGTCAACGGGGCGAGTGCTGCTGGCGGCGATGCCCGTTGCCGAGCAGCGACGACACCTGGGTAGTCGACCGCTGGTCGCACTCACGAAGTTCACGCTCCATCGAGAGAGCGACATTTTGACCGAATTGGAGAAGGTCGCCAAGCGAGGTTGGGCCCTCAACGACCAGGAACTGGAGATCGGTCTTCGTGCGGTCGCGGCACCGATTCGTGACTCCACGGGTCGCACGGTGGCGGCGATCAACATTTCGACGCTCGTCGGTCGTACAAATCTGAAGGAACTTCGCGAGGAGTTGGTGCCACAGCTCCTCGCGACGACCCAGCGCGTGAACTCAATCCTCGCGAAACGTTAGGTCGAAAGTCGTACACGTCCATTCATCGCTACGATTCTCAGAGCACGAATCGAATGCGAACAGGAGAGCCGTGGACGAACACTCGATGGACCATCCATTCGTGGAGAACGACGAATTGATGGGCGACGAGGCTGACGAAGCACCGAAGCGGCGTCACTGGCCCACGGTGGTGGTTTCGGTCATCGTCGTCATCGCCGCGCTCGGCGCCGCTTTGTTCGTCGCGGCGAGTCACTATCAGCCGCTCTCCCAGATCCGCGGGGGTGCCTACGGCTCGCAAATTCTGGCGTCCAACGGTGCGCTCGCGACGCACCAATTCACCACGGGAGCGAACGGCAACATCGTGTGGACCGAACCGAGTGGAACGTTTCGCGTCGACGTGATCGTCTCGCTCAACAATGTCCAGCGCTTCGGCGTCACCATTGACAAGGTCACGGCGCCCCCGAACCCTTCGGGCACTGCCGACGTGCGGGTGTTTTTTGATTCGAAGCCGAAGCTAGTCGGCGCGTACGGCTACAAGGGCGGAGCGGCGTTCAAGCCCACGACGCTCGCGAGCGAAGGTTCTCTGCAACTCGTGGTGCACTGGAATCAAGAGTGCGTGCCGACGTCCGCAGCCAGTGGTGCAACGACCTACACAACGCTTCCCGTGGAGTACACGTTCCTGGGATTCCATCACACTGTCAATGTGCCCATCGACGCACTCACGATTGCGCCTCGTTCGACCTGTTAATTCTGACCAGCGGGGCCAGAACCGACGATTGCGGGAACGTCAGGCGGTCACTCGACAGGCGTCGTCGCCTCGAGCGCGTGAGGTGAGTGTCACGTTGCGACGTTCTGCCCCGAGGCCGTCGAGCATGCCCGAAATTAGTCCGCGGTCAACGGCACACAAGACCGGGTGGTGCTGGGCCGCCGTGCCAAACGGGCAGTTGTCCGAGACGACGGACTGTTCGAGGTCGTGCTCTTCGGCGCGCGCCGCGAATCCGTGCGCCGTCAAGATCCCGGCGATCGACTCCATCGCGTTCTTGAGGCTCGGAGTCGAATCCCCCGAACCGACGGCCCCGGCGAGCGTTCGTCCGTACTCCACACCGACGTCGTGGGACATGGACTCAGCCGCTTCGGGCCCGAGGCGCTCGAGGGCCATCTCCAAAAGGGCGACTAACAGTGCGTCGCGGCGCATGGAACCGTTCATAATGAGACCGGCGTCCACGACGCGATAGCCCTTGGCCGGGCGCCCCACGGTGGTCTTATGGACGTTGTCGAACGTGACGTAGCCCGACTCGGTGAGCCGCTCCAGGTGATGACGGACCACGTTGGCGTGGACCTGGCAATGACGCGAGAGTTCCGTCGCGGTGGCGCCCGGGTTTTCACGGAGGTAGAGGTAGATCTTTCGGCGGGTGTTGTCGCCAAAGGAGTGCGTCAAACTCGTGATGTTGGCCGTGAAGAGCGCCGGATCGAGATCGTTCTCGTTGATCGAAGTTGACACGTAGAAAGTCTAGGACCGCCTTGGGCTTTCGCGCCGGTAACCTTGCAAGGCTCTCCCAAAGGAAATAAGTGACATCGAACAGTCAGTACTACGACGTACTCAGCGCAGTCGTTGAGCCCCAACTGGTTCGCACGTTGGGCGAGTTGGGTTTTCTCGGCGATGTCGTGGAGACCGGCGGATCGCTCAAGGTCGAACTCGTACTTCCGGTCAGCGCCTGGCCCAACCTCGCCCTGCTCGAGGTTGCCATCAAGCAGATCGTCCCTGGCGCCACGGTCGTGGTCCGTTCGATGGATGAAGGGGAGCTGCTCGGGTTGCGCAACTTCCTTCGCGGTGCGATGGCCGGTGATCCGGGGCCGGGGGAGCACGCACACGGCGACGCCGCGCCGAAATTCCTCGACAAACTCTCCAAGACCCGTATTCTCGGGATCTCATCGGGCAAGGGGGGAGTGGGCAAGTCCTCGGTGACGGTCAATCTCGCGATCGCCCTGGCCCAGAGCGGGTACGACGTCGGCGTCCTCGACGCCGACGTCTACGGCTTTTCTCTACCGAAGATGCTCGGCGCCGTCAACGACCCGATCGTGCTCGGCGACACGGTCATACCGACACTGGCCCACGGCGTTCGTTGCGTGTCGATGGGCTACTTCGTGCCCGACGAACAGCCCGTCATCTGGCGTGGACCGATGCTGCACAAGGCGATCCAACAATTGGTCTCCGAGGCCTGGTGGGACGAGCCGGATTTCTTGTTAATCGACATGCCGCCCGGTACCGGTGACGTCGCTCTGACACTCTCTGAGGTGCTGCCGCGTATTGAGATGTACGTGGTGACCACGCCACAAGCGGCCGCGCAGCGCGTCGCGCAGCGTTCGGCGTACGCCGCGCGGAAACTGAAGCTCAGCGTGCGCGGCGTCATCGAGAACATGAGTTGGTTCACTGGAGACGACGACAAGCGCTACGAGATCTTCGGCGCCGGAGGCGGCGCACGACTGGCGCAAGAACTTGGAATCGCGTTGCTCGGGCAGATTCCCCTCGACACAAAACTGCGCGAAGGTGGCGACGTGGGCGAGCCGATTGTCGTACATGATCCCGAAAGCGAAGTGTCCCTGGCCTTCAAAGCGTTGGCGGCCACCATTGTAAGCCAGGGCCCTGCACGTGTTTATCGACAAGAACTGAAACTGTCCTAGCGTTTTAATGCATCGGCCAGTCGAGGTATCGAACCTCGCAACACAGACTCCTCTCATTTGGGGGGCAGTTCAAAAGACCACACGAGCATGCGACTGCGGTCAGCTCGCATAATGTCGCAGGCGCACTCAACCGGTACGCCGTTCAGGTCAAAGGCTTCTCTCTCGACTCGTAGCAAAGGCGTGCCTCGGGTGACGTCAAGAAGACGGGCGGTGCGCGCGTTTGCAATGATTGGCGAGATACGTTCAACAGCTCGCACCGGTCGAGCGTCGTAGCGTCGCTCAAGGAGCTCATTGATCGAGCCCTGGAGCGGCTCACTCAAAAGTCCGGCGAATCGCTGGGCCGGATAGCTCGAGTGCTCGAGCAATACGGGTAGGTCATTGGCGAATCGCAGTCGGTCGATCTCAAAGACTTCGTCTCCTTCGGACAGTTGAAGTGCTTCGGCAGTCGATTTGTTTGCCACGACTCGTTCCGTTCGCAGCACCCGTGCGCCAGCAACGTGACCTAGACGACGTGCCTGGTCTGAAAAACCGGCAAACGTTGTGAGATCGTATTCAATGACCGGCTCCGCAACGAAGGTGCCACCATTTCGACCAGTTCGACGGAGAATGAGATTGCGAATCTGAAGTTCTGCGAGCGCTTGGCGTACGGTCAATCGATTGACTCCGAATCCTTTCGCGAGTTCGCGTTCCGGAGGAAGTCGGTCACCGGTTCGAAAGCGTCCGAGCGTTATTGAAGTGGCGACTGCATTGGCGATCTGAGTGTGAAGAATCCCTTTGGAGCGTGAAATCTTCGGGGGCCAATTTGAATTCGACGGCACAACTTATCCTCCCAAAGCAGCGTGGCGCACGACATCTATGTCTGATGTCCACCATTCTTGGTATAGACAGTTTAACGGGCAAATTGCACACGGCTGCGGGGCTCTTGAGTCCGAACATCCCACAAAACCGCGTCGTTTCGTCGATGTCACCGCCCACACCGCTGACGCGACGACTGAACTTCTAGGATGAAAAAAACCTAGGGGGGCATGGAGAACTTCGATGGACGCATCGCCGTCGTCACGGGCGGTGGCACGGGAATGGGACGAGAACTCGTGCGCCACTTGGCGATGGCCGGTTGTCACGTCGCGACCTGTGACGTCTCGGCTACGACGTTGAACGAGACGAGATCCCTCGCCCTCGAAACGGCGCCGGCCGGTACCCGCGTGACCACGTTCGTCGCCGACGTCGCCGACGAATCCCAGTTGCTCGCATTTCGCGACGCGGTCGTCAAAGAGCACGCCACGACGTCGATCAATTTGTTGTTCAACAACGCGGGCGTCGCCGGCGCCGGGAGCTTCGTCGACGACGACCGAGCGGCGTGGGAGCGCACGTTCGCGATCGACTGGGGCGGCGTCTATTTGGGCACGAGGACGTTCCTGGGGATGCTGGTGACCGCCGACGAGGGCCACATCGTCAATACGAGCAGCATCAATAGTCTCTTCGCGTCGGTCGGCCCCAATCGGCCCCATACCGCCTACAGTGCCGCCAAATTTGCCGTACGCGGCTTCAGTGAGGCGCTCATCACCGATCTGGGAATGCACGCACCGCACGTCCGGGTCTCGGTCGTGATGCCGGGACACGTCGGGACCTCGATCATCATCAACTCCGGGATCGTGCACGGCAAAGAACCCGACGCCCTCGAAGTCGAGGACCTCGTAAAGGTTCGACGGCAACTCGCGGCCGACGGCACGCCCGTGGATGAAGTTTCCGACGAAGACCTGCGCAAGGGCGTCGCGATGTTCGGCGAGGCCTTCCGCGATCTCGCGCCGCTCACCGCGGCCTCGGCCGCACAGATCATCCTCGAAGGCGTGCGCCAGAACAAGTGGCGGATTCTCGTCGGCGAGGACGCGGTCATCGTCGACCAGATGGTGCGCGACGACCCCGAGAACGCGTACGAGCCGGAGTTCTGGCAGTCACTCCAGGCCCGAGGTCTGTTCGGCGGATTCGGCTAGACACCTCGCGAATGTCTCATTGCACCGGTAGAATGTGCACATGACCCAGACCAACCACCTCTCGTCAAAGAGGACTGAGGCGCTCGAAGTCCTCAGCGAGGAAGATCGCGTCTGGCTCGCCGAGCGTCTTGTCGAGTATCGCAAACTCCTCGAGTACCTCCACACGAATTGAGAATCCCCTCGATCTAGGTTGTCGTTGCCGTCAACCACTCAATTCGCGAGGCTGATGAGTGGTTCGACGGGCCCGATGAGCTTCACCGAGTCGAGAGACTGCTTGATCAACTCGCAGTTGAGACGGATCCGGTCGTAGCCGCGGCATTGAGCGTGAGCCGGTTGGCGCAGGCCCAAGCCTTCACCGAGGGGAACAAGCGCACCGCCGTGTTGGTCGGTCGGTGGATTCTTAATGGTCTGGACGGCGCCAAGTACATTCCAGAGAACGACATGGAACTTGCAGAATCTCTGTTGCGTGCCGCTCGAGGTACTGACGTGAGCAGAGAAGTCATTGACCTCTTCGATTCACGCAAATGAACTAATCACTTCTACCAAAACGCGGTAGACGAATGTCTACAGATTTTTCATTGAAAGTCGCGGAACGAGATGAACAAGATGAACAAGATGAATGCTCGTGACCGCTGATCCCATCGCGACCGTTGGGGTTCGTGAAAGTGCGAGATATTATTCGCGAACTCAACGACACGGGTTGGTACCAAGTGCGTCAGACCGGTAGCCACCGAATCTTCCGCCATCGAGATCGGCCTGGGATTGTCGTTGTGCCTGGCACCCTGGGCGCGGAAGTGGCAAAGTCGACTCTCGGTAGCATTGTGAAGCAGGCTGGACTTGAACGGAGGTCACGATGAGCACATACGCCGTAATCATTGAAGACGCGGGTCCTAACTACTCCGCGTATGTTCCAGATCTCCCCGGGTGCGTATCGGTTGGCTCGACGTTGGAAGAAGTGACCACAAACATTCACGATGCGATCGAGCTCTACATCGGGGCGTTGGTCGAGTTCGGTGAAGACGTGCCGCCGCCCTCATCTCAAATAGCCCTCGTCGACGTCACGCCGTAACGGCGCGTGCTCGGCGATTCTTCAGCGCCCACAGAGCCTGCAGCAATGGCGGGGCTGGTTCTCTTCGATCTCGACAACACGTTGCTCGATCGTGACGGGGCGTTCGCGAAGTGGGCATCGATATTTGTCAACAACCACGACCTTTCGCGCGATGCGTGGTCTGTGATCGAGTCGGCGGACGAAGACGGCTTGCGCCCCCGAGATCAGTTCTTTGAATTTCTCAGGGAGTCGTTGTCTATCAAAGCAAGCATTGGCGAACTTCTTGACTCGTACCACGACGAGTATCCACGGTGCTACACGGTGAGCGGGGAGACGCTCGGTGCCGTTCGGCGACTTCGAGTGAGTGGATGGAAAGTGGGCGTGGTGACGAATGGACCACCATCTCAGATGTTGAAGATTGAGATCACGAATCTTGCGGTGGAGTTTGACGCAATCTGCGTATCCTCCATCGTTGGTTCGAGCAAGCCCGAGCGCGGGATCTTCGAAGAGGCAGCGCGGGTCTGTGATGTTCCGCTCAACGGGTGGATGGTCGGAGACTCGTCGCAAGCCGACATTGTGGGCGGACGCGCAGCAGGTCTCGCCACGATTTGGATGTCGAGAGGTCGTGCTTGGGATTCCTCGTCCCTCGCGCCGCCCGACGCCGAGGTCACCACCATCGTCGAGGCAGTTTCTACGATTCTCGACTGACTTAGGTCTATCGTCATTCCGAGAGGTTGACGAGAAAGGACGACGAATGGAACTGAAGGGCAAGACAGCCGTGATCACGGGCGGGGCCAGCGGCATCGGCCTCGCCACCGCCATTCAGTTCTCGAAGGCTGGCGTGAACATCGTGTTGGGCGACATCGAGGACGGCCCGCTGAATACTCAGGTCGAAGAGATGCGCTCGCACGGCGCCACGGTGATCGGCGTGCACTGTGATGTCGCCAAAGAGGCCGACGTCGAAGGATTGCGCGACGCCGCGCTGAAAGAGTTCGGCGCCGTCCACGTGATCTTCAACAACGCCGGTGTGGCCAGCGGATCAACGATCGGTACGCCGAAGAAGATCTGGGATTGGGTGATGAGCGTGAACCTCGACGGCGTGGTGAACGGCATGAACGCCTTCGTCCCGCTCTTCCTCGAGCAGAACGAAGGTCACGTCGTCAATACCGCCTCCGAAGCCGGACTCGTCGGTGTCGCGGGTATGGGGCCGTATAACGCGAGCAAGTTCGCCGTCGTCGGTATTTCGGAGTCGCTCTTCCACGAACTCGCCAACACCGGTAAGAACGTCCACGTCTCGGTTCTCTGTCCGAACTTCGTGCGCACTCGAATCTTCGAGTCCGAACGAAATATGCCCAAGGAGCTCGCCAGCTACGCCGAGAATCCCGAAGGCGCGGAGATGAAAAAGATCGCGGCCGCGTTGGTGAACGCCGGCATCGATGCCGCCGACGTCGCCAAGGCTGTCGAAGACGCGGTCGTGCACGAGAAGTTCTGGATCCTCACGCATGAACGCTCCGCGCTTCGTATCACCGAGTTGCGTCTCGAGTGGATGCGCGGCGGTCCCTCGCCCACGGCGGGACTCGTCAACGTCAACAACTAACGGTCGATGCCGTTCGGTAGTTGATCGATCGGCCAGTCGAGCAACGCGAGCGCGCAGTGACACGCGAATCGGTCGGTCATACCCGCGACGTAGGCGACACTGAGTTGCAACGCGACGGCCGGACTATCGAGCGCCTCGTCGCCGTCGTCAACGTCCGGGATCAGCGTCGGGTGCGTCGCGAAGTATTCGACGAGCGCGCGGAGCATCGCGACGACGGCTGAGGCCTGTTGGCGTGACGCACTGCGCAGATAGATCGTCTCGTAGTTGAACGTGCGAAAGGCGGCGAGCGCCTCGGAGTGACGCGCGTCCATGCCGATGACGCCGGTCGAGCGAATCGTGCGGATCATGGCGTTGATGAAGGTACCTAACTGTTGGCTGCGTCGCACGCCGCAACGTTCGCACACGAGCGCCGGCAACTCGTCGGACGAGACGATGCCCGCCGAGACGGCGTCCTCGAAGTCGTGACAGCTGTAGGCGATGCGGTCGGCCCAGCTGACGACCTCGCCCTCGGGTGTCGACGGGGCCGGGCGCGACCACGAATGGTTTCGTATGCCGTCGAGAGTCTCGCGACAGAGGTTCAAACTCACGAGCGAGACGTCGGCTCCCCAGAGCGCGTGGTCGAAGCCCCCGTCGACGAAGGGATCGAGCGCCTCCTCACTGGCGTGGCCGCCCGGCCCGTGGCCGCAGTCGTGTCCCAGCGCGATGGCCTCGGTGAGTGCCACATTGAGACCGACGGCGCGCGCGACGCCGGTGGCGACCTGGGCGACCTCGAGAGCGTGAGTGAGGCGAGTGCGCATGTGGTCGTCGGGGAAGACGAAGACCTGGGTCTTGCCGGCCAGGCGGCGAAAGGCGCTCGAGTGCAAGACACGGTCGCGGTCGCGCTCGAAACACGTCCGGAATTCGTCGGGTTCTTCTTCGCGGGCTCGGTTTCCGGCCCCGTGGCCCCGGGTCGCGCCCACGGCGAGTATCGCGTCGAGCTGTTCTTCACGTTCCACGAGCGAACCCGCAACGTTTGACGCATCACTCGAGACCTCGATCGAGGCCGAGGAGTCGCGGTGCGCGACCGTGACGTCGTCGGCCGCGCCCTCGTAGCCCTCCATCGTGGCGGCCCAGCGTCGACTGCGTTCAGAGATTGGTGGGTCGGTCACGTTTTCCATAGCGTCCCTTCCTTCTAGCATGTGATGGTCGCCAACGTGGCAGAGGAGCAGTGATGGAAGTTCGTATCGGCATCGTGCAGTCCATGAAGGAGATCGAGGTCGTTCTCCCCGAGGACGCCAAGCGCGAGAAGGTGATGAAGGAGATCGAGACGTCGTTAAGCGACGACACGGTCCTGTGGCTCACCGATCGCAAAGGTCGCCGCGTCGGTATTCCGGCCGCGCGAATCGCTTACGTGGAGTTGGGTTCTCCGTCGAGCGAGCGCATCGTCGGTTTCGGCTCGGCTTGAGATTGACGGGCGCCGGGCGGTGATCGACTACCACCTGCACCTCTGGCCCCACTCGGAATCCTCCGTCTGGTTCAAGCTCGACCAAATCGCCGATTACTGCGAAGAGGCTGCGCGCCACGGCGTCACCGAGTTGGCGTTGACCGAACACGCGAGCCGTTTTCGCGACGTGCTCTCGGCCGTCGGCCCCTTCTGGCTTCGCGACGGTCACGAACCGACGAGTCCGGTGCTCGCCGAGTACTTGGATTATCACGCTCGCAACTCTCTCGAGGAGTACGTGACGCTCGCCCAGCGCGCGAAGGACGAAGGGCTGCCCGTCAAGATCGGTCTCGAGGTCGATTACTACGCCGATCAGATGGACGTCGTGTCGTCACTCCTTGCGCAGTACCCCTTCGACGTGCTCATTGGCTCGGTCCACTGGCTCGGCACGTGGCAGTTCGACGATTACGACGTACCGACGCACGCCCACGAGTGGACCGTTCGTGACGTCGATCAGTGCTGGGCCGATTACGCGCGCGCGATTGAAGAGCTCGCGGCGTCCAACGCCGTCGACGTGCTCGCGCACCCCGACCTCATCAAGGTCGCCGGTTTCATCGCGTCGGACCCGGGCGACCACTGGGACGCCATGGCCGAGTCGGCCGCGAAGTCCGATCTCTCGATGGAGTGCTCCTCGGCCGGGTGGACCAAGCCCGTCGCCGAGCAGTACCCCGCCGAAGGTTTCCTCGATCGTCTCGTCGCGCGAGGCCTCACGTTCACGACGGCCAGTGACGCGCACTCGCTCGAACGCGTCGGTTCGCGCGCCGGCGAGTTGGCGGACCTGTTGGAGGCTCGTGGCGTGCACGAGGTCGCCACGTATTCCAATCGTCAACGTCAGATGATTCCCCTGCGAGCCAACTAGTGGCCACGCTCGCTGAACTGGCGGCTCTTCGCACGTCGCTCGACGAACCGGTCGTCGATCACTTGTTGCGCCTCACGGCGTCGTGGTCGCTCCTCGCGGACCTTTCCTTTTCCGACATGCTGTTGATGGCGCGCGTCGACGGTACCGAGAACGCCGATTCCGGCTTCGTCGTCTTGGGTCAGATGCGCCCCAACAACCGTTCGACGATGATCAACGACGACCTCGTGGGAACATCGCACGACACCACATCGTGGCCGCTCGTGCACCTCGCGTTCGAAAGCGGCACGAGGATCATCGGCGAGGTCAACGTCGAGGCGATCGACGACGTGATCCCGGTGTGGTGCGTGCCGGTGCGATTCGACGGGCGCGTGGTGGCCGTGATGGTTCGGCTCCAGGGGCCGCTGCGCGGACCGGCATCCCTTTACGAACAGGCCTACCTCTCGATCTTCGAGCGCCTGTGCGTGATGGTGGCCGATTCGACGTTCCCGTTTCGCGAAGAGGGCGTCGCCGGACCGGGTCTGCCGCGCGTCGGCGACGGCATCATCCTCATCGACGGCGACGGACGCGTAGAGTTCGCCACGCCCAACGCCGCGAACGCGCTTCACCGCATGGGCATCTACGCCCCGGCCGAAGGTCAGACACTCCTCGAACTCGGGATGCGCGTGCGAAGCGTCGAACGAGCGTTGGAGTACGCCATACCGGCGATGGAAGAGATTGACCGCGGTCACGACGTGGCCATCCTCTTCCACTGCGTGCCGCTGCTCGAGCACCACCTGGTGACCGGCGTCGTGACGCTCCTGCGTGATGTCTCTGACCTACGTCAGCTCAATCGCTTGGTCCTCAACAAAGAGGCGGCCGTTCGTGAGGTCCATCACCGCGTGAAGAACAACCTGCAAACCATCTCGTCGCTCCTTCGACTGCAGGCTCGTCGCAGTGATGAACCCGAGACGCGTATTGCTCTCGGCGAAGCCGAACGTCGAGTGCGATCGATCGCCGTTGTCCACGAGGTGTTGAGTCGTGAGCCGGGGGAGGAGGTCGTCTTCGACGAGATCGTGCGATCACTGGTCCTGCTGGTCGAAGACACCGTCCTGGCCCTGCACCCCGTCGAGATTCTGGTGAACGGCAGCCTCGGAGTGCTCTCGACCGACCTCGCGACACCGTTGGCCGTCGCGCTCGCCGAACTGTTAACGAACGCCGTCGAGCACGCGTTCATCGGTTTTGGCGGGACGAACAACGACCAGGTCGGCGTGGTGACGTTGAATCTCTACCTCGAAGACGGCGACGCCATCGCTGAGATTCGCGACAACGGTCGCGGACTCGACGACGACTTCTCTCTCGAAGTGCCCAAGAGTCTCGGTCTCTCCATCGTGCGTGACATCATCCGCGCGCAACTGCTCGGCACGATTGAAATGAAGAGCGTGGACTACGCCGACGGCGGGGGAACCTACGTACGAGTCGCGGTCCCGCTGAGCGTTCGACCCTAGAGCGAAGAAGCGCGACGACGCGCGGCCAGCCACTGCTTGCGCAGTTTGCGTCGCTCGTCCTCAGTCGTGCCACCCCAGACGCCCGATTCCTGGTTCGTCGCGAGTGCGAACTCGAGACAGGCCTTTTGCGCGTCACAGTTGTGGCACACGCGCTTGGCCGAATCGATCTGCTCGGTGGCCATTCCGGTCGTGCCGATGGGGAAAAACAGTTCAGGTTCGGTGTCTCGACACGCGGCGTTTGAACGCCAATCAGCGTCATCCCAAGCGTGCGTACGGTTCCAAATCAACGACATTTCAAATCCTTTTAGGTGGGGGGCAAATCCACTGCTATTTCGAGAGAAATGGGCGGTGGTGGGAGTTCAATTTTAACGAATTTGTAACCCGAAAACAAGGGCTGATTCGTGAAAAAACGAGATGACGTCGATGTAATTCGAAGTCACCCAATGCGCAACTGGCAAACTCTTCGGGTGATTGACGTCTTTGCGCACCGGGGACTCCATAGAACTGAGCGCGAAAACACACTCGCGTCCTTTAAAGCAGCGGTCGCCCTCGGTGTCGACGGCGTCGAACTTGACGTTCGTCGCACCCACGATGGCGTCCTGGTGGTCCATCACGATCCGGCGGTGGGCGCTACCGAAATTGCCCAGAACGTGCGTTCGGCGCTGCCCGAGTACGTCCCGACGCTGGAAGAAGCCTTGGAATCCCTGGATGGCGTCCTGGTCAACGTCGAGATCAAGAACGGTCGAGGGCCGGCGGAGCGCTACGACGAAACGGGTGAATTCGCGCGTCAAGTCCTTCGCACGATCGAGGTGTCCGGATGGTCCGAGCGGGCCAGCATCTCGTGCTTCGATCTCAAAACGTGCGCGTTCGTTCGCTCAACGGACCGACACATCTCGGTCGCGTGGCTCTTGTGGGACGTCGCCGTCGGCGAAGCGCTGGTCCAGGCTCACGTGCTCGGTTTCAATGCGGTCAATCCTCACTTCACGACCGTGGACGAGGAGGTTCTCGGGCGCGCTCGTGATCTTCAACTCGATGTCAACGTCTGGACCGTGAACGCTCGAGAGGACCTCGAGAGGATGGCGAGCCTCGGCGTCGCGGGCATCATCACCGATGATCCGAAGCTCGCGCTCGAGGTCGTAGCGCAATGATCTCCGATGGGCGCCGCTCGAGAATGGCCTAGATTGAGGCCATGAATATCGTCGTTTGCGTAAAACAGATTCCCGACCCGGCCGCGCCGCAGTCGTTGGACGCCTCACACAATCTCAACCGTTCGGGAAAACTGATCCTGGATGAGGCCGACACCTACGGCGTCGAAATGGCGCTCCAGCTCGTCGACAAAGCCGGCGGCGGCGAGGTCACCGTGGTCTCCATGGGATCGGCCAGCGACGTCGCGGGTCTTCGTAACGCCCTCGCGATGGGTGCCGCCAAGGCCGTCATTGTGAGCGACGACGCGCTTCGCGGCACCGACGCGTTGGGCACGGCCAAGGTGCTCGCCGCGGTGATCAAGCGCGAGAGCCCGGATTTGGTACTGGCCGCCACCGAATCGTCCGACGGCTACACCGGCACCACGCCGGTCCAAATCGCTGAGCTGCTCGGATTTCCTTCCATCACCTTCGCCAAGTCGGTCCAGGTCGACGGCACGACGCTCAAGGTCGAACGTCAGACGGAGTCCGGCTACGACGAAGTGACCGCGCCGCTGCCGGCCTTGGTCACCGTGACCGCCGGCGTCGTCGAACCTCGCTACGCGTCGTTCAAGGGCATCATGGCCGCGAAGTCCAAGCCGCTCGAAATTCTCAGCGTCGCGGACCTCGAACTCGCTGAGCAGACCGGTGCGAATGGCGCGCGACAGGAAATCACGGACGTCGTGGTTGCCGAGTCGCGCGCTTCGGGTGAGAAGTACGTGGACGAGGGCGACGCAGCGCAGCGCATCGTCGGTTTCCTCGAGTCGATCAAGGTCCTCTAGGAGATCCGCATGGCACTGTCAAATATCTGGATTGTCACGGAACCATCGAACGGTTCTTTCACCACAACCTCATTGGAACTCCTCACGCACGCTCGCGGCTTTGGCGCGACCCTCTCGGCGATCACGTGGGGTGGCGACCCGGCACTCGCGGCCGTAGCGGGCGACTACGGCGCGACGACGTTGTACGACGTCGGCGACCTGGGTAGCGCGTTACCCGGCGTGCCCGTCGCCGCGGCAATCGCGGCTCTGGTGGCCTCAGTGGGCGCGCCCGACGCCATTCTCATCCCCACGAGCTATGACGGGCGCGACGTCGCCGGTCGCCTCTCGGCGCGACTCGACCGACCGGTCCTCACGAACGTCACCGGACTCTGCGATGACGGCGGTCTCGTCACCGAGCACCCGATCTTTGGCGGTTCCCAGACCGTGAAGGCCCGATTCAGCGGCGACGGTCCCGGCATCTTCGTCATCCGCGCGAAGTCCTTCGCCGCCGAAGGAAGCGGCGGCGCGACAGCGTCCGTCGTCGCGGCACCCGCGGGTGACGTCGGTTCGAGCGGCACCGCGACCATTGCCGCCACGCACGTGGAAGAGCGTGTTGGTCCGAAGCTCGAAGAGGCGGCGGTCGTCGTCTCCGGAGGGCGCGGACTCGGTGAGGCCGACAAGTACGCGCTGATCGAAGAGACCGCGAAACTGCTCAATGGCGCCGCGGGCGCATCTCGCGCCATCGTCGATGCCGGGTGGGTTCCCTATTCGCACCAGGTCGGTCAAACCGGCAAGACCGTGAAGCCGACGGTCTACATCGCGTGCGGGATCTCAGGGGCAACCCAACACATGGTCGGCATGAAGGGTTCGAAGAACATCGTGGCCATCAACAAGGACCCCGACGCCCCAATCTTTCAGATCGCGGATTTCGGGATCGTGGGCGACGTCCACAAGGTTCTGCCCGCACTCATCGCGGCCCTCAAGGCGCGGAACTAGGAGAACGTTGGTGCTGCGAGACCCGAAACGGGTCTCGACGTCGTTCCTCCTTCGCCAGGTCTCAGAATTTAGGCTGGGGACAACATGCGCAGCCCCCTGACCTCCTCGGATCGCCGGTGGTGGGCGCTCGGGGTGCTGAGCATCACGCAGTTGATGGTGGCCCTCGACGCGACGGTCATCAATATCGCGTTGCCCCACGCGCAGCGTGACTTGCACTTCTCGATCGCGAATCGTCAGTGGCTCATCACTGCCTACGCCCTCTCGTTCGGTTCGCTGTTGTTGATCGGTGGCCGACTCTCGGACATGTGGGGACGTCGCACGTCGCTCTACGTCGGGCTCGCCGGCTTCGCCACCGCCTCGGCGCTCGGTGGCTGGGCGCACAATTTTGCGACGCTCGTCACGGCTCGCGCGGTCCAAGGCGTCTTCGGCGCGGTGCTCGCACCGGCCGCGTTGGCCGCGCTCTCCACCACGTTCGGTGATCCCAAAGAACGCGCGAAGGCCTTTTCGATCTACGGCGCGATCGGCGCTTCGGGCGCCGCGATCGGACTTTTGTTGGGCGGCGCCTTGACCCAGTGGGCGTCGTGGCGCTGGTGTCTATTCATCAATCTCTTCTTCGCGGCCATCGCCATTATCGGCGTGGTCTTTTTCGTCGCGGGCGGCCAGCGAGAGAAGGCGGCGAACCTTGACGTCTTCGGAACCTTGCTCGGCAGCGCGGGGCTGTTCTTCGTCGTCTACGGCTTCGCGCACGCGGTCAATACCGGCTGGGGTAACGACATCACGTGGGGGAGTCTGGTGATCGGCGTGGCGCTCCTGGTGGGATTCGTGCGCTGGCAACAGCGATCCAAGAACCCGCTGTTGCCGATTCGATTGCTGATCAATCGGGTTCGCGGCGGATCGCTCGTCGCGCTCTTCCTCACGAGCATCGGGATCTTTGGGATCTCGCTCTTTCTCGCCTACTACATGCAAGGGACACTCGGTTACTCCCCACTACGAACCGGAGTGGCGTTCTTGCCGCTGGTGGCGGCGATCGCGCTCTCGGCCTTCATCGCGAGCGCCCGGCTTCTCGCGGTGAGCGGTCCGCGCCCACTCATACCGACCGGAATGTTGCTCTCGGTGATGGGCATGGTGCTCTTCACCAAACTGACGCCGAACGCCGACTACTTTTCGAATGTCCTGCCCGGGCTCGTGGTGACCGGTCTCGGTCTCGGTCTCATCTTCGCTCCGGCGATCGCCAGCGCGACCGCGGGCGTGGGACCCAATGACGTCGGCGCGGCGTCGGCGCTCGTGAACACCACGCAACAGATTGGTGGGTCAATGGGACTGGCGCTGCTCAATACCATCGCGGTCTCGGTGACGGCGCGCTCGAACCGCGTGAAAATGCCCTCCACCTCGCAGACCGAACTGCACCACGCCGCGGTGCTCGCTACGTTGCACGGCTACGCGGTGGCGTTCTGGTGGGCAGCGGCGTTCTTTGGTGCCGGTGCAATGCTCACCTTCGGTCTGCTCGAATCAGGCGTGCCCGACCACGAGGGTGGCGTACCCGCACTGAGTTAGATCAGGGGCCACGGGTAGGGCGGCCAATCCGAGTCCTCGTCGGGTACCGGGTACGTGGCGTTCTCGACGAGTCCGTGCGCGCGATTCTGCGCGAGCGCCAATTCGATCGGATTGAGCCAGTCGCCGACGTGACCGGTGTCGCCGTTCGCGAAGCGATCGAGTCGCTCGAGCAGATGTCCGTTCACGTCGAGCCCGGCGTACTCCCAGATGACGGTGCGCAGTTTGTCCTGTTCGTGGAAGCACAGTCCGTTGTCGATGGCCCAACAGCGCACGCCGTCGTAGATGACGTGACCGGCCTTGCGGTCGGCGTTGTTCGCAACGACGTCAAAGGCCGCGAGCTCGGCGAACCACTCATGGAACTGAGGGTGCTCGCGCAAGGTGAAGTAGTGGTCCTCTTCGTTGTCGTCGACCCACCACTGGAGCGATCCGATTCCGAAGGGACCGTCCTCACGACCGACCGTCGTCGGCACGAGGTCCGTCGCGAGCGCGACGTCGAGTTCATACGCCGCCACTTCGCGACGCCAGAGACCGTCGGGGAAATCCCACAGCGGCCGCTCGCCGGCCTCGGCCTTGTAACAGGCCTGTCCCTCGACGCCGTCGAGGGACAGGGTCACCAGGAGCGCCTGGTTCGAGGATGCGACCACGCGACCTTCGACCTCGATCGCTCCCTTCAACAGCAACGTCTGTTGTTCGTCGCGGTTCATTGATTTAGCGGATCGGGGGAGTGTGGCCGTTCGTGCGCGGACAGTCGTGGCCCTTGGGGTCGAGCGGACCGCCGCAGAGTGGACAGGTCGGTCGACCGGCCTCCACGAGTCGCGCGATGGCAATCGCCAGACCACCGGCCCACTCGCGCGTCAACGTCAAGACCAGTTCGTCCTCGCCTTCGACGGATTCGAAGGTGATCTCAATCGTGTGGGCCTCTTCGTCGAGCGCCACGGCGATGTCCCCGGCGGCGAAGTCCGATTCGTACTCCGGCTCGAGCGCGAGATCGTCCGGGAGATGAGCCGGTCGCCCCATCTCGCCGATCACTTGGGCGAGCCATTCGGCCAACGCCGCCAGTTGTTGCTTCTCGCACTTCACGATGACGAGTCGTCGACCCTCGCGCGCCTGGAGCAAGAAGAGCCGATTGCCGACCTCGCCGCGCACGCCGACCATCACCTTGTCGGGATTGGCGAAGACGTAGTTCATGAGGGCGCGAGGTCCTTCAGCGAATCGGTGTTGTTGACGCTCAACACGACGGGTGTCCCATTCGTGAATCCAATGGCACTGATCGAGCAGGTGGAGATGACGGTGCGCTGAAAGAGATCCAACGGCACGCCCTGGGCGTACGTGACGGCGGCCTTGATCGGATCGGCGTGACTCACGACGACGATGGTGCGGTTGCGATGCTTGGCCGCGATTCGCTCCAGCGTCGTCCACATCCGAAGTTGCATCTCGGTGAACGATTCGCCCTCCGGGAAACGGAACGTGCTCGGGGAGTGCTGCACCGCGCGCCACTCGGGTTTCTTCGCGAGCAGGTTCAACTTCTTTCCGGTCCAGAGGCCGAAGTCACACTCGAGGAGCCCACGCTCAACGAGTGCGCGAAGACGCAGTACGCGCGCGATCGGCGCGGCGGTCTCGCGCGTTCGCTCCAGTGGTGACACGTAGAGCGCCACGGGTTTTTTCGGGAGTTCACCGAGTCGCTCGGCGACGTGTTGGGCCTGGGCGACGCCACGTTCAGAAAGGTGCAGTCCCGGTGCTCGTCCCGGCAAGATGATGCCGGTGGTGGCCGTGACGCCGTGGCGCACGAGCAACACCGTCGTGAATGTTGGACGAGTTGGCACAGAACCAACTTACCGGTCGATTAATTGATGACGACTGGGATCCGTCGTGGTCCCGGCACCGCGGCCTCCGGCCAGCGTTTGCGCGACACGGTTGCGAGCTTGTGCAACAACGCGACCGCGCCGGGGTCGTCGTCGCCCGGTCGGGTTTCGATCAAGCCCTGCTCCTTCATCGCGCTCATCAATTCGCGGCCCTGATCGGTGCGCACGATGACGAGCGTCCAGTCACCAAAAGCGCCGATGCCGCCGGTCGAGATGTCGGCGTGTTCCGCGGCGAAGTCCGGACACTGCTTGCAGCCTTCACGGGTGTAGGCGTGAGCCTCCTTCAACGGCACTTCGTGGAAATTGCCGTCGGTGGTCCAGATCTGGAAGACACCCTTGATGTTCATCTTCGCGATGTCGGCGCGCTTGATCCCGTACTTCGCTTCGAAGAGTTCTTCGAAGATCGAGTCGTCGAACGTCTTGGAGCACATCAGGCCAATCGTGAGACAGAGGCGTCGTGCGAGCTTGCCGGCTTTTCGCGACTGCATCGCGCCCGGTGCCGACGCCGTGCAACCCATCCCCACGAGGGCGATACGCTCGGCGCCGCCTTCGGCCGCCTCCGGATAGGCGAGCAGATTGGCGCTGTAGGTGTAGCGCGATTTCGCGGTCTCGATCACGTCGGCGCGCGTGCGCGCGACCTGGGGCACCGCCCGCCACGTCGAGCCGTCCCCTTCGAGGCCGCTCACGAGCGCGGCGTCGATGATGTCGTTCTCCAACGCGTAGATCAGCAGTGCCGAGACCAATCCGCCGTCCTGACCGTTCTCGACGAGTGACTCGTCGGTCGCGCGCGCCAAGAGGACGTCGCCGATTCCCCAGACCTCGTCGTCGGTGCGTTCGCGCGCGAACTTGTGTATGTCGATCTCGGACTCCCAGTTGCGAAAACGTGGGCAGGCCCTCGTGCACATCGTGCAGCCCTTCTGTCCGTGGGTGCAGTCTTCGGGTCCGCCGTCGATGTCGAGGTGGAAGGGCCGGTAGACGCCGTTGTCGGTCTCGTAGTCGAGCACCGGGTGAGGACAGGCGATGACGCAGGCCGCGCACCCGGTGCACAGCCCCGAGGTCACGACTTCACTGAACAGTTCTTTCCACTGCGGCTTCTCGAGTGCCATGGGTCAACCTTAGTTACGAGGACGCAATATCGATTTGCCGATACGCTCACCGCGTGCCCGAGATTCTCGAAGTCGAGTCCTATCGCCAATTGGCCGATCGTGTTGTCGGTGCGACGATCACGCGCGGTTGGGCCGACGCCTACACCGCGAAGAAGTTGACCAGCGTCAGTGCGTGGGCTCGAGCGGTCAAGGGCCTCACCGTGACCGGTACCGATCGCCGAGGGAAGTTATTACTCCTCGACACCGACGGCGTGCGCCTTGGTGTGCGCTTCGGGATGACGGGCGTCTTGCTCATCGACGGTGACGCCGGCATCGACGGACTGTTCTACGGTCCCCACGACTTCCGAGCTGATTGGGTGCGCGGGGGGCTGGAGTTCGACGACGGACGCAAACTCATATTGCATGATCCGCGACGACTCGGCCGATTCGAGATAGCGCCTGATCTGAGCGAACTCGGTCCCGACGCGTTGACGCTCACGCGAAAGCAGTTCGACGAAATGCTCACCACGCGCGGCGACGGGCCGGCGATTAAGGCGAGGTTGCTGGACCAGTCCTCTGTCGCTGGCGTCGGAAACCTCCTCGCCGACGAGATGTTGTTTCGCGCGGGTATCGATCCGCGCACGCCGACGGGGCTTTTAAGTCTCGAACAGCGAGCGGCGCTTTACAAGACCTTTACCCAGACAATGCGAACGTTGCAACGTCGCGGCGGATCGCACTTAGGCGATCACATGGAGGGTCGTTATCCTGGCGCGTTCTGTCCTCGCGACGCTGCGCCAATGCTCACCGCGACGATCGGCGGGCGAACGACCTACTGGTGCTCGAAGCACCAGTCCTAGGACCGTCCAGTTGCTCGTCTAGTTCAGCCGGTTCACGTCGAGATCGTCAATTGATGACACCAGCGTCATTTCCACCCCTGAGCAGCTTGCACCGTTGGCCCATCCGGAACTTTGAGCTGCCAAAGGTAAGAATGTCACCGTGCAGTCATTCATCACCCACTACGGGTACTTCGCCCTGTTCGTCCTCTCGGTGCTCTCCTCAGCGTGCATACCGATTCCATCCGAAGTCGCCTACGGATTCGCCGGCGCGCTGTGCACCGCGGCGGTCACCGGCCACGTGCGCTTCTCTCTGTGGGCGGTGATCGTCGTGGGAACGCTCGGATCGCTCGTCGGCGCGGTGATCGCCTACGAGGTCGGGCGCAGCGCCGGGCGAACGATCGTCGAACGCTGGGGCAAGTGGCTGTTGCTGTCGACCAAGGACCTCGACCGCGCGGAGAGTTGGTTCGAGCACTACGGTTCGGCCTCGGTGTTGCTCGGTCGCGTCATCCCGGTCGTGCGCAGCTTCATCTCGGTCCCGGCCGGGATCGCGGAGATGAACCGCGCGCGCTTCGCGGTCCTCACGACCATCGGCTCGGCCGTGTGGGTGGCGCTGCTCGCCGGGCTCGGCTACGCGGCCGGTTCGAACTGGAAGCACGTGAGTGGGGATTTCCACGCTTCGGAGTACCCGATCATCGCGGTCGTGGTCCTCGGTCTCGCCTACGCGCTCTGGCACCGCTGGCGCACGATCCAGCGAGAGAACGCGCGCTAGTTCGTCAGCCTCGCCAGGACCTTGTCGGCGTGGCCGTCGGCTCGAACGCCGTACCAGACGTGCTCGATGTTTCCGTCGGGGCCGATGACGAACGTCGAACGAATGACGCCAGTCACTTTCTTGCCGTACATCATCTTTTCGCCGTAGGCGCCGTAGCTCGTCATGACCTTCTTCTCGGGATCGCTCAAGAGGTCGAAGGTCAGTGCGTACTTCGTGCGAAAGGCCACGTGCTTTTCAGCGCCGTCGGGCGACACGCCGAGCACCTTGACGCCGAGCTTTCGAAAGGCCGCGAGGCCGTCGTTGAACTGGCAGGCCTCTTTGGTGCACCCGGGAGTGTCGTCGGCGGGGTAGAAGTAGATGACGAATCGCTCACCTGCGAAATCCTTCAACGAAATGGTCTTTCCGACTTGATTCGCCAGGGCAAACGCCGGCGCCTTCGCACCAATTTCCAGTCGAGTCATGATTCTCCTTCGCCTATCGCGTCCAAAAACTAACATTTCGTCATAGACTTTGGAGAAGAGCTCTAGGAATTGAGCTTGGGCCCACACTTTCGAACGCCGGTTCCGGGTCCAACCGAGAAACGTCGTTGTCCCGTGAGTAGTGAAATCAAGAATTCTGTGCCGTCGGTGCAGGACTCGTACGCCACCAATAAAACCTTTGCCGAATTGGGGGTGTTGCCCGAGCTAGTCGGGGTGCTCTTCGAACAGGGAATCACCACGGCCTTTCCGATCCAAGCCCTCACGATCTCCGACGCGCTCGCCGGTCGTGACGTGTGCGGCAAAGCCAAGACCGGATCAGGCAAGACGCTCGGTTTCGGGTTGCCGATGCTCCAGCGGATCTCCGCGGGCGAGACCTTCAAGGCCAAAGAGGGTGGTCCGGCGCGACCGCGTGCGTTGGTACTCCTGCCGACGCGTGAACTGGCCGTGCAGGTGCACGAAGTCCTGAAGCCCCTCGGAGCGGCCCTAGGCCTCCACGTCAACGCCGTGTACGGCGGGGCGGACATCGAACGCCAGGTGAAGTCCCTGCGCAAGGGCTGTGACGTCATCATCGCCACGCCCGGACGCCTCATCGACCTCGGTGACCGCGGCGAGGTGAACGTCGAGAACCTCGACGTGCTGGTCCTCGACGAGGCCGATCGTATGGCTGACATGGGATTCATGCCCCAGGTGGAGTGGGTCCTTCGACGTATCGCCGAGCGCCCGCACCAAACGCTGTTGTTCTCGGCCACCCTGGACGGCGCGATCGACCGCCTGGTGAAGCGCTATTTGACCGACCCGGTCTTCCACGAAGTGGCAAGCGACAGCCAGACGGTCTCATTGATGGTCCACCACTTCTTGAACGTCCACCAGATGGACCGAATCAAGGTCGCCGCGACTATTTGCTCGTCCTACGGCAAGACGCTGATCTTTTGTCGCACCAAGCGTGGCGCCGACCGATTGGTCGAACAACTCCAAAAAGAGGGTATCGACGCCGCGGCCATCCATGGGGATCTGCGCCAAAGTCAGCGCGAAAAGGCGCTCGCGGACTTCTCCGGGGACCGTTTGGCCGTGCTGGTCGCGACCGACGTTGCCGCTCGAGGTCTGCATATTGACGCAGTTGACTGCGTAATCCACTTTGACCCCCCGGAGGACCAGAAGGCCTACCTCCACCGCTCCGGACGGACCGCGCGCGCCGGCTCGACGGGAGTTGTCGTCTCTTTGTTACTGTGGAACCAAATTATTGAGGCCGAAGTGATTATGCGCCGTCTTGGACTCAAGCGCCCGATCGTGGAGGTCTTTTCAAACGACCCACACTTGAAGGACCTGGCCAGCTGGGATCCGACCAGGGAGGACTCAGTACTGTGAGCAAAACGAAGGCGCTACCAGTCTTCAAGTACAACAAGTCGATGAAACGTGCACTCGTTGTCGTTGCGCATCCTGATGACGTTGATTTTGGTTCCGCCGGAACGATTGCAACTTTGACCGCGAAAGGCGTCGATGTTGCGTACTGCCTCGTCACTTCGGGTGACGCCGGTGGTGACGGTTCGACGCTCACTCGCGAAGAACGATCAGAGATTCGAGAGACGGAACAGCGCGCTGCCGGTCGTGAGGTCGGAGTGACGAATATCACATTCCTTCGCTGGCCCGACGGTCAAGTGGAACCCACGTTGTTGCTTCGTCGTGAAATCGCGCGGGTCATTCGTACGCACCGGCCCGACCTCGTCATCACTCAGAGTCCCGAGCGCAACTGGGAGCGCATGCGCGCGAGCCACCCCGACCACATGGCCTCGGGCGAAGCGACGATGCGTGCGGTCTATCCCGACGCCCGCAATCCTCACGCCTTTCCCGAACTGCTTCGTGAAGGACTCTCGCCGCACTCCGTGCCGGTGGTGTGGTTGAGCGGGAGCAACGCCACGATGGTCGTGGACATCACGAAGCGATTCAAGTACAAGCACGCGGCCCTGAAGCGCCACGTCTCGCAAGTCGGTGACAACAAGGGCCTGAAGAAGATGTTGAAAGAGTGGGCGCGCGCCGTCGCGAAGAACGCGGGCATGGACAAGGGCCGACTCGCCGAAGGTTTCAAGGTCGTCATCACCAGTTAAGGCGATACCGGCAGTCATAGTGTGTCGCTATGGATTCCGCGCCCGTCACTGAACGCACACCGATTGCTCAACGTCGTGTCGCCAAGGGACTCAACCAGATCTTCCTTGGCCTGACGCGAGCCAACTTCTCTGGTCAGATGCTCGCGGGTGTCACGCTGCTGGCCATCGCGATTCCCGAACAACTCGCCACGTCGCAGTTGGCCGAGGTTCCGGCCTTCACCGCCATGATTGCGTTCATCACCGCGTCGTTGGTTTTTTTCGTCATCGGCTCCAATCCGATCGTCTCGGTGGGCGCGGATTCCACCATCGCGCCGCTCTTTGCGGTGGCCCTGCTACGTCTCGCGCCGGCGTCCTCACCGGAGTACATGGAACTGGTCGCCGCGACAGCATTGGTCGCCGGACTGATCGTCATGATCATCGGACTGCTGAAACTCGGCTGGCTCGCCGACTTCCTCTCTTTACCGATCGTCGCTGGCTTCATGGCCGGTATCGGCGTCATCATCATCGCCCACCAACTGCCTCGGGTCCTCGGAGTTCCTTCGGGTGGTGAGTCCTTCGTCGCACGACTCCAATGGATCAGTCACCAGTTTGGTCACGTGAGTACCTGGTCGATCGTCCTCGCGCTCGGCACGCTCGTCGTCATGGTGGTCGGCGAGAAGATCAACGCGAAGCTGCCGTGGGCCCTCGCGGCGGTTTTGGCCGCGACGATTATCACCGCCGCAGGTTCACTCGCGAGTCACGGCGTGCAACAACTCGGCCCCGTGAGCGCCGGGCTCCCGACCTGGCGTCTGCACTGGTTGAGTGGCTCCGAATGGGGGACGGTCTGCACCACGGCCCTCACCCTGGTGATCGTGATACTCAGTCAGAGCGCCGCCACGTGTCGCACCACGGCTGACGATCTCGCGATCGCCGACAACATCAGTCGTGACTTCGTGGGTATTGGCTTGGCGAACGTCGCGTGCGGACTCGTGGGTGCCTTCCCGGTCAACGCCAGTCCGGCTCGAACGACGGTGACGAAATTGGCCGGTGGTCGCACGAAGCTCGTCTTGCTGGTCGCTGGTGTGGGCGCCCTGGTGCTCTCACCGCTCGCCAAATTTGCGCACATGATCCCCTTGGCGGCGTTGGCGGGCGTGCTGCTCTTCGTTGGTGGCCGGCTCATCAAGGTGGCCCAATTTCGCAAGATCCTCGCGGCAAGTCGCTGGGAGTTCGCCCTCGCGCTCATCTCGGCGCTCGGCGTGGTCTTCATCGGCGTCGAACAGGGTCTCGCGATCGCCGTCGCGCTCGCGATTCTCGACCAGACGTGGCGATCGGCTCGTCCGAGAATGGTCGAGTTGGGCCGGCGCAGGGGTACCACCAGTTGGGAACCCGAAGAAGAGGAAGGTGTCGAGCGTGTGGACCACATCCTCGCGCTGCTCTTCGGGGAGGAACTGTTCTTCGCCAATGCCGGTATCTTTCGACGCGAGATGCACGATGAGCTCGCCAAACTGCCCGAGACCCAGCACGTCATCATCGACGCCGTCGCGATCGCCGACATCGATTACACCGGCATGCTTGCACTGAGCCAAGTAGCGACCGATCTCGAGAAGGACAGGATCTCGCTCTCGTTCGCGCGTTCCAATGAGGCCGTGCGCGAGCGCCTCTCGAAATCCACGAACCCGGCGATCAAGATGATCGCCCTCTTCGACAGCACCGACGCCGCTGCGGTCGCGGCCGAAGCCGCGACGAGCAGATAGCTCCACGTTCGCGCGTCTCTTTCGCGCGACGGAATCAGATCTGGTAGCGGACTCGTTCGGTTCCGCTCTCTTGACGCATGAGAATGGCAGTTGCCGGCGTCGAACTGGTTCTACTCCGGACCACTTTGAAAGGGGAGTTGATGGCCCGTCTCGAGCAGCGTCTTCAGCCCGCTGAGGATCTCGCTCCAGCCGCCGCCGGCCCCGCCCGACTCGCTCTCACCCCTCATTACGGCGGCCCACATTGGCGCACCAGTCACGTCGTGGGTCACTGTGAGCTTTGTGACACCTCCTCGTACTGGCTCTATGTCAAAGGTGAGTCGGGTAAACGCCTCGGACGCCATCTCGGGCGTCATCGTCATACGCCACGTCTGGACTAACTTGCGCGGCGGGTCGGCCTCGATCACTTCTCCGTCACTGATGACGGCCGGGCAGCCCAATGCCAACATTCCGTCGTTCGCGTGAGCCCGAAAGACACCGCCCGAACGTAACTCGTACTCCACGAGAGGGGCGTAGCCGTACTGCACCGTCCACTCGGGTTCGGTGATCGCCTCCCAGATGGATTCTGGCGTTGCCTTGATGTACACCCGATAGATCTGAACTGTCTCGGCGGGGGTCGCTGCGCTCATGTCTGTGCCTCCAATTTGGTTTTCAGGTTGGCGAGCGCCGAAGTGTGGTGCTCGGTGTACTTGTCGATCCAACGGTCATGGATCAGTCGGATCGGGACGGGATTGAGGAAATGCAGTTTCTCGCGGCCCGAGCGGCGCGAGACGACAAGATCCGCCGCTTCCAGTAAACGCAGATGCTTCATTACCCCGATGCGCGTCATGTCCACTTGGGATTCGAGTTCGCTCAACGTACGACCTTCGCGCTCGAAAAGAAGATCGAGCAGGAAGCGGCGCGTCGGATCAGCGAGCGCCTTGAACACGAGGTTGTCGTCCACACCCGCTCAATATATGTCACCATATGGTTACCTGTCAAGGGGCTGCCAATGAGGAGCCGAATCAGAGGTTTTTCGCTCAGCGACCGCCGACGAACCGGCGGGATCCAGAGGGAGCTCATCGGCAGCGCCCTTATGGGCTACGTCGCCGTCAATCCTCAAACGTATCTTGCGTGTCCCGTCGTGGCACTAGCTCTGGGCGAGGTGTCGCAGCACGAAGTTGAGTACGCCGCCGTGGCGGAAGTACTCGGCTTCGGTGGGCGTGTCGATTCGCAGTCGCACGTCGAAGGTGACGACCTCACCATTCGTGCGCGTCGCCCGCAACGAAACTGTGGGGACCGTTTCGCCGCGGTTCAGCGCGTCAAGACCCTTGATCGAGAACGTCTCGGTGCCGTCGAGGTCGTAGGTCGCGGCGCTGTCACCGGCCTGGAACTGCAGCGGCAGCACGCCCATGCCCACGAGGTTGGAGCGGTGGATTCGTTCGTAGCTCTCGACGAGTACGGCCTTGACGCCGAGCAGCTTGGTGCCCTTGGCGGCCCAGTCGCGACTCGACCCAGTGCCGTACTCCTTGCCGGCGATGATCATGAGCGGCGTGCCTTCGGCCTGGTAGGCCATCGCGGCGTCGAAGATCGACATCTCGGTGCCCTCGGGCAGTTTCGTCGTCACGCCGCCTTCGGTCCCGGGCGCCATCTGATTGCGGATGCGGATGTTGGCGAAGGTGCCGCGCACCATGATCTCGTGATTGCCGCGGCGTGTGCCGTAACTGTTGAAGTCGGCCGCGACGATGCCGCCGTCAACTAAATACTTCCCGGCCGGGGACGACGCGCGAATGTTGCCGGCCGGTGAGATGTGATCCGTCGTCACCGAGTCGCCGAGTTTGGCGAGGACTCGCGCGCCCGTGAAGTCCGTGACGACGCCCGGCTCCATCGTGAGACCGTCGAAGTACGGCGGGAGCTTCACGTAGGTCGACTTCGAGTCCCAGGCGTAGGTGACGGCGTTCGTGGTCGGCACCTCTTGCCAACGCTCGTCGCCGCTGAAGGCGCTCGCGTAGCGCTCTTCGAACATCGCCGGCGTGATCGAGGAACGAACGGCATCGGCGACCTCGGCGTCACTCGGCCAGAGGTCGGACAAGAAAACTGGCTTCTCGTCGGTGCCGACGCCGAGCGGCTCACTGGCGAGGTCGATGTCCATCGTCCCGGCAAGCGCGTAGGCGACGACGAGCGGGGGGCTCGCGAGGAAGTTCTGCTTGACGTCGGGGTGGATGCGACCTTCGAAGTTGCGGTTACCGGACAGCACCGATACGACCGAAAGATCGTGCTCGTTGACGGCTTCGGAGACCCCGGCCAACAAGGGACCGGTGTTGCCGATGCACGTCGTGCAGCCGTAACCGGCGAGATAGAAACCCAGAGCGTCGAGCGGCTTCACGAGATCGGCGCGCTCGAGGTAGTCCATGACGACGCGACTTCCCGGGGCGAGCGAGGTCTTGACCCAGGGCTTCACGCTCAGCCCGAGTTCGACCGCGCGCTTGGCCACGAGCCCGGCCGCCACCAACACCGACGGGTTGGAGGTGTTGGTGCACGACGTGATCGCCGCGACGACGACCGCGCCTTCGCGCAATGTCTCGGCCATCTCTTCGCCGTGAACTTCCAGGGGGGTACGCCCGAGGGCGTTGAGGAACGCGCCACGCGCACCGGAAAGCGACACGCGGTCCTGCGGTCGCTTGGGCCCGGCGAGGCTCGGCTCGACTGTGGTGAGGTCGAGTTCGACGAACTCGGAGTAGATCGGCTCGAGCGCGGCGTGGTCGTGCCAGATTCCCTGGACCTTGGCGTACGCCTCGACGAGGTCGAGCTGCTCCTTCGGTCGACCGGTGAAGGCGAGGTAGTCGATGGTCAGTTGGTCGATCGGGAAGATCGCGCACGTCGCGCCGTATTCCGGTGACATGTTGCCGATTGTGGCGCGCGTCTCCAAAGAAAGCGACGCCACGCCGGGACCGTAGGCCTCGACGAATTTACCGACCACACCGTGCTTGCGCAACAACTCGGTGATCGTGAGTACGACGTCGGTCGCGGTCACGCCTTCGCGCGGAGCGCCCGAGAGACGCAGCCCAACGACCGGGGGAATCAACATCGACGTCGGCTGGCCGAGCATTCCCGCCTCAGCCTCGATGCCGCCCACACCCCAGCCGAGGACGCCGAGGCCGTTCACCATGGTGGTGTGGGAGTCCGTGCCGACCAGCGTGTCGAGGTAGGCGACGCCGTCTTGTTCGAAGACGACGCGAGCGAGGTGTTCGAGGTTGACCTGGTGACAAATGCCCATGCCCGGAGGCACGACACGGAACTTCTCAAACGAACTCTGGGCCCACTTCAAGAACGTGTAGCGCTCGACGTTGCGTTCGTATTCGATTGCGACGTTCTGCTCGAAGCTCTCGGCCGTGCCGGAACGCTCGATGATGACTGAATGGTCGATGACCAGTTCAACCGGCACCAGCGGGTTGATCTTGTTCGGGTCACCGCCGAGCGCGATGATCGCGTCACGCATCGAGGCGAGGTCGACGACGGCCGGCACGCCAGTGAGGTCTTGCATGAGGACGCGTTCGGGCGTGAAGGCGATCTCCTTGGCGTCGTCGCCGGCGGCCTCGCCGTGTCGTGAGGGATTCTCGCCCCACCTCGCGAGTGCTTCGATGTCGGCGGCGTTCACCTTCACGCCGTCTTCGTGTCGAAGGAGGTTCTCCAAGAGCACCTTGATGCAATAGGGGAGTCGGTCGACGCCGAGCGCCGAGAGCGCGTCGGCGCGAAGTGAGTAGTAGGTGAGTTCACGGCCCTGCACGTTGAGCGTCATCTTGGAGCCGAAGGAGTTGAGTGAGGTCATGGGACCATTCTGCCGTGTTCGTCACGTCGCCGTTTCGCCTCGTGGGCAATGCCGACGTGACCCAAGTGCGAGACTTGGGTCCATGACGACGACCTACGACACGCTTTCGTCACGGCTGCAAAGCGCGTTCGACACTCTCGAAGCGGGCGCCGACCCGGTCCTACGCACGTCGGATCGAAGTGACTACCAGGCGAACGGCGTCATGGCGCTCGCCAAGCGCCTGGGGCGCTCCCCGCGCGACGTCGCCGAGGAAATCGTCGGCCATGCCGATTTGGCCGAATTGGCCACTGTGGAAATCGCCGGCCCCGGATTCTTGAATCTGACCCTGAGTCCCGAGTTTCTCGGGGAGCAACTGACGAAACTGCGCACCGACGATCGTCTGGGAATCGAGCCGGTGACCAAAGTCAAGACCGTGGTCATTGACTATTCCGCGCCCAATGTCGCCAAGGAGATGCACGTGGGCAACCTCCGTTCGACGGTCATCGGCGACGCCCTCGCACGCATGTACCGCTTCGCTGGGCACCATGTCATCCCACGCAATCACGTTGGCGACTGGGGCACGCCGTTCGCGATGTTGATCGAACACCTCTTGGACCGCGACGAAGGCAGCGGTACAACGCTGTCGATCGGTGATCTCGATGGTTTCTACAAAGAGGCCCGCACCAAATTCGACGCCGACGATTCGTTCAAGGAACGTTCTCGCGCGCGGGTGGTGGCGTTGCAATCGGGTGATCCCGAGACGCTGCGCCTGTGGCGCGCCATCGTTGACCAGTCGATCACCTACCTCGACCTCGTCTACCAAGACCTCGGCATCACGCTCACGGTCGACGACGTGGTGGGCGAGTCCTTCTACGACACCATGCTGAGTGACGTCGTCGCCGACCTCTCAACCGCCGGACTCATCGTCGAGAGTGGTGGAGCATTGTGCGTCTTTCCTCCAGGATTCACGAATCGCGACGGCGAGGCGTTACCACTCATCGTGCGAAAGAGTGACGAAGGCTTCGGTTACGCCGCGAGTGACCTCGCCGCGGTGCGCGACCGCGTCGACAACCTCTACGCCGACGAGATCCTGTACGTCGTGGGCGCGCCGCAGGCTCAGCACTTCGAGATGGTCTTCGCGGTCGCTCGCATGGCCGGCTGGATGCCCGATCGTGTGCGCTGTGAACACGTGACCTTCGGCAACGTGCTCGGACCCGACCGCAAGATGTTCAAGGCGCGCAGCGGCGAGACCGTGAAACTCGCCTCGCTGCTCAACGAGGCGATCGAACGAGCCGACGCGGCGCTGAAAGAGCGCAACACCGATCTCGACGAGACGGCGCGGACGCAGTTGGCCGTTGCGATCGCACGGGCGGCGATCAAGTACGCCGACCTCTCGACGGACCGTCACCACGATTACATCTTCGACCTCGATCGCATGATCGCCTTCGAAGGCGACACGGGTCCCTACTTGCAGTACGCGCACGCGCGACTTCGATCGATCTTCCGTCGTCTCGGTTCGACGTGGGAATCGCCGGCGGTCTCGTTCTCACTCGATGCTCCTCAGGAGCGTGATCTCGCGCTTGGACTCCTGGCATTTCCTGAGGCCTTCGAGTCGTCGCTGGCGTCGCTCGAGCCACATCGACTCTGCGTCTATCTCTTCGATTTAGCGCAACGCCTCACCGCGTTCTATGATGCCTGTCCGGTTCTGACCTCTGAGGGCGCGTTGCGCGACCAGCGACTCGCGCTGTGTGACCTCGCGGAGCGAACACTGTCGATCGGGCTCTCCGTGCTGGGAATCGACGCTCCGGAGAAGATGTAAGTCAACGGGCTCGCGACGATCAGCTCGTCGTAGATAAAGTGAACTCGCGGGTCGACAGACCCATCGAACGGGGAGATCATGGACGTCAGGGCATCAATAGTTAGTGAGCTCAATGGTCCGTGGCACACCGAGACTATTGAGATCGACGAGCCTCGCGCCAACGAAGTTCGAGTGAAAGTTGCGTTCTCTGGGTTGTGCCACTCGGACGAACACCTTCGAACCGGCGCACTTGGCAACGCGCCGGAAATTCTTGAGATGATCTCTGGAAGTTCTTCCATGTACCCAATCATCGGCGGCCACGAAGGTTCCGGTGTGGTCGATGCGGTCGGCGAGGGTGTGACGTCGGTCAAGCCCGGGGACCACGTGGCGACGTCATTCATCCCTTCGTGCGGGAAGTGCGAATACTGCATCTCCGGGCGACCGTACATTTGCGACATGGCCGCCGGCACCCTCGCCGGACCGATGATTTCGGATGGCACGTGGCGACACCACATCGGCGACACCAACCTGAATCGGATGTGCAATCTCGGAACGTTCGCCGAATACATCGTCGCCCACGAAGCGTCGGTGATTCGCGTCGAACCGTGGTACGACCTTCGAGCCGCCGCGTTGCTGTCGTGTGGGATCTCGACGGGCTTCGGTGCCGCCGTCAACCGGGGGGGAGTGAAACCGGGCGACGTCGTGGCCGTCGTTGGCTGTGGTGGCCTGGGCTCGGCCGCGATTCAAGGCGCAGTCCATGCAGGTGCTCGCGCGGTCATCGCGATCGACACCAATCAATCGAAGATCGACCGCGCGTTGAAAATTGGCGCGACGCACGGTTGCACGACGACACTGGATGCCGCGTTCACAATCCTGCCCGACCTGACGTGGGGCAAGAGCTGCGACGTGGTGATCATCACGGTCGGCGAGGCCACGAGCGAGATCGTCGAGGAGGCTCGCTCCATCACCGCCAAGGGCGGTGTCATCGTGGTGGCAAGTATCGCGGCGTGGGACATGACCTCCGTCGATTTGAACATGTTCATGTTTTCGATGATGAACCAAGAACTTCGTGGAACCGTTTTTGGTTCCGCTGCGCCGCGTCTGCAGATTCCTCGACTCCTTCGACTGCACCACGAAGGAAAGTTCATGATCGACGAACTTGTCACTCAGGAGTACTCACTCGACGATGTGCAAAAGGGATACGACGATCTAGAAGCGGGAAAGAACATTCGCGGAGTCATCCGCTTCTAACAGCTGTTCACCGTGGCTGTCGCGCCAGGATCGAGCCGGATCTCTTCGGCTGAACAACGTCCGAATGCGCTCAGGATAGACCCCGACGAATCGCATCGGCGAGTACACGAAGTAGTGGAGAATCCAGATTGTGCGTTGACGCCGTGCTACGTACTCTGAATTCATGGATCGACTTCGGCGCAATCGTCGCTTCGAGGTGGTTCGATGCCAGTTCGACATTGCCGATCATCGAAATCTCTTAGGGGACTCAGGGTTATTGATTATCTGACGAATTGACAGGCTTTGTATATGGAGTAGCATACTCAGTATGTTTAACTCTGTGAGGTCTCGATGAGCATCCGTCATTCACTGCTCGCTCTCTTGAGCGAGGGCCCAAAATATGGCTTTCAGTTACGTCAAGAGTTTGAAACGAGCACTGGCGAGGTGTGGCCCCTCAACGTCGGCCAGGTCTACACCACTCTGCAGCGACTCGAACGTGACGGTTTGGCACAGTCCGATGACGTTGAGCAAGACGAGCGCCAAAAGAACTACCGAATCACCCAAGAGGGTGGTGAGGAGCTTTCGCGATGGCTGCGTACGCCGCCCAACCTTTCAGAACCACCGAGGGACGAACTGGTGATCAAAGTCCTCATCGCGTCGCGCCTGCCCGACGTCGACGTCTACGAAGTGATCCAGGTGCACCGCCGCTACATCGTGCAATTGATGCAGCAGTGGACGCACCTGAAAGAAGATGAATCACAATTCGATCTCGCCTTTGCGCTGGCGGTCGACGCAGAACTCTTTCGCCTGGACGCTGTCGTGCGCTGGCTCGACGCTGCCGACGGTCGACTTCGTCGCGCCAGCTATGAGCCGGCGCCGGAGTATCCCGTTGCTTTGCCGAGTATTCGCCGAAGGACTGGAGCCCACCGATGAGCATGTTGGAACTTCGACAAGTGTCAAAGAGTTACGGACAGGGCGCCAATGAGGTCGATGCCATCTCCGACATCGACCTGGCGGTCGAGCGCGGTTCGCTCGTCGCGATCATGGGACCGAGTGGGTCGGGTAAATCGACGCTCCTCACGATCGCGGGGAGTCTCGAAGAGCCGACGACCGGTGACGTCGTGATCGATGGCGTTCGATTGTCCGGGATGTCACGCAATGACAAAGCCTGTCTCCGTCGACGCTCTGTCGGATACGTGTTTCAAGACTTCAATCTTCTCGCCGGTCTCACCGCGGTCGAAAACGTCTCGCTGCCTCTCGAACTTGACGGGTTATCGATGAAAAAAGCGCGGACCAAAGGAATGGCGGCTCTCGAGGGGCTCGGTCTGGCGGACCGCGCGGGGAGCTTTCCCGATCAGTTATCCGGTGGGGAACGTCAGCGCGTCGCCATCGCAAGGGCCGTGGTGGGCGAACGAAGTCTGCTCCTCGCCGACGAACCATCGGTCGCCCTGGATTCGCTCAATGGCGAAGCCGTGATGCGAATGATCCTGTCGGCGTGTCACGGTGGGGTCGCCGCGGTCGTCGTCACCCACGACGCCAAGCTCGCGTCGTGGGCCGATCGGGTGGTGTTCTTACGCGACGGGAAGGCGGTCGACGAGACGTTGCCACCGCCCAGTCCCGAAGAGCTGCTCAACCCCGACTGCTCAACCCCGACGTTTCGAACCCGTCATAGTGATGGACGACTTCAGGATTCAGTCGGAGCGACGTCCATCTGACGGGGGCGTTCCCGCGCGACGCGCAGTGACACGCTGGGCGTGGCGCCTCTTTCGACGCGAATGGCGCCAACAGTTTTTGATCCTCGCTCTTATCACCGTCGCGGTCGCGGCGACGATCCTCGGCTCGTCGGTCGCCGTGAACACGCCACCATCGAAGGACGCTGGCTTCGGCACGGCTCCCTACTCAGCGTACTTCGCGTCTTATAACACCAAGGCGCGGACTTTCATTTCGAAGGTGGAGAACCTCGGGACCGTTCAGGTGATCGAGAACGAGACGCTCTCATCCCCGGATCGATCAACACGTATCAACTTCGATCACAAGCTGCCCACGGCCCATTCGGGGGTCCGATGCTTTCGTTGGTCAGCGGTCACTACCCCACGAGCGCTGACCAGGTCGCCGTTTCGAGTGGCGTCGAATCGGCGTTCCACCTTTCGCTCGGCGAGCATTGGCTGGTCGGTAGCGTCAAGCGCGACGTGGTCGGTATCGTACAGAACCCGCAGAGTCTTCTCGATGCGTTCGCGCTGGTTGTCCCGGGTCAGGTCCCGAACCCCTCAGTAGTCACCGTGCTCTTGCGAGTTCCGGGCAGCGAACTGCGAACACTCAGCAAGGACGTTCCGATCAGTTCTCCGGCATCGGTCGCGGCATCGAATCCGCTGAATCCGGAAACCATCTCGCTCGTGGCCCTGGTACTCGGGATGCTGCTCATCGCACTCGTGTCGATCGGCGGCTTCACGGTCCTGGCGCAGCGTCGCATGCGTTCAATCGGGATGCTCGAGTCGATCGGCGCGACGGACCGCCAAGTGCGCCTCGTCGTCAGCGCGAACGGCACGGTCGTCGGCATCGTCGGCGCGATCCTCGGTTTCATCGTCGGTTTCGCCGGTTGGCTGTTGTATCGACCGAGTCTCGAACAGAGTGCGCATCACCTGATTGGTGTCTTCGCACTTCCGTGGCTCGTCGTACTCCTGGCGATGGTCCTCGCCGTCCTGGCGGCGTACTTCGCGTCGTCACGACCGGCGCGCGCCATCACGAAGATCCCAATCGTTCACGCGTTGTCGGGTCGCCCGGCGCCGCCACGCCAGATCCATCGTTCCGCTGTCCCAGGCATCGTCTTCTTAGTCGCGGCCTTCTTGTTGCTCGGCTATTCCGGTGGCAGTGGCGGCGGCAACGGCGGCGGTGGCGCTCCGGAACTCCTCCTCGGTCTCGTGCTTCTGATGCCCGGATTGATCTTGCTGGCGCCATTCTTCTTGTCGTTGACTGAACGAGTCAGCCGCCGTGCGCCAATTGCGACGCGACTCGCACTGCGCGACCTCGCTCGATATCGGGCGCGCTCGGGTTCGGCGTTGTCGGCGATCAGTATTGGCGTGCTCATCGCCGTCATCGTGATACTCGCGTCGGCCTCTCGATTCAGCAACGTCCTCGACTACGCGGGCCCGAACCTCGCTTCGGATCAGCTCGCGCTCCACACGGCATTCCCGCCCCAAGGGGTGGCCATTGTGCACACGAACGCGAAGGGTCAACTGGTCCGGGTGCATCCGAAAACGGAGTCCGCGACGCCGGCGCAACTCGCCGCCGGGGCCGAGCAGATCGCCAAGGGACTCAACGCGCAGTTCATTGCTCTCGAATCGCCGAACGCATTTTTGAGTGGCACGCAAGGTGGCCGCAGCTGGAGCGGGCAGATCTACGTCGCGACGCCACAATTGCTGCGCGCGTTCGGAATCAAGGCGTCCGAGATCAACCCGAATGCGGAAGTCTTGACGTCACGTCCGGGCCTCTCTGGCGTCTCGAGTCTCGCCATGGGCTACGGGACCCATGCCAAGCAATCGGTCCTTCGGGGCGGTCCGGCAGGAAGCCTCAGGCATCCGTTGATCCAAGAGATCAGTGCATTGCCCAACGGCACTTCGGCGCCGAACACGATCATCACCGAACACGCGATGAAGAAGTTCCATATCGCCTTGACGACCACCGACTGGCTGGTGGTGGGCACCCAAAGTTTCAGCGCGGCCCAGATCAGTAGCGCCGAACTCACCGCGTCGACGGCGCAGCTTCAAGTTGAATCGAGGAATGACGTTCCTTCGGGATCGATCATCATCAACTGGGCCACGCTCTTTGGGATCCTCATCGCCCTTGGCGTCCTCGCGATGTCCGTTGGACTCGTGCGCAGTGAAACCTCGAGCGAACTACGAACTCTGACGGCGACCGGAGCGTCGAGTTACACGCGTCGCACCTTGACGGCCGTGACGGCGGGTGCGCTCGGTTTTCTCGGGGCACTCCTCGGCGTGGTGGGCGGTTACGTCGCCATGATTGGTTGGTTGAGGAGTAACTCGTTGAACGGTGGCATCTCCGCGCCCGCCAACGTTCCCTTCGGCGACCTCACGCTCATACTGTTCGGCATGCCGGCGATTGCGGCGATCGTGGGGTGGCTCTTAGCCAGTCGCGAGCCCGCCATTTTGGGACGACAACCAATTGAATGAGTCAATCGTTCCGAGTCCTTCAGCGTACGGATTGATCAGAGGTTGTTCGCACTCGGTTTGAGCCCCAGGACATTTCTCAGTCCCAGCGTGGACTTGGTGATGTGAGGTTTCAGTGCACCGAGAGAGCGTGAACGAAGCGCGCCGCTCATGACGCCGGCACCGTAGGCGACGTCGTCGACCAGCCCGAGAGGAATATCGGAAACGCGAACTCGCGTCGATCGCCAGCGATACGCCGTTCCCACGACGAACAGCGTCAGTGATCGGCGCCGAAGCTTCGGATGAAGTGCACTCAGCAGTATCAAGATTCCGAATGTGCGTACCGCCGCACGCGCCATCAGGGGACCGGCTCGAACCATGCCGCGTCCGACGAGTTCGTCCGCGACCTTGCCCGCGTCGTCCGTCGTCGTGAGAAGTCGCTCGCGAAGTTGTTTGCGCGCGGCGCCCATGATGCGAAGCCCGACCATCGGTTTGCCGACCATCGCGCTCAGCCAGGTAAAGAGCGTCCACGTATCGGCGCGAAAGGGCGCCAGGCGCGTGCCATGGCGCTTGGCGAGTTCGCTCGAAGACTGTCCGTAGCGAATGCGCTGACTCCACCAACCGCGCCACGAGTCCCGGGCCCGATGGGACACGGCGACCTCCGCGACGTAGCGAACGAGCCAACCTTGGTCGTGCAGTCGCCACACGAGATCGACGTCCTCGCCGTAGCGCAGTGACTCGTCGAAGCCGTCGCCGAAACTGCTCCGACGAATCAACAGGCACGCACTCGGTACGTAGTGCACCGCCGAGTTGGGAATCACCAACGCTGCGCGATCACCGACGTCCAACGGACTGAATCGCTCTTCGAAGTGGTCGCGCAGCGACGGGCCATGCGCGCCTCGAATGCGCGGCGCAACGGCTCCTTCGAGGGGATCGTCGAAGTAGGGCCGTAGTCGTGCGAGGACGTCGAGCGCGTTATCGAAGCTGACGTCGACGTCGATGAACCACAGCAAGGGCCGCGACGTCGCCCGCGCCCCGGCGTTTCGTGCGCTGCCCGGTCCGTGGTTCTCTTCTAGGCGCACGACCTCGGCTCCGAAGCGTTGCGCGCAGTTCGCCATCTCCGAGCCGCTCGATGCGTCGTCGACGACGGTGACGTGAAGTCCAATAAGTGATTCAAGTAGTGCGGCGAGAGCATCGACGTCATTGTGCACCGGCACGATGACGTCGACGTCGTCAACATTCGATTCGCTTCGATAGAAGGGGTGGAGAAGCCCCTGCTGAACGAGCGTCCGGGCGAAACGCTCTTCACCGGCCTGGACTTCGCCCCCGCCAACCCATCGTTCGGCCACGGCTCGAGATCCGCCGGGAAGACGCAGTAATCGCCACGGTGATCCGCCGCTCAACAGGTCGCGGTCGAGGAACTTCGCGCCCGCGTCGAGGATCACCTTCGTCCCCATCGGGATCGGGACTTCAACCGGGAGCGGCGCCAGTGGGAGTAGTTGGCTCACGGGTGGAGTCTGACACGATTTGGTCCGGCACCGGTCGCGCCACCGGTCAGAATGGAGACGTTCGAGGAGGAACCGTGCCGACTGAAACACTGATCGAAGAACAGGTTGTCGAGACTGAAGAGATCGAGGAGTTGCTCGTTGAAGAGGTCTCCATCGACGGACTGTGCGGCGTCTACTAAACGTGATACCGTCCACCGCCGTCACTTTTGACGCGACCGCCCCGTGGAAGTTGAACGAACAGGTCTCGTTGCGCGACGAGTCGTTCGGCGCGCTGGCGTACCACCACGGCACGCGTCGCTTGGTCTTCTTGAAGTCGCGCGAGCTCGTGGACGTCGTTCGCCGTGTCGCGGAGTTCGAGAGCGCCGACGCCGCCATCGACGCATTGGTTCCCGCGGACCAGCACGCACGCTACGTATCGGCGCTGATGTCGCTCGTTCGTTCGGAGATTCTCTGTGGGCGCTGAGAGTTCGCTGCGCGATCGATTCGAACGAGGGCTGGCGGCGCCGATCTGTCTCACCTGGGAACTGACCTACGCCTGCAACCTCGCGTGCACGCACTGTCTCTCGTCGTCGGGACGACGCGACCCCAATGAGTTGAGCACGCGAGAAGCGAAGTCGTTGATCGACGAGATCGCCGCGATGCAGATCTTCTACATCAATATCGGCGGCGGCGAGCCGATGATCCGACGCGATTTCTTCGAACTCATCGAACACGCCGTCGGCCAACACGTCGGCGTCAAGTTCTCGACCAACGGAACCCGAATCGACGAGGCGGCCGCGCGCCGACTGGCGAGCATCGACTATCTCGACATCCAGATCTCAATCGACGGCGTCGACGCCGAGACCAGTGACCGAATCCGCGGTGCCGGAAGTTACGACAGCGCTCGTCACGCGATGGACAACTTGAAAGCCGCGGAGTTCGGTCAGTTCAAGATCTCGGTCGTGATGACCCGGGAGTCGATCGAACAGCTCGACGAATTTGAGAAACTCGCCGCCCACTACGGCGCCGAGCTTCGACTCACGCGTCTACGACCCTCGGGGCGAGGCGTCGACGTGTGGCAAGAACTGCACCCCACGCTCGAGCAGAATCGACGTCTGTATAAATGGTTGCTCGAACGTCCGAACGTGTTGACCGGCGACTCGTTCTTCCACCTCTCAGCGCTCGGAGAACCGCTCTCGGGGCTCAACCTCTGCGGCGCCGGTCGCGTGGTCTGTCTCATCGACCCGGTCGGTGAGGTCTACGCCTGTCCCTTCGTGATCCACGAGGAGTTCCGCGCCGGCAACGTGCGTGCGTCGGGCTTCCAGGACGTGTGGCAGAACAGTGAACTCTTTCGATCGCTGCGCGAACCAGGCAACGCCGGCGCGTGCGCGACGTGCGGTTCGTACGACGCGTGTCGCGGCGGGTGTATGGCGGCGAAGTTCTTCACCGGACTCGAGATGAGCGACCCCGACCCCGAGTGTGTCTTCGGGCACGGCGAGACTGCACTCGCCGCCAAAAAGGTGTTGCTGCGACCAACACCGTCGCCCGATCACTCACGACGAATCCCGGTTTCGATCTCCTCGCGCTGACGGGTCCATTTCGGGCCCTCGGATAAAGTTCCACTGAGTCGGGAACGGGGAGTTGATGGCGAGCAAGTGGTTTGAGTCGGTGGCCGTCGCCCAGCGCCGAGCCGAGAAACGTCTCCCCAAGTCCGTCTACTCGGCCCTCGTCGCCGGCTCCGAAAAAGGACTCTCGTCGAGGGACAACCTGGAGTCCTTTGACCTCTTGGGATTCGCGCCGCACGTGGCCGGGAACAAGCGCGAGCGCACGATGTCCACGACCGTCATGGGCCAATCGGTGTCGATGCCCGTGCTGATCTCACCGACCGGCGTGCAGGCCGTGCATCCCGACGGCGAGGTGGCCGTCGCGCGGGCCGCGGCCAATCGCGGGGTCGCGATGGGACTCAGTTCGTTCGCGAGCCGGTCCATCGAAGAGGTCTGCGCCGTGAACTCTCAGGTGCTCTTTCAGATGTACTGGTCGGGGGAGCGCGACACGATGCTCGCGCGCTTGGCTCGGGCGCGTGACGCCGGGGCCAAGGGAATCATTCTCACCCTCGACTGGTCCTTTGCCAACGGACGCGACTGGGGAAGTCCGTGGATTCCCGACAAGATCGGAATGAAGGCGGTCGTGAAACTCGCGCCCGAAGTGGCGCTGCGACCTCGCTGGTTCTGGTCCTACGCCAAGACCGGTCACATGCCCGGACTGTTGACCCCGAACATGGCCCCGCCCGGCGAGAAGCCCCCGACGTTCTTTGGCGCGTACTACGAATGGATGCAGAGTCCGTTGCCTGATTGGGATGACGTGGCGTGGCTGTGCTCGAACTGGGATGGTCCGTTCATGGTGAAGGGCGTCAGTCGCGTCGACGACGCCAAGCGCGTCGTCGACCTCGGAGCGACGGCACTCTCGGTCTCCAATCACGGGGGCAACAATCTCGACGGTACGCCGGCGCCGATCCGAGCGCTGCCGGCCGTCGTCGACGCCGTGGGCGACCAGATCGAGGTCCTGCTCGATGGCGGCGTTCGTCGTGGCAGCGACGTCGTCAAGGCCCTGGCGCTCGGTGCCCATGCCGTGATGATCGGTCGCGCGTACCTCTGGGGGCTGGCCGCCGAAGGGCAGGCCGGAGTGGAGAACGTGCTGGACGTGCTGCGCGGCGGCATCGACTCGGCGCTGCTCGCCCTTGGCAAATCCGACGTGAGTGAACTGTCGCGCAGCGACGTCGTCGCGCCCGATGACTTCTTTCGAAGGTTGGGCCAGTGAGTCGCGTCGCCATCGTCACCGGTGCGGCGCGCGGAATCGGCGCCGCGACCGTGGACGCCTTGGTGAACGACGGCTATCGGGTGATCGCCGTGGACCGCTGTCGCGACATCCCTGAAGTGCCCTACGCGCTGGCGACGTCGGCCGACCTCGACGCCGTCGTGGCCCGCCACGGAGACACGGTGCTCGGACTCGTTGGCGATGTGCGCAGCGCCTCGGACATGCAGCTGGCCGTGGAGACCGCGACACGTCACTTCGGGCGCCTCGACGCCGCCGTCGCGTGCGCTGGGGTCGTCGCGGGCGGCACGCCGATTTGGGAGTTGACCGACGCCGCGTGGGACGCGGTCTGGTCCGTCAACGTGCTGGGAACCCGGCGATTGATCGAAGCGGCGGCCCCGACGCTGGTCGCGAACGGCAAGGACGCGCATGGTCGGATCGTGGCCGTCGCCTCGGCTGCGGGTCGCACCGGTCTGTACCATCTCGCGGCCTATTCAGCGGCCAAGCACGCGGTGGTGGGACTGATCCGGGGTACGGCCATGGACTTAGCTCCATTCGGCGTGACCGCGAACGCCGTCAGTCCGGGTTCGACGCGCACCGCGTTGCTCGACGCGTCGGCTGCGGTCTACGAACTCTCGAGTGCCGAAGAGTTCGCGCAGCAGCAACCCATCGGTCGGCTCATCGAACCAGTGGAAGTCGCCTCGACGATCGCGTGGCTCTGCTCGCCGGCCGCCTCCGCCATCACCGGCGCCGACGTTGCCGTTGACGGGGGTATGACGGTCGGCTGATACCGTCGTCAACGCCTTACGACAGGGGATGGGCTGGGAAGAACGTCCACATCACTGTGTGCGCATGGTGAGCGGCGGCGGTGGCGTTGAGACTTGTACAACACGCGAAATTGAAAATCGATGTGGATAAGGACTCGCCGTTGGCGTGTGAGTGGATGAACTCTTCGAGAAAAATGATGGCGCCAATCAATATTCCGATGAGGATGACAATGACGAGGAGTTGCCCGATCGTCTCGCCGAGCGAGCGCTTCGGGGACTCGGTCATGGCCCCCACATTAGGTTCAGTCCTCGAATTTTCTCGAGGTATCCCTGATGAATGCAGTAAGGTCGTCAGTGCCTCGCGGCAGCGAAGTTGGTGAGATTCCAACGCTGTCCCGCAACTGTAAGTGGTCGTGCATTAGGACCATGTAGCCAGGTCGCCTTCCGCGAGGAGATGTGAAAGACAGCTCTCGAGGTAAGGAGCGGTCGTTCGGATATCCATCCGTCGCCCAACCCACTTC